>Ga0207130_1164_pt1 | contig 19672 bp, 16 predicted proteins | sample Alteio_BWMinHeat_16_FD_153545 | JGI IMG/M metagenome (GOLD analysis project Ga0207130, IMG submission 153545) | Enriched cells from forest soil in Barre Woods Harvard Forest LTER site, Petersham, Massachusetts, United States -... | ecosystem: Environmental > Terrestrial > Soil > Temperate forest >... | reverse complement strand
TTCTCCGTCGGGTCCATCGGGCGCGGAGACATCTGCCGTTCCCGGCAGCAGGTCGGGATCGTTGGGTGTAATTGGCAGGGCTGCCTTCCTTTCGGCGAGGGTAGCGAATCCGACGTTGATGTTGCGATCCGTGCCCTCATAGTCATAATTCAGACCACGGCCGGCGTAGTTGATGGGCTCGGTTTTTTCGATGGAATCTGCAGCTCGGGCTGAGGTGCTCCAGTTCCATCCGTCGCCCGAGACCTCGCCGCTCGTATAAAAGTTATCGAGCGTGACAAACTGGCGGGCAATCTGGTGGAAGTTAGGAGTAACAGGCTCAGGGAACACGACAATTGAAGGATCACCGTTGCCTTCTTCCAGGTCGCCGAGGATCTGGTCATAGGTGCGGTTCTCTTTCACGACGTAGATCACATGTTTAATATCGTGCCGCAGAGCGGAGAGCAACTGCGAGCCTTCACGCGCCTCGGCTGAATCGAAGTTGTTGTTTTTGGCGACGGTCTCGGTCAAATCTTCAAGATCATCACCGGTGGGAACGGGCAAAGTGAGGAAGCCTGCCTTGGTCCGCTGCCAAACATATTGATTGGAAGCATTGCAGGCAGCATCCGATCCCGGGGCGATGGAAGGCGTATTGCGGCAGGCCGTGGGCACGGGTCCGGTATTGCTCTTGCCGTTTACAACGTAAAGAATCGAACCGTTCTTGCTGAGGCTAACCGAATTGGGATACCACCCAGTGGGGATCAGGCCAACCACTTTACTGTCGAGGTCGCCATCACCGTCTTCATCCAGACGGATCACCGCGACGGAATTTGTGCCGCCGTTGGTGACGTAAAGAGTCTTCTCATCGGGCGAGAGGGCGAGACTCGTAGGATTGGCTCCCTTGAAATCTTCTTCATTGCGGAAAACATTCCTGGGCGCCGTGACCTTTAAATAGGCCCGTACTTTATTGGTATTCGTGTCAATGACGGCCACCCGGTCGGTCGCATCCAGCACGACGAACAAAGTGTTTTCGGCCTTGTTGAAAATTGATTTGAGGGGCTGGCCTTTTACCGGAATACGCGCTTTGATCGTAGGAGTGGAAGAGCTGATATCCACGACTACAATCTCGCGATCGCGAACGCTAGAGATATAAGCAGTGCTGTTGCACATGATGGATACCCAGAAAGGATACTCACCCCCGGCAACGCCAGAATCCGCTGGATTGTTCCTGCCCGGCCGCAAATCCAGCTCGCCGATTTTTTTGCGTGTGATCGCACTCACGATGCTGATGGAGTCATTTTCATAATTCGCCACGACCAGGCGGGTGCCATCATCGGTCACAGCAATTCCCGCGGCTGCGGGCCCAACCAGTCCATCGGTTCCCAAACCATGGCCGAGCTGAACCGCGGCCGGCGCCTCGGCCCATCCCGTTGGTTTCAGATCGAATATATGGACGTTGTCATCGCTGCCGCCGGTAACATAAAACTCCCTGCCGTTTGGGTTCCAGACGATGCCGTCAAAAGTGTTGGGGACCTGCAAGACCTGCCGCTTCACCGGAGGATGAACCGAAATGTCATAAACAAAAACATATTCATTGGAGGCCGAGTTCACCTGCGCACCGGTTGAGTCGTTATTGAGATTGTAGCCGCTGGTCAGAATCAGCAGGGTGTTGCCATCCGGGCTTGTGGCCGTAGTGGCTGCGTGGTCGGCAACAAAATCTGCAAACGGAGCCGGCAGACCCGGGTTCAAAGTTTGGAAGATGGAACCTTTTGCCGCCGCGGGCGTAATGGATTTGCCAGTGGGGAGTGGCTCAGCCGCCTTCACATTCAGCCAGGCTGATAACGCGATGAAAGCGAGAGCGAGAACGCTCTTTAGAAGCTGGGGAATCTTCATTTCTCACCTCAGATTGTTTTAATTTGGGCTTAGGGTTGAAGTTTGAACTTCATTACGAAAGAGGCAATTGCTATACGGGAGAAAGCTAATCAAGCGGTGTTGAGCGGATGTTAAATCAGCATTAAATGTTAATGAATTTGTTCATGACCAGGCACGAGTGAAGCTCCTCAGCAGTTAGAAGAGCACTGTACGATCGGCCATGTCCACCTGCTGTGCAAAAGTAGTTGCATGACCAATCCCGGTTCAAGCGCGAAGGGGCACGATGGCCCTACCGTAAGAATGGATGGCTTCCTAGCTGTGGAAATACAGGAAATATTCAATGTTCAAGTTCGATCACCGTTAGTAATTAGATTACTTCTCAAAGCTGATGAAACCGTAATTGCGGTTCTAATCGGCGTTTGAGGTCTTGAATCGTATTCTGATCACAACGGGCAAATAAAGCATCGAGATCATCTTCATTCGACAGCCTGTAAAAACTCTTATGTGATCCTAAGTAAACTAAGACTTTTTTGCCATGTCCTAGCAGGTTCAAAACATTATTCAGTGTCCCTCGACTCTCCCCATCCCAAAGCATTACACCACATTTGGCTTCCTGAGCCATGGCTGCATCTTTTGCGGCGTAATACTCGAAACCTTTAGCTTTTGGAGGGGCTGTAATCGTTCGGGTTTGCCAGCCGCCAACATTATTGCGGCAATGTTCCATGCAAAACACAATCACGTTCGGATAATGCTTTTCAGCAAAATGCTGTTGAACAGCCTTATCCGCGCCGTTAGCGTCTCCGATCAAGATCGTGCACTGTTTTGCTATGAAATGATCGAGTTGTTCGCGGATCACCTTATTGAGTTTTGAAATGGCCCGCGAACCCCCAATGAATACGCTTGTCACTGTGAACTCCTGGTGTGGGTCAAAGCAAGCACGAAAACTTCCTTTGCTTCGCCTGTTCTTATCAATTCCCGGGCCACAGCGTTCATGGTTGCTCCGGAACGATACAAGTCGTCGAATAACAAAAGACTCTTATCGGCAGTTTGATCAAGTTTGACGGCAAAAGCACCTTCCAACATCTTCCTGCGCTCCTCATAATCGTAAACGTCCTTGAGCTGAGGCGTCTGCTTCACTTTCGAAACGCAGTTATCGCACACTGGAACTCCTAGTTTCTTCCCCAGTGCTTTAGCGACCTCGAGCACCGGCTGATTCCTGCGGATATTTGATGCTGGCATGGGAACAATGGAGTCGACAACAATCTTCCAGTCCTTCAAGAATTCACTGAGGGTATCAACAATTTCCTCGATGACATTCGCATCCTGTTTGTACTTCAACCGATATAAAAGTTCTCCTAAAGCCGATCGAGCTGTCGCGAATTCAGGATGCCCGTATTCGTTATGGCCTACAAAAGTGCTGCTTGTCGTATGCACATCCAAGGCAAAACCCTGCTTCCACTCACCATGGAGTTCCTTCGGCTTTATCTGAACGCTCACAAGCGAAACCCCTGTTCATCATTATCCGCAATAAGAGTCAATTTCCCAACAACTTCCTTTTCGTTGTCCCTAATTGTCTTGATGGCCGAAAATTAACAGAATTTGTTTGTACAGGACGAAGCTGGAGGAGTGATCTTTAGAAGTAGAGGACTTTTGGATTGGGTTGGTGGGTCGCTTTCGTTTTATTTATACGTCATATTTGCTTTATTTATGGATATTGTTGCTGGCGGAGCCACCAACCTAGGTTACTCTTAAATAAGCATTTAAGCGGAAACTCGGGGGCGACCAGACCAACGAGAGTGGGAATTCCCTGCCATTTCCCGCTGATCCGAAATTGAAAAAATGAGCATTGAGAACAAAACGCGACTGCATTATCCCATGTTGAAGGTGCCTGAGGCGCAAGGATTGTACTGCCCGCGGCACGAACACGACGCCTGCGGCATTGGATTTGTTGCCAGCATTGATGGCCAGAAATCTCACGACATTGTGCTGAAGGGCATTCAGGTCCTGATCAACCTCACCCATCGCGGCGCGTGTGGCTGCGATCCGGAAACTGGCGATGGCGCCGGCATCCTGATTCAGATTCCACATTCTTTCTTTGCCCGCGAATGCGCGCGCATTGGATTCACTCTGCCGGCGCCGGGCGAATATGGCGTCGGAATGATATTTCTTCCGGTGGATCCCCAGGAGCGCATGCTGTGCGCCGGCATCCTCGAGAGGATCGCGAAAGAAGAAGGTCTCACCGTTCTGGGATGGCGCGACACGCCCATTGACGGCAACATGATCGGCCGGGTCGCGCGCAACACGCAGCCCTACATCGAGCAGATATTCATCCGCCGGGGCCGTGGCATGGACCAGGATGCCCTCGAACGCAAGCTCTATGTAGTACGCAAGCTGGCCGAGGCTGCAGTGGCCGAGTCTGACATGAAGGAGAAAGATTTCTTCTATATCCCTTCTCTTTCTTCGCGCACCATCGTCTACAAGGGACTGCTGCTGGCCCCGCAGATTCCGCATTTCTATCAGGAACTTTCGGACGCAGAGGTGACCAGCGCACTGTGCCTGGTTCACCAGCGCTTCTCGACCAACACGTTTCCGAGTTGGCAACTGGCGCATCCTTATCGCTACGTCTGCCACAACGGAGAGATCAATACCCTGCGCGGCAACGTGAACTGGATGTACGCGCGCCAATCTGTGCTCGCTTCTCCACTGTTCGGCGATGACATGAAGAAGCTGTTCCCCATCATTACTCCTGGGGGCAGTGATTCTGCCATGCTCGATAATGCCGTCGAACTGCTCACGCTGTCAGGACGCAGCCTTCCCCACGTGATGTCAATGCTGATCCCGGAAGCATGGGAGCGCGACGCCACCATGCCGGAAGACGTCAAAGCGTTCTACGAATACCACGCCTCCCTGATGGAGCCCTGGGACGGCCCGGCTGCCGTCGCGTTTACGGATGGGCGCGTGATCGGCGCCAAGCTTGATCGCAACGGATTGCGGCCCGGCCGCTACCTTGTCACGCATGATGGATTGGTCGTGATGGCGTCGGAATCGGGTGTGCTCCCTATCAAGCCGGAAGAGATCCGCATGAAGGGCCGGCTTGCTCCCGGACGCATGTTGCTGGTGGATACCGAGCAGAAGCGCCTGATCTCTGATGAAGAGGTCAAGAAACAGCTTGCGGCGCGACAGCCCTACGCCCAGTGGATGAAGGAAAACCAGATTACGCTCGACCATCTGCCCAGTCCAAGACACGTCCACGCTCTGGATCATGGAACCCTGTTGACCCGCCAGCGCGCCTTCGGCTACACCGATGAAGACCTGAAAACCATCTTGTACCCTTCAGCTTTGAAAGCCGAGGAGCCAGTTGGTTCTATGGGCATAGACACGCCGCTGGCCTGCCTGTCAGACATGCAGCAGTTGCTGTTCAACTACTTCAAACAGACCTTTGCCCAGGTGACCAATCCTGCGATTGATTCCATCCGCGAAGACCTGGTGATGTCTCTGAGCAGCTACATCGGTTCCGAGGGAAACATTCTCGATGAGAAGCCGAAGAACTGTCACACCCTGAAGCTTCGTCATCCCATCATCTCCAATTGGAGACTTGAAAAACTCCGTCGTGTCAGTTGGGGCGACTTCCTCGCCACCACGCTGCCAACGCTGTTCCGCGTGGAGGGTGGGGAAGAGGAACTCGCGAAATCAGTGGACGCGCTTTGCCATCGCGCCTCGCTGGCAATCAAATCGGGCTATACCTTGCTCATCCTCTCCGACCGCGGGGTGGATAAGGAACAAGCTCCCATTCCGAGCCTGCTTGCGCTCTCGGCGGTCCACAACCATCTGGTCCGCGAGAAGACGCGCAACCAGGTCGCGCTGATCGTTGAATCCGGTGAACCGCGCGAGATCATGCACTTTGCGTTGCTCCTTGGCTACGGCGCAAGCGCGGTGAATCCATATCTCGCCATCGAAACCCTAGAGAACATGTACGAGGACGGCGCATTTCCGCCGGAATACACCTGGGACAAAGTTTTCAAGAACTACATGAAAGCGATTGATAAGGGACTTCTGAAAACTTTTTCCAAGATGGGAATCTCGACCCTGCAGAGTTATCAGGGCGCCCAGATTTTTGAAGCTATCGGTCTGAGCCACTCGCTGGTAGAGCGCTACTTTACCGGCACCGCTTCAAGGATTGAGGGTATAGATATTGCAGTGCTGGCGCGTGAAGCCCTCATGAAACATGAATTCGCCATGCAGCCGCGCAGCGAATCAGAGACGGAACTGCGCGTCGGCGGCGACTATCAATACCGCATTCGCGGCGAGCGTCATCTTCTGAACCCGTTGACCGTCAGCAAGCTGCAACATGCCGTGCAGCAGTCGAAGTTTGAGACCTTCCAGGAGTTCGCCAATATCGTGAACCAGCAGAACCGCGACCTCCTGATGCTGCGCGGTATGCTCGATTTGAAGCCGGCCGGCGATCCGATTCCGCTGAACGACGTCGAACCAGCCTCAGAGATCGTGAAGCGATTTGCTACAGGCGCGATGTCCTTTGGCTCCATCAGCAAGGAAGCGCATGAAACCCTGGCCATTGCCATGAACCGTATTGGAGGGAAATCCAATACGGGCGAGGGCGGCGAGGATGAGGCACGATTTAAGCCTGATTCCAACGGAGACCTGCGTCGCAGCGCCATCAAGCAAGTAGCTTCGGCGCGCTTTGGCGTTACCACGAATTACCTTGTGAATGCCGACGACCTGCAGATCAAGATCGCGCAAGGCGCCAAGCCAGGCGAAGGCGGGCAGTTGCCCGGCCATAAAGTAGATGAAGTCATCGCGCGCGTGCGTCATTCGATCCCCGGCGTGGGATTGATTTCACCGCCTCCGCATCACGATATTTATTCGATTGAGGACCTGTCACAGCTCATTCATGATCTCAAGAACGCCAATCCGCAGGCTCGGATTTCGGTGAAGCTGGTTGCCGAGGTCGGCGTGGGAACGGTGGCCGCAGGCGTAGCCAAGGCCAAAGCGGACGTTATCCTCATCAGCGGTTACGACGGTGGGACTGGTGCTTCGCCGGTCAGCTCCATTCGTCATGCTGGCATTCCGTGGGAGCTTGGGCTTTCCGAGACGCAGCAGGTGCTGGTACTCAACGACCTGCGCAGCCGGGTGCGGTTGCAGGCCGATGGCAAACTCCAAACCGGACGTGATGTGGCCATCGCGGCGCTGCTCGGCGCCGAGGAATTCGGCTTCTCCACCGCGCCGCTCATTTCCATGGGCTGCATCATGATGCGCAAGTGCCATCTGAATACTTGTCCGGTGGGCGTGGCCACGCAGGACCCTGAACTTCGCAAAAAGTTCCATGGCACACCCGAAAACGTGATCAATTTCTTCTTCTTCGTTGCCGAGGACCTGCGCAGAATCATGGCGGAACTCGGCTTCCGCACCGTGAACGAGATGGTTGGTCGCGTGGATTGTCTGGCCCAGCGTAAGGATGTGACCCACTGGAAGGCTGCAGGAATTGATCTGTCTGCGATTCTCTATGATCCTCCAGTGCCCAGTCATGTAGGACGCCGCTCGTTGCAGGCACAGGATCACGGACTGGAAAAGGCCCTCGATTGCAAGTTGATTGAGATGACACAGGAAGCCATTGAGAACCGCACCCCGGTCTCGCTCAGCATGCCTATACGCAATATTCACCGCACCGTGGGCACCATGCTCAGCGGAGAGATCGCGCGGCGCTATGGTTCCGCCGGCTTGCCCGAGGATACGATTCGCGTGGACTTCACCGGTTGCGCCGGGCAGAGCTTCGGCGCTTTTCTGGCGAAAGGAGTCACGCTGGCGCTCGAAGGCGATGCCAACGACTACGTCGGCAAAGGGCTCTCGGGGGGCAAGTTGATCATCCGCCACCCCCGCAAATCTGAGTTCGTGCCTGAAGAAAATATTCTGGTGGGCAACGTCTGTCTCTACGGCGCGACCAGCGGCGAAGCCTACTTCGGTGGTATGGCCGGCGAGCGCTTTGCAGTTCGCAATTCAGGCGCTACCGCCGTGGTGGAAGGCGTGGGCGACCACGGCTGCGAGTACATGACGAATGGGTTGGTGGTTGTCCTCGGAAAGGCTGGCCGGAACTTCGCGGCCGGCATGACCGGTGGAATTGCCTACGTCCTCGACAAGGAGGGAGACTTCGCCGCCGTTCGTTGCAACCGAGCCGAAGTGGACCTGGCGCCGGTCACCGAACAAAAAGACATCGAAATGCTTTACCAGTTGATCACACGCCACAGCGAGTATACGGGCAGCCCACAGGCGAGGTGGATCCTCGACCACTGGGAGGACATGCTTCCAAAATTCGTTCAGATATTCCCGCACGAATACAAGCGCGTGCTCGGGATACCGCGCGTCCCGGCTGGCGTCGGCGTCATTGTGGCCGAAGCCAAGAAAGCCGAGATTGCGCAGCCGGTGAGGGGGCAGGTGAGCGGTGGGTAAAGTCACAGGTTTTAAGGAATACACCCGAGAGGTTCCGGTACGCCGCGCCATCGACGAGCGCGTCAACGACTACTTTGAAGTCTATCAGCCGTTCTCCGACGAAAAAGTGCGCGCCCAAGCAGCGCGCTGCATGGATTGCGGCATCCCCTTTTGCCACACCGGCTGTCCGGTCAACAACATCATTCCCGACTGGAATGACCTTGCTTATCGCGACAGTTGGCAGGAAGCCATTCGCGTGTTGCACTCCACGAATAATTTTCCGGAATTCACCGGACGCATCTGTCCCGCGCCCTGCGAAGCTGCCTGCGTGCTCGGCATCAACGAGCCTCCGGTAACCATCAAAGTGATCGAAAAGACCATCGTAGACCGCGCCTGGAACGAAGGATGGATCAAACCCGAACCGCCCGAAACCCGCACCGAAAAACGGGTCGCAATCGTTGGCTCGGGACCGGCAGGTCTTGCTGCCGCCCAGCAATTGAATCGCGCCGGCCACTGGGTCACGGTCTTCGAAAAAGCCGACCGCATCGGCGGCCTGCTGCGCTATGGCATTCCTGATTTCAAGATGGAAAAGAGCGTCCTCGACCGCCGACTGGAACAGATGGCCGAAGAAGGCGTGCGCTTCCAGACCAAAGCCCATGTGGGCGGCGATATTCCCGCTTCGGACCTCAGCCAGGAATTTGACGCAATCCTGCTGGCGGGCGGCGCCGAGAATCCCCGGGACCTGAAAGTGCCCGGCCGTGATCTCAAAGGGATCCACTTTGCCATGGAGTTTCTGCCGCAGCAGAACAAGAAGAATGCAGGCGACGATGTCCCGGGCCAAATCCTGGCCACGGGCAAGCACGTCGTGATCATCGGCGGTGGCGACACCGGCGCCGACTGCCTGGGCACCAGCCACCGGCAAAAAGCAAAGTCAGTCACGCAGTTCGAGATCATGCCTATGCCGCCCCTGGAGCGCGCTTCCAGCACACCCTGGCCGCTGTGGCCGCTGCAACTGCGTAATGAAAGCTCGCACGAAGAAGGCGGCCTGCGAGATTGGGCCGTCGCAACCTCAAGCTTCACCGGCGAAAACGGCGCAGTGAAGAAGCTGCACGCCGTGCGCGTAGGGTCTCCGCCCAAGTTTGAACCCATGGCGGGCACCGATTTCACCTTGGATGCCGAGCTTGTCCTGCTGGCGATGGGCTTCACCGGCCCGGTAAAGCACGGGATGATCGAACAATTTGGCCTGGAGCTGGATTCTCGCGGCAATGTGGCCACCAAGGCAAACTACATGAGTTCCGTGCCCGGCATCTTCGCCGCAGGTGACATGCGCCGCGGCCAGTCGCTGGTCGTGTGGGCAATTGCCGAAGGCCGCAACGCCGCCAAAGCAGTGGATGAATATTTGATGGGCAGAACCCACCTACAGTAGTTTGCAGCTTTCTGGAAATAAGCGTGAGTATTGCTAAACGCCTGTGTTAATCCCACAACATGGAAGGCCTTAAATTGTGATGCTATAATGTATCACATGAAAAACGCCAGTGTGAGAGACCTCCGTTACCGCTTTTCGAAGATTGAAGGTATGCTGCGCGAAGGAGAAGAAATCGAAATCACGAAGCGCAAGCAGGTGATTGCAAGGTTGGTTCCGTTGCGGCCCAAAGAACCTGTCAAACGTCCCAATTTCCTCGAACGTCTTCACGGTATTTATGGGAAAAAGCGGCTCAAGATAAGCGGAGCGGAACTTATCACGCGCGAGCGGGGTCGTGAGTGAACGTCTATCCTGACACCAGCTTTCTGGTTTCTTTATATACATTGGACGCTAATTCTCCCCAAGCGGCGCACAAGATGCGCAATCCGAGTATTGTGTTCCTATTGAGCGACCTGGCAGAGTTGGAGTTGATGAATGCATTGCAACAACGCCTCTTCCGGAAGGAGTTAAAAGCGGCGGAGATTCATGCAGCGCAAACGGCATTTAAAGAGGACCTGCAAGCAGGAGTTTTTCAGAGAAAACCGGTGGGAACAGGAGTGATATACGGGCGCGCCCTGCAGCTCTCGCGGAAGTGGACAGCCACCTTGGGTACGCGGACCCTCGATATCCTGCACGTCGCCTTCGCGCTCGAGTTGGGAGCAAATATGTTCTTCACCTTTGACCGGCAACAATCCAAACTTGCTGATGCCGAGGGACTCAAGATTTTCTGATTGGGGGGAAGTATGCTTTCCCGATTTGCCTAAACAATCATTAGGCTAAAGGGGGAATTGGAGGCGCGGGTCGGAATCGAACCGACGCATAAAGGTTTTGCAGACCTCTCCCTTACCACTTGGGTACCGCGCCATTCAAACAATAAAACCCTCGCCGCGAGCGAGGGCAGGTGCATAAGAATTTGGAGCGGGAGACGGGATTTGAACCCGCGACTTCGACCTTGGCAAGGTCGCACTCTACCACTGAGTTACTCCCGCTCAGTAATCTTTGATTATAACTAAGCTATAAAATCAGGGTCAACGCGCAGTTAAGATTGTAATCCATCCGCTTTCTCGGCGGCGAATGGTTGGGATGTCTTCAGGGGCTTCGCCGGGCCAAGCTTAAGCTTTTACCCACTGCGGATCGGCTTCCGGCACCACAATCTCGCCATCGCGCATGTGGATGATGCGGTCGCCGTAGCGCGCCGCCTGGGGGTTATGGGTAATCATCAGCACGGTCTGTCCCAGCTCCTGATTGGATTGCCGCAGCATCTTCAGCACGATTTCTGAATTCTTGGAATCCAGATTGCCGGTGGGCTCATCCGCCAGCACAATTGCCGGATGGTTAATGAGCGCCCGCGCCAGGGCCACCCGCTGCTGCTCGCCCCCTGACATCTCTGAGGGTCTGTGGTCGAGCCGTTCCGCGATGCCCAGCATGTGCGTGATCTTTTTGGCGTACTCGCTGTCAACACCGTGATTAGTCCCCGCGATGTCGCTGGCAATGGCAATGTTGTTGCGTGCGCTCAGCGTGGGCAGAAGGTTGAATTTTTGAAAGACAAACCCGATCCGCCGGCGGCGAAGGCGGGTGCGTTCGGCGTCGGAGATGCGTGAAAAATCCGCTCCTTCAATCAGCACCCTTCCGCTGGTCGGACCGGTCAATCCGCCTAAGATGTAGAACAGCGTGGATTTACCGCTTCCCGAAGGTCCTACGATGCTGACGAACTCGCCGGTCTGTATTTCCAGCGAGACCCCGCGCAGAGCAGGAACATCTACCTTCCCCACACGATAGATTTTGGCCACATTTTCAGCTTGGATAATCGGAGGCATGCAAACACTCGATCATACACGAGACGAAGAGGAATCGGTTGAGCGAAAAGCGAGCGCGGAGCAGCGGATTGTCAGGGCACAGCTTTAGCTGCGCCACAGAAAAATGCGCGAACCAAAAAGTAATGGTTCCGCGTACTTTTGACCGCGGAACCCTCAGCACCAAAGATATAAAGAAGCTACGAAGCTACCGGATAGGAACCTGTAGCTTTGATTTCAGAAGAGAGCGCAACCCGGGCAACAGCTCTTTTGGGCCCGCGTTTGCGTACCAGCAGCAGCCGGATATGCTCCAGCAGCTCCGCCGGTCCGTACATTCCCTTGGGCAAAAAGACATCTGCGCGGGTTTCACGCTCGTAGATTTTCACCTTGCCGGAAAAAAGAATCGCCGGAGTTTCAGGCGCGAGGTTTTTGATGGAGTCAATCAGCTCTACTCCATCAAACTCAGGCATGGCCAGATCGCTCAGGATGAGGTCTACACCGCCTTGCTTAAAAACTTCCAGCGCTTTTCTTCCATTCGTACAGGCGAGCACGCGATAGCCGCGAGTTTCAAGAATTACCTTGCGGACAGAAAGAAGTTGCTCGTTATCATCAACACAGAGGATCGTTTTTTTTGCTTTCATGGAAACCCCATCACAGCCTGAATCGTCGCTGCCAGAGCTGGAACTGGAGCGGAATCAAGCTGTGCTTTTTTATCTATTCAATCGGCTGGACGACATTTTGCGAATACAACAAAGAATGTTCAAGCATCCTACGGGGAAGCTGCTCTCCTGTAAAGTAACCCAAGAGTAAAAAAAATTTCTGCATTGCAAATTTCAAGATGCTGTGAAGCTGCTGGCGAGCCCAATTTTACTGGGTCTAACGCATGGTGTTGGCGATTGCCTGTCGGTGATAGTGGCGCGCAAAAAATCTGCGCAAAGATAATTTTACACTTTCGTTACTGTTGCACCACAGATGATGCGTTCGCAAAGAATGTAGAGCGCGGATGTGAGCGGTGGGTAAGCGCGAAGCGAGCGTCGAGCAGCGCGAAAAACACAATAGCGGAACGAAGTGGAGCGTTGTTGCGTTGTCAGATAAAAGACGCGAGGGCGACGATTGGGTCTTTCGGAGGGGCACGGCTTCAGCCGTGCCGTTAAGCTCTAAAAAATAAACAATTCCACTCTGCCGAAGGCCTGCGCGCAGCGAGCGCCGGATTGCGCGAGCGTGGCGCGAGGGCGGAGCAGCCTGGGTTTGGCTGCGGAGCCCTTAGATAGAAGCGGAGCGCCAAGAAAAAATGTCCTCTCGAACCAAAAGCGAGGATGCCTTATATAAAAACCTCTCCACGCATGACCTCAACCGAATATCCTCCGACTCTGACGTTGCGCACGGCTTCGCTGGTCTTGCTGGCGCGAATGTAAATCTGGCTCGGACGCTTGATTTCCACTCCTTGTTCGATCAAAGCGGCTTCATCGGAGCCAATCACTCCATGCTGCGCCATCCACGCGGTTGCGCAACCAGCCGCGGAACCGGTGGCAGGATCCTCTCCATTATAAAAAATCATGCGCGCCCGGAAGTGCTTAATATGGGAGTTCTGGGCCTTGGATTCGGGATTGCGGGCAATGAAGTAGAGAAACTTGGCGTCGGTTTTTTCCAGGTAGGCGGCAGCATGTTTGTAATCAAAACGAAGAGACGCAAGTTTTTCAACCGACGCCACGGGCACGATGGCGTAGGCCAAACCGGTAGAAACGGTTTGAATCGGCAACTCCGGGTCAAAATAGCTGGTTTCGCATTGCAGCACCTCGCGTGCCAGCGTCTCTTTGGAATGGATGCTCCCGAAGACCGGGTCGCGTTGCGTCATCTCGCCAAAAACCCCACCGTCGTGATCGGTGAAACGCACCGGAACTTTCCCCACGCGCAAATCCAGGACGACTTCGTTGGTGTGCCGCTGCTTGTGAATGAAGGCGGCCGTTCCCAGGGTGGGATGCCCGGCAAATTCCAGCTCTTCCGCCACGGTAAAGATGCGGACTTTCACGCCGTGCTCCTGCTCTGTCGCCGCATCGCGCGGAATGATAAAGGTGGTTTCCGAAAGGTTGGTCTCACGCGCCAGGGCCTGCATTTCGGCGTCGCTTAGGCCTCCTGCGTCAGGGAAGACGGCAAGCTGGTTTCCCTCGAACGGCTTTTGAGTGAAGACATCCAGCGTAACAAACGGTAGTGTGCGCATGATGGCAATCCAAAAAGCTTCGAGCTGCTAGCTTCTAGCTGTGTTTGAGCATAGAAGCTGCTTGCAATATCCAGTCCCACAGACAGCTAGAAGGTAGTAGCTAGAAGCTTATTCTATCCACAAAGCTTCTAGCTGTATCTGGGCCTGGAGGCTGTTCGCATCATTCACGACCAAAAACAGCTAGAAGCTAGTGGCTAGAAGCTTATTTCTTTCCCCCGACTTGTATCCAACCCTCTCCATCGAGTATCCTAGTTACTTGGGACGGAGATAACATGACCCACATGTGCTGCTGCTGTTGCTGTTGTTGTGACCGGCAGCCGATGTGTGGGTAAACGCGATTTTAAAGTTTTCTGACCCACCCGGAAGCCAAAAACGGGTGGGTTTTTATTTTGTGCCCAGCCCGCTTCCGGACATTTCAAGCTAAAGATTTCAAGCTAAAGATCTAGGAGAATAAAAATGAGTACCGACGTTCAAACACCAGTCCGCTTGCCGCGCATCAATGAGCCGGCGCCGGAATTCGAGGCCAAATCAACCCACGGCGTCATCAAGCTGAGCGATTACACCTCCAAGGGAAAGTGGGTCCTGTTGTTCTCGCACCCCGCCGACTTCACCCCCGTGTGCACCACCGAGTTCGTGGAGTTCTCCCGCCGCTTCGATGAGTTCGAGAAGCGCAACGTCCAGTTGATCGGAGTTTCCATTGACAGCATCTATTCGCACATCGCCTGGGCGCGCAACATCGAGCAGAATTTCAACGTGCAGGTGAAGTTCCCGGTCATCGCTGATCTTGATCAAAAGGTCGCGCGTTCTTATGGCATGGTGCATGAAGCCGTCAGCGACACCGCCGCCGTGCGCGCCGTCTTCTTCATCGATCCCAAGGGCAACGTGCGGGCGCTGCTGTATTATCCGCTCTCCCTGGGCCGCAACATCGAGGAAATCCTGCGCGTGTTCGATGCCCTGCAAACCGCCGAAGCCAACGCCTGCGCCACTCCCGCGAACTGGAAGCCGGGCGAGGCAGTGATTGTGCCCGCGCCCCTCACCCAGGCCGACGCCGCCACGCGCGTGAACTCGAGCAACGGCTACGAGGTCAAAGACTGGTATTTCAGCAAAAAGAAGCTGGCGGAAGTAAAGAAGTAGTCAGCACCCAGCATTCAGCCCCGCGAGTCATCAACAGATTCGCGGGGGCCTTTCTCTTGGGTTGTCCCAATCAAAGTAAAATCGTTAAGATATCAAGTTTGTCGCGGTGACTGAGTACTGAGAACCGAGTACTGAGTACTAATTATGGAAGCGCATGGGGTCCGGTGACCCTTCCGGTCTTCAAAACCGGTGAGCGGCGGTTTTCCGTCGCTGGTCGGTTCGACTCCGACACGCTTCCGCCAAGATCAGGTTCCTTCGATGACCGGCGGCAGCGCTAGCTTGCTATAATTTGGGACGTGCACATCTGTCAGAGGCCAACCCGCTGCCACAAGTAAAGCTTGGTCTCCCGTATCTTCTCTAGCGAAAACAGTCTTACAGAAGCGCCAGAAATGACCCCTCCAGCTTGATCGGATACGGCGCCCGACAGCGCGGTTACGGACTGTCCGCGTGCGCTGGAAATACTGAGCCAAACGCGATCGGGCATTTCGGTTTTTCTAATCTGCCTCCCGGAACCTATGAGCTCCAAATTACCGAGCCAGGGTTTAAGACCGTTAGCAAAGACTTCCAAGTCAACAGCCAGGTTATCCAACCGCTAGCGATTACTCTGGACGTGTATATGGGCTATCACTGCCTTGGGGAGAGCGCTGCAGACCCGGAGGTTTCTTTTGACGAACCGTCGAAAAAGAACCTGGCTTTGGCTGGAAGCGTGCGCAGCTTCCGCGGCAAAGCTCTGGCTGGCGCGACCCTGACTTTGCTGGGACAGCAAACCCAGACCGCGGTCTCGCACCCCGACGGCAGTTTTGAATTCTTCAATGTTGCGCCCGGCAAATACACACTCAAGACAGCACGCGAGGGCTACTATGATTCCTCGGTGACAACCTTCTGGATTGCACGGGAAAACCTTACTGGAATCAACATGCATATAGTCCGACAAAAAGGACCATTACCCTGCAATTAGAACAATCGTTTTTCCGCGACCTCTTTCAAGTTCAACGCAGCCGCAGTTTCCAAATCTCAAACTTGGTTTGTGCTTTTTGGCCGGGCTGGAAGATGCGATAAGCGAAGGCGACGCTGCCGTCTGCGGGAGAGACGTTCACCGCTTCCATGGGCGTGGGCATGACCGTAGGCGTGGGCGTGACCGTAGGCGTGGTGAGCAAATCCCCGGTGTTCTTTTTGCTGTCCGCGCCCAACAGGCGGAGTCCGTTGCCGCGCTGATCCGTTGTCAGGAGCCAACGGTCGTCAGAGGTGAAAGAGAGCGAGTTCCCCAACGTGGCTTGAATGTAGTTTTCTCCTATGGCCGTAGAGTAGTCGTAGGCGTAGCGCACGATTTGCTGCCCCCTGTCGAGGTCCCAGACGAATACACTTCCTTCCGAAGTGCTGGCGGCCAACCGTGGATGGTGATGCGCAAATGCTACTGAGCCGACGACGACACGCGCCGGGCGCTCTCCGAGACGAGAGGTTCCTATCACCGACTGGTCCACCGAGAAGGTGCGAACCAGATTCAATTCCGGGACTTGCCACAGCTTCACCGTGCCATCGCGCCCGGCGGTGGCCAGCAGGTCTCCGTTCGGGCTGAACGCCACCTCCTGGATGGGACCATTTTCGTGCGCCCTCTCCACCTGGTGGATGATTTCTTTGGTCGAAGGGTCCACGAGGTAGAGGGCCGGCATTCCTCCAACCGCGATCAGGGTCCCCGCGGGGTTGAAGCTGACGCATTGGGGCCACAAGATATTGTCCACACTGCCAAGCCGTTCGCCCGTAGTGGGATTCCAGAGGAGCAGATGGCCCTGGGTGGTGTTGTATCCCTGGCTGCTGTCGGCGGTCGCCAGTAGAGAGCCGTCCGGGGAAAACGCCGGCGCGAAGACCCACTCCGAAGGGCTGCTTTCGAGTGCGCGGAGGTTCGTCCCACGGGCTGCGTCCCAGAGCGCTACCGTTTTGTTATCGTCCACAGTGGCCAGCACATGGCCATCAGCAGACCACGCCAATGCTGTGATCTCTTTGAGCTCCGGCTCGCCGGCTGGGCCCTCTGCCAGCTTTGCGACGGCTGCGGGCGATGAGTGGATGACGTGAAACACAAAGTATGCCGCTATCCCTGCCACAAGGATGCAGACGATACCGAGAATGAGGAATACCGATTTCACAACCGCCATCCTAGCATGGCGGTCTAACCCTGCATTTCATGAAATGTTCTTAGTTGGCCGGCGCGGTTTTTTCAGGTGAACGTACTCTTCCGGATACTCTATGCCAAACCGTTCACACAATGCGGCCACATCGTGAAGATCACTCTCCCGAAGCTTATAACCGGTATGAAATTTCACCATGTGTTCTGGTGAAATGCAGTTTACCGCATGCCCGTCTATGACGCCTGTTCCAGAAAGCGACCCTGCCGGATACTTAATTCCTTCTTTTACATTCCCCTGGTCATCGAAGACGAACGCGTGCACATCGATTTGACGGCCGTGGTCATCACCTAGAACAAAGTTCCACTCACTCGTATCGTCTTTGATAACGTCCTTGTATCCCTGCGCTTCCAGCAACTCGCGGATTTGCGCTACGTATTTCTTTTCAACCGCAATGTCCAGGTCTCCATGAGGCCGGGTTTGTTTGCCAAGGAGGGCGTCAACGCCCCAACCTCCATCAATCCAAATCTTGATGCCCATCCGGTTCAGCTTTGTATAGAAGCCAATTACATCTGCAGAAGTCATTGCAATCGCCCTGTTCCTGAGAATTATCAATACAATATATTGAGACGACACACAGGAGGGAAAATCCATGGCCGACGCAGTAGTGGAAGCCCTGATCCTCGATCTGCTTGAGTGGCTGGCACAACGCGAGAGGAGCTATGAAGAAGTGATGGACGCCTGGCGCACGTCATGTCCGAGGCTCCCAGTTTGGGAAGATGCCAATGATCGTGGACTTGTCATGAGAGATGAGGCCAACGGCCGCTGTGTCGTCAGGATTACATCATTAGGCCGCGCCCTTCTTGAGCAGCGCAGACCTCTCCAAGCCTCAGCTAACCGCCAATATGCACCATCGTCCGCGAAGGGGGAATGAAATCTCGCTCGCCGATGTGGTGGCGGGCTTCCTTTTTCTGGATTACGGATTCGATAAAAGCGGCCAGTTGTTCGTCGGAGGCCCCGCGCTGCATCAGGCCGGCGAGGTCGTGGTCAAAGAGGGAAAAGAGACAGGTGCGGATCTTTCCGTCCGAGGTCAGGCGCACGCGGCTACAGTGTCCGCAAAAGGGATGCGAAACGGGAGCGATAATGCCGATCTCTCCAATGCCGTCGTCGAAGCGATAACGGCGCGCGGTCTCGCTGTAACCGTTCGGGATTTCCACCAGCGGACGAAATTCCTTCATGCGTTCCAGGATTTCATCGAGCGTGACCACGATCTGCGGCGACCAGACGCGGTCTTCTTCCAGTGGCATGAATTCAATAAAGCGCAGCACAACGCCTTCGTCACGGGCGAATTTGCCGAAGGCGACAATCTGATCGTCGTTAAATCCGCGCAGCAGAACGCAATTCACCTTCACCGGATCAAGTCCGGCTTTTTTTGCAGAACGGATGCCGGCCAGTACATTGTCGAATCCATTAGGCACACGCGTAATGCGCGCGAACTTGGCCGGATCAACCGCGTCCATGCTCACAGTCACACGGCGCAATCCGGCGTCTTTGAGCGGTTGTGCCAGGTCGGCCAGCAGATGGCCGTTGGTAGTGATGGCCGTGTCGATGGTCTGCCCCTTGTGTTCACCATGCTGAATGCGAAGCTGCGCCACTTCGCGAACGAAATCGGTGAGATGCGGACGTAGCAGCGGCTCTCCGCCGGTGATACGGATTTTTTCAACTCCCAAATCCACAAAAATACGGGCCAGCCGCAGGTAATCGGCGAGCGGCAACTCCGCATAGAGTGCGCCTTCGTTGCCGGTGCGGCAATAAACACACTTGTAGTTGCACCGGTCGGTGACCGAGATGCGCAGGTCGGTAATGGCGCGTCCGAATTTGTCGGTAAGTCGCATAAAAGAAGCTGCGAGCCACTAGCTTCTAGCTGTGTTTGAGCGTGCAAGCTGCTTGCATCATCTACGTTCAAAAACAGCTAGTGGCTAGAAGCTTTTTCAATGGAAGGGAAAGACCGCTGGCAGGCGTAAAACACATGGCCAAAGGCACAGACGATGGTTTCCTTTCCAAAAAAGCAACGGGAGGCGCGAAGGTTTCCCTTTACACCCTTGGAGTTCGGCAACACAACCTCGCGGGCAGTGCAAGCTGAACTCACCGCCACCGCAGCCCTGGTATGCCGTAGGCCGCGGCGGTCGGAAACATCAGTTCAATTATAGAATGTACGCGAAGAAGCTTCCAGCCGCTAAAAGAAGCTTCTAGCCACTAGCTTCTAGCTGTTTTTGGGCGTAATGATGCAAGCGGCTTCGACGCCCAGAAACAGCTAGAAGCTAGGAGCTAGAAGCTTTGCGTGTACTGCGCGAGCACGCTTACGGCGTCGAGGCCTTGGGTTGGCGGTTGATTTCGCTCAGCAGCCCCTTCATGCGGGTTTCCAGAATCACCTGCCGGATGCGGGGCCGATCGAGCGGCGGCCACATTTCACTGATCGTCTTCCAGGCATCCTGACCGCGTCCGCCATAGAGATAATTGAGGGCAATCTCCAGGATCGCGGCCTTGGCGCGCAGCAGTTGGATCTCCTTAGGGTCGCGCGGATCTCCGCTTCCGCCGCCGCCTCCACCATGCCCGCCGCCGGGTTTGTTGGAGTCATCGCCCTCGACTTTGACCA
>Ga0207130_1161_pt1 | contig 19779 bp, 21 predicted proteins | sample Alteio_BWMinHeat_16_FD_153545 | JGI IMG/M metagenome (GOLD analysis project Ga0207130, IMG submission 153545) | Enriched cells from forest soil in Barre Woods Harvard Forest LTER site, Petersham, Massachusetts, United States -... | ecosystem: Environmental > Terrestrial > Soil > Temperate forest >... | reverse complement strand
GCGGCGACTTTTCCCAGCCTTACCAAGCCAATCAGCTGAGAAATTCCGCGAGCGGTTCCATCGGTTCAATGTGTGCGCAAAAAATCTTGAAAGCGGCCAGAATCGGCACGGCCAAAATCACCCCAACGATCCCCCAGATCCATCCCCAAAAGATCAATGAAAGTAAAATCACGACGGGATTCAAAGTTAGGGAACGGCCCATAACCAACGGAGTTATAAAATTCCCTTCCAAGACTGCAAAGACAAGGTAGACCGCGGGAAAAAGAAGGGCATAACCAAGGCTATCGAAACTAAGCACCGCGCCCAGGGTGATGCAGATGATGCCAGTAAGGGCCCCGAGGTAAGGCACAAAATTGAGCACGGCGACGAGCGCGCCCCACATGATTGGATTGCGCAGCCCGAGCAACCCGACCGTTGTCCCAACGGCCAGACCAAGACAAATGTTGATCGCAGTTGCAGTAAAGAGATAGCGCGAGACTTGAGCTTCGATTTCGCTAGCGATCGAAACCGCGCGCTTCTTGTCGGCTAACTTTGGAAGCAGCTTAATTAGCTTTCCCAGAAAGACCCCGTCATAGGCCAGAAGAAAGTAGAGGAGAATGAAGAGCAGGACGGTACTGGCGATGAACTCGGGTGTCCAACCAACGAGCATTTCCGCGATCGGATGACGCTTGAGCTCTACAGCCATTTTTGGCCTGTGAACCTTCCGGCGTCGCGAGCTTTTCGATTTCGCCACTCGCCTGCGCAACCTTTTCGATCGGTTGCTTCACAGGCGACAATTTCCGTTGGAGTTGTTGCAAACTATAAGGCGCTTTTTCAAGCCAGCTCGCCACTGGCGTTGCGAGGTAAAAAACGCCACTGCCGATGATTGCGATTAAGGTGAGAAGAACTAACGCCGACCCGATCGACATGGGGATCTTTAGCCGGGCTAGGCTGCGGACTATCGGACGGAGAAGATAACTCAAAAGCAAAGCGAGCACGAGCGGCAGCAGCACTGATCGCATGAAGTAGATCGTGTAAAACACGGCGAGAACGAAGAGACCGGTTAGAGCAATTGAACGGATCTCGAAGGGCCTTTGCAAAAGCTCGCCAATGCGAAGCCGTGACAAAGCAATCAGGTGGGGCTCCCGATTCCGACTGGGAATCTCGTCGGGCAACTTTGGCGATTGGACCGCGCGCTGCATCTATTGTTTAAATCGAACGCCGCTTTCATTTCACGCGTCACAACTCAGCAGCGAGAGCCTGAGCGTACGGCATCAGCGGCTCGAAGTTTTACGAATTGGCCTTGGCGCCGGGCGAAAGCGGCGGTTGTTGCGCCGCATCGGAGAGGGCTTGCTCCAGACGATCCAAACGGACTGGTTTTGACAGAACGGCAACCGCACCTGAATCGGCCAATTCCGTTAGTGGAGACAAGCCCGAGACAAGGATGATGCGGGCGGCGGGATCCTTTGCAAGGATGTTCCGGCAAGCAGTCGCGCCATTGAGCTTAGACATCCAGTAATCCATCAGCACGACGTCCGGATGATGCCGGGTGTACGCCTGGATGGCCTCCAAGCCGGATTCTACCACCTCGACCACTTCATGATTACAATGACAAACAAGGTCGGCCAGCGTAGCCCCGACAGCTTTCTGATCGTCCGCAATCAAAACGCGCACACCCCCTTAGCAGAAGTTTCCATACCAACCGAGGCACTTTTTACGGCAATCTAATCAGATCCGGGATAGTCGGTTTTCTGCTTTGCGGTAATCTTTGCCGGAACTGCCAGGCCTTGCGGGGCGGAGCGTTGCCAAGGTGATTTGTCCGCTGCCTTTCCAGGGGAAGCCATTGGTGGATGAGCGTCTCGATAATGTTTTGTGGCGACGCCCAAAACAAACGCGGTGAGGACGAAAATCAGCAGGCGTTTCTCTCGGGGACTAAGAACGAATGCATGCACAGGGCTCATCCTATGCAGACCCGATGCAGATGTGAAAGTGCTTTCTGGAATACGACAGGGTGTGCGCGGGAAGGGAAAAACCTCCCATTCTAGAGGCGCTCGCCGCGGCGAGCGCCACTATATCTCTCAACGTCCAAGAGGCGTCGTAATCTCCGTGCCCGCGGGCAGCGAGAATTCGAATGTTGATGATGGGATTGGCGCGCGGCTCTGATTTGAATAGACCGTGACGATGCGGTCGCCGTTGGGTTGCGACATTTCAGTTCGCTCGACTTGCAGTTCATCATTGAGACGCAGATTAAACTTCTGAAATAGTCGCTTCATTGATGGATGGCGGGGGATGAGCTCCATTTCGTATCCCTTTTCGGTTTTCGCAGCCGTAATATGATAACTAGCTTCGACATTTTCGAGGTTTAAGGCCGCCGTGATCGCGGCAACTCCCGCATCGAGCGGGGAACGTTTGCCTAACGAATAACGCTCAGCTGATTTGAAATTCGGATAGTAAATCCAAAGCTGCCGACCATCGCTGACCGTGATACTCGGTGAATTGCCCTTTACCTCGCGGCGGAATTTGTTGGGCGCCTGAAACCAAGCTTTGCCGGAGCTAACGATTGGCTTGTTCATGAGGCGAATCGTCTTCTCTTCTTGAAAATCTGCTTGAACATACGGCGCCGTTGCCCGCTTTTCGCGAATCCGCGCCAGCAAATTTTTAACATCGGCCTCCGAGAGGGTGTCCGCGCGTGCAGATTGACAAAGGAGCAGCGCTAAACCCGCCACAAGCCAGAGTAAGGTGGGGCGCGGGCGCGATCGCCAAGCGCACCGACAATGGGCGGCCCGCCGGTCCGTTCCTACCAAAATCAGATCGTTCTTACACATGATTGCTTTGTTAGAGAAGGGTCGATCTTGCTCATTGTTGGCCTGGCCGCAAGCGCTCTAATTTTCGCGCCAGACCTTCGGCTCGGTCGCAGCGGCCGCGGGCAAGGTAAAAAAGATCGTCGCGACCAAGCTCCAGAAAATTCCGATGGCGCACGCGATGCCAAGCCCGCTCAATGACGGATTTTTGGCAATGCCGAGCGAGCCAAAGCCGCTGACGGCAGTCAAACCCGCGAGCAATACGGGCTTTACTACACCAGCGACGTCGTGCTCAAGTTCTCTCGCCTTTTGCCAGACAAGGAGAACGTATATTCCGTAATCGACTCCGATCGCGAGGACCAAACGAAAGGCCAGTACATTGAGCAGGTTCAGCGGAATGTTGAGCAACTTCATGGAAGCAAGCATGGCGCCCACAGCAAAAAGGAGAGTAAGCTCCTGCACAACCCACAAGCGCCAATCGCGATATAAAATCGCCAGCAGAACAGCATCAAAAACTGCCATCATCGCGCTAATAAGAATCAATTGCCGGCGAGACCACGGTAGCAGATTCGCCAGCGTGTAACTCCATCCTGATAGGATCATCGGAATATTCGCGACCGGTAGATCGCGGCTTAACGCTTCATAGTCGGCATGTGTCCGGATCGGCTCATTGCTCGTAACAAATCCGACGGTGAGTAGGGGATCCTGCGCAAAGTAGCGGTCAACCAAAAACCACCAGCCCGACGATTTCGGAAGTCTGTCCCGCCAGTTTGGTGGCGGCACGCTTAGATCGACCAGCCGCTGCAATTCTTCGAAAAGTGCGAATGCCGGTGCGAACGAGTCGCGGCTGAATCCCTCGGCGTCGAGCGCTTCTTCGAAGGCGCGCCGGGACACGGCAAAATCAATTTCGCGTAAACGCTGACGATTCCTCTGCATCGACGCGGGTGAGAGAGTGAGCGCGGCAGGTGTGGAAAAACCCTTGATTTTGCCCGAGCGCTGCAAATCGTTCCAATGATTGGAGACTTCGTGCCACTGATCGTGAAGTTGCTGCGGATTCTGCGCATGCACGATCGCCAGGACAGGCTCCCACCGCGTCGGCATCTTGTTCATGATTGCTTCGAGCGCGTGACCAGCTTTGCTGTTTCTAGGCTCAAGCGAGCGGGTGCTCGCTGCAAACGGGATGGGCGGCACTGGTGAAAAACCGAACGCAGTCAGTAAGATCAAAAACGCACTTGAAAAAATCAAAACCGGGAGCGGACGTTGCACGCTCCAGCGCACGTATTTTTTCACGACCTCGAAAAGCCAGTCATGGCGCAACGGCGCTTGCCGCTCTCGCACAAAGAGAAACAGAATTGTGCACATAAATAATCCCGCAAACAAAATGCCGATAGCGATGAGGACACCAAGCTCGCTAAAACCAAGTGAACCGCTGAGCATCAGGGCAAGAAAACCGACCGCCGTGGTCAGCGCTCCAAAGAAAACGGCGCGTCCCAGTTTGTTGACGGATGTGCCAATGGCTTGGCGATGTGATTCACCGTCACCGCGCGCCTGTTGATAACGCCCAAAGATCAAGATGGCGAAATCCACGCCTAAGCCGACCAAAATCGCGGAGAAGCCCACCGTCACCATATTGAGTTTGCCAAAGATGAGAATGCCGATGGCGAGGGCGACCAAGCAGGAAAGCAAAAGGCCAAAACCCATTCCTAGGAGCGGCAGCCATCGATGAAAACCACCGAAAAAGATAGCGCCAACCAGCAGAATTGATCCAAGCAACGTCGCCACGATGTCGTGACGCATGCTTAAGGAGATTTCAGCCACGTATGCAGAACGGCCCGTCACCAGGACTTCCAACGGGCCGCCATTCCAACCTTCGCCAGCGCGTGCGCGAAATGCGTTCACTTGTCGCATTAGCCGCTGGCAGTCAAAGGCACTAATTGACGGTTGATTCGTCACGGTAAGAAATATGCGCAGGGCCCGATCAGGCGAAGTAAGCGGCTGTTCTTCTTCAATCGCTTTGCCTTCAGCGAATGGCTGGAGCGCAGGTGCGATCAGCCCGAGCGGATCAAATGCCAATTCGAATTCCGGGCGCGGCGAACCTGCTTCAATCTGCTGGTGCAAACGATGCAGGCGCGTGCGGATTTTTTCCGGCTGCAAAATTGAGATGGTATTCTCGAACGCTGGCGGATCGAGATTCAGAAGTAATGGGACTGCGATCGATTGCAGATCTCTAATTCCATCGGGAGTTTCCATGGGCGAGCCCGTAAGGAGACGCACGCACCAGGGCTGACGGCGTAGATTTTCAGCAAACTGCGGCGCGAACTCCTCCAGTCTGTCGACGTCGTCTGGTTTACAGAGAAGAGCGAACGTCAGCTCGCGCGTTTGCTCGAAATCGCGGTCGTAAATTTTCATTCCCTCAACTGAGCTGAATTTTCCCGGCAACATGTTAAGCACATTACTGTCGAGCGCGATTCGCGTTGTCAGAATGGCCAGGCACGCAATTATGAGCGTTGCCACAATGCCCCAGACGAGCCCGCGTCGCTCCGTCAGAAGCCGTGCGATGAAATTACTTATCCGCATAAGCTGGTTTGATAAGAGCCCGAACTCTTCCGGGCTAAAAGCGGAAAAGAAAAGTTTCCGGCCCGGCGACGTAACGAACAGATTGTCGATCCTGCGAGCGAATCAGTTGGTCGCGCAACTCCAGCCAAGGCCGCAATCTTTTGGGTGCTTGATTAGCCGGGCCAGACCAGCCTGGACCAGCGAGTGCTCCCCTCACTTCGGCGAAGGAGGTGTCTTGACGAATAATCAAAAGCGTCACGCCCGGTCCCTTTGAAAAAGTCAGTTCGAAGTCGCCGTTCTTCGAGAACCGGATAAACACTTCCCCAATTAAGGTGGTTTTTGGTGCACGATACAGGAGCTGCCCATTTCGCGAATGCCAGTCGCGTGCCGGCTCGGTGAACTGATGTCGCGACAGCATCGCGCAGCTGGTTAGGCAAATTCCCAAGGGCAAGAGCGCAATTATTGGATGCACGGACGGGCGATTGACTTTAATTGCCCGTGTCCAGAAATGGATCTTTGCCTCGACGGGGGCGGTTCGGTAAACCGCCGCCAGATTGTTACTCATGAAATCGCCCTGACCGTTTCGGATGGCGCCGGTGCTTTCTTGGGGACGAGGGTGCGCCGCGGGCAAAGCGGCAAATAGCGTTGCAACCAAACCAGCAGATAAAAGATCGACATTCGCCATTTGATCGCGAACCGGTTCCCGATATTTCCACCGAGCACGGCATTCACAGCCGGAGGGATCTGCAGGAGATCCTGCGGGTGCAGAAAAACTTCAATGAATTCCTTTGTGTACCAGGCGTCGACAAACCGCAAATAAACGTTCATGGCCTGGTTGATGATTCGTTCATACCGGGCGAAAAGACGCCGTCTCTTCCTCGGATGATCGAGCACCTCATTTAAGGCATCGGCCGATTGTTCCCCGGCCAGGATCGCAAGAAAAACCCCACTGCTAAAAACGGGATCGATGAAACCAGCGGCGTCACCAGCAAGAAGCCAGCGGTCACCGTGAAGTTTGGTGCTGCGGTAGGAAAAATCAGCCGCTACGTGGACCGGTGAGACGCGCTCCGCGCGCTGCATTCGTTGCGCGAGCAAAGGTTGTTCAGCCAAGGCCTGCGCCAGGAAATCTTCCGGACTGAGCTTTGCGGCGCGAAACACGGCCGCGTCGAGCACAATGCCAATGCTTGTGCGCTCACGCGTTAGCGGTATCACCCAAAACCAGCGGTCTATTCCGCGCACCATGCGGGTCAATGTTCCATCGATTCCTTCATCACGTTCCACGCCGTCGTAATGAGCAAAGATCGAGGTTTTCTTCAGATGTTCGTAATTCTTTTTGAGCTTGAATTGATTGCTCACGATTGAATTGCGACCACTGGCATCGATCAGATAGCGCGCCAGGATGGTCTGAGGGGCAGCATCTTTGGCTGTGATGCCAAGTTCAACGTGTTCGTTCGGGAATTCGATGCGCTCGACCGACGTTTCTTCGCGCACTTCCGCGCCACTTTCCGCGGCATGATCGAGCAGGACTTTGTCGAAATCGGCACGCGTGACCTGATAAGAATGGTCGGTTTGAGACCCGAATCCGTCTTTGAAATAAAATTTTACACCTTTATCGCTGCACGCCCCGCACATTTCGCCTCCGAACTTTTCCATAAATCCGGCGCGAATGAACTTTTCGTGTAATCCAAGACGCGTAAACGCTTTCATACTGAATGGAAGAAGCGATTCACCGATGTGAAAGCGCGGGAACTTTTCCCGCTCTAGCACGAGTACGCGCCGGCCAGCGCGAGCGAGAAGGGTTGCGGCCGTGCTTCCCGCTGGCCCACCTCCAATTATAGCGACATCGTAAATGTCGGTCGTCATGCTTTTATCACCTTAGCAGCAGGATCGGAGGCTGCCAGCCCACAACTTCGGAGAGATACGCGCAGTATGCCCTGAGCGAAGCCGAATGGGTGTCCCAAATATTAGGGACCGGCAGAACGGCACCCTCCATCACAAATCCGGCAGATCCCATCTTCTGCCGAATTCCTTATATAGAAGCTGCGGCAATTGCACGAGCAGGGGATGCCGCGCTGGATCCAACCAGTGTATGATTTTGACCAGATCGGTTTCAGCCATGGCCGTACAACCTGATGTCACAGTCGACGGATCTTTCCAAACATGTAAAAAGATGCAGGACCCTGCCCTGGGTTCAGGCGGTAAATTGTGTTCCACAAAGACTCCCCATTTGTATCGATCGTCGGCCAGAATCATCTTCTCGGCACTGTGCCAGCTTGGCGTTTTGATTTTCGATTTGTCGATCAATTGGTTGTAATAGCGCGAGCGGGGATCATCGATTGCTACAATGTTTTCCGACAACGCTATGTAGGGCATTTTTATCGAAGCTTCTCGCGCGTAACCGAAAACGTAGCGCAAGCGAAAAATCCCCGCGGGAGCCTTACTGTCGCCCTCTTTTTTAAATGGTCCCATGATTGATGCCGGGTGAAGAAGTCCGCGTCCCCACGCCAGGCCCGATCGGCCGAGTAGCACTCGGATTGGAGTTCCGTGTTGATGCCATGGGGAGTTATCGTCGCGTTCAAACAAAGCGAGTTTCCCCTTTGATGACGACCATGACTCCGTTGTAACAACGAGGCATTGGCGGGAATTGCGCGGAAGTTTGTCCGTCCCCGCGGAAGCTTGGAGGAACGGGCCAATAAGGGCTAATGCCACGATCAACCGCATCGCGTCGAAATGTACCAGTGTTTGTGTCAAGGCCGACAGTAAATAGACAGGTCCTCGCCGCAGCGCCTCTTCATTATCATCGACTTACTGGCAGTTTGTTAGAGCGCTTGTAAGATGATCGCGAGTGTTGCTGCCCTAAAATGAAGCTAATCGATCGATCGGTGAGCCGAGAGCTCATTGTGAATGTGCTCTTCGCCATTTTCGTGCTCAGCTTGGTCCTCGTTGTCGGTAATATCTTTCGGAAACTGCTGCCATTGCTCGTGAACCACGACGTCCCGGTAGAATATCTTATCAGCTTTATCGCTTACGTGCTGCCGTTTTCGCTCATCTTCACGATTCCTTGGGGATTGCTCACCGCCATTCTGCTCGTGTTCGGTCGCCTTTCCGCCGATAATGAATTGATCGCGCTGCGCGCTAACGGCGTGAGTGTTTCGCGCGTGTGTATTCCTCTCGCCGGGTTGGCTCTAGTTTGCAGCGCCATTTGCCTCTGGCTAAACGTCCAGGTCGCCCCGGCGGCGCAAGAAAAATTGCGCAGCACGATTTTTGACCTGGCCACGCGGAATCCGATGGCGCTTTTCGGCAGTGATCAGGTGATCGATCAATTTCCTGGCCGAAAAATTTATGTGGGGAAAAAAGAAGGGAACAAGCTTGAAAACATCACCGTCTTCGAGCTGGACGGAGACGCCCTCCCAATCCGGGTTACCTATGCGCACACCGGCATGCTTGAAGCTGATCTGCCGAATAAGCGCATCCTCATGCACCTTTACGAAGCGCGTTACCAGCAACGCGATGAAAACGATCCGCTCAATCTGCGGAAAATCCGCGACGGGATCAACATGGCCGAAGGAACCCTGCCTATCAGTTTGGAGGAGCTTTACGAAAGAGAAAAGAAACGGCCGAGCCGTTCCGCCTTGTCAATCGAACAACTACTCGACCAGCTGAAAAGTGAAAATAGTCGCGAACGCAGCGCCAGCCGCACCGAGATCAACAAACGTTTTTCGTTTCCCTTCTCCTGCCTCGCCTTTGCTTTAATTGGCGTGCCACTCGGTGTCACGGCACACCGCCGTGAGACATCGATTGGGTTTGCCATGGGATTGATTGTCGCTGTCAGCTATTTTCTTTTTGTCATTATTGGCGATACCTTGCGCGCGAATCCGAAGGTGCATCCGGAGTTGCTCGTCTGGTTTCCGAATGTGCTCTTTCTTGTCCTCGGAGCCTTTTTGTTCCGGCGACTTGCGCGGCAGTAACGCTGGCCAATCTACAAATCCAACCCCTCCAGCCCGTCGGCTCTGGGGCGGCGACCCATTTCCCTTTCACGCTCGGCGGTTAGCTGCAAACAATCGCGCTCCAGGACGTGCAGCCGTCGCAGGATCTCACCGAGCGCCAGTTCATTTTTTAGGTTCACTTTGTAATCGAGATCGGCGCGAAGCCGGTCTTTATAGCTCTGCCGGTTTTGCGACATCATGATGATGGGCGCTTGCAATGCTGTGACCATGTTGAGCACGAGATTGAGCAGGATGAAGGGATATACATCGAATGGCTTGCGTGTGAGCAGAATGGTATTCATTACGACCCAGAGAATGAAGAGGCTGATCGACGCGATGATGAACTTCCAACTGCCTCCAAACTCCGCGATGACATCCGCGGCACGATCCGCGAACGTCAGGTGTGAAGCCTCTTCTTCATTCACGTTCCGGGTGGCCAGGTGACGCAGGAGCTCGTCGGTCCGTCGTAACCGACGAGTCAACGCCGTCAACATCTCCAGCGCCACGTTCGGGCTGCTGCTGAGGAACGTGAGAAAATGCTTGCGTGAAAGAACCAAGAGCCGCGAAGGCTCCATCGCCGTGGCATTGGCCGAACGCGCTTTCCCATCGATCAAGGCCATTTCGCCGAAGAAATCGCCGCGCCCCAATTCCGCTAAAATTAACTCTTCGCCCGCGGAAGATTTCATGCTGATCCGCACCATGCCGCGCTCAATCAAATACATTGAATCGCCGGCATCACCGGTCCGAAACAGCGTTTGTGTCGCGTGGCAATCCAGTGTGTCCAATAAATCACACACCTGCTGGGCGGCCTGATCGTCGAGCGACTCAAACAGTGGGACGGAGCGTAGTGTATCAGTCGTCATTGTACCGCGACCACGGGAACTTTAGAGCGGCAAATGCCGGTTTGTCATGGAACCGCGCGGCCATATGTCCGTAAATAGCGGAGTATGGCCCTCGGGAAAAGCGCCAATTACAAGGGGGCGAACGATTTTAGTGTCGCTGACGGGGCGGTTTCATTCTTCGCCATCGTAATACTCCAGCGCTTCGGAGCGAATCACTCTGCGCTCAGGCGAGCGCACGAGCCATTTCTTACTATCAGGATAATAGGCTGACTCGCCAATAGGATTATCCGCCACGACGTAGATGACCAGATCTTCTCCTGAACCTGAATCGGGATTGATGAGCTCATGGGGTTGGTCCGGTCCGAAAATGAACGCATCCCCCGTTTCGACCGGCGTCGTCCCATCCTCGTGCCGGACCAAGCCCTTTCCCGAGATCACGTGATAAAATTCCCATTGCACGCTATGGGAGTGATAGGGATACGGGGTTTTCCCTGGTGGAATGCGGAGGATCTCCACATCAAAAGGGTGGCGCTCCTTGGGGTCTGTCGATAGCGCCCCGCCCCGCAATGCTTCGGAGATTTCCCTGCCCGCGCCGGCGAACTTTCCCTTTGGTGAAGCCCAGGAATCCTCCGCAATATCCTTTGTGTTGATCTTTCGCATAGTTGACCTGCCTAACGGAAAAAAGATTGTAAACCCAGCTTCTTTTGTAAAGGAGCTCTGATCGCCAACATGACAAAATTTTCGCCTGCTGAGGCGATTCCGGGAGGCGAGGCGGATCCTCCTTCCAGCTTACACAGACGCGCTACCAATTTCGGCCGTGACTTCGACGGTGTCGGACACGGCGATGCGGACATCGTGCAACCCGATTTGTCCGGAAAGGGGCGGCATGATTGAAAATGTTTCTCCATCGAGCTTTTGCAGGAGCGGACCCAGGACGTCGCACGCGAGCGATCCCAGCATGCCGTCGCCCCGACATTTAAGATTCGAGAGTTTCACGGCAAAATCTTTTTCGATGTCGATCTGCGCCGCGATACCGATGTTGGCATGCAGCAAGAACTTCCGGACGCGTAATTGCACGTCGGTGGCGATGGAGCGCGGGCCGCGTGCGCGCATGAAAACGCGCGTTTCTTCAAGCGAAATTCCGTGGTTCTTTCCCTCGCGTTGTGCGACTTGCCGGATGGCGTTTTCCAAGTCCAATTGGGCCGCAGAAATCACGACCTGACCGGTCCGGACATTATGGACGAGGAGAAGGGTTTCGCCTTTTTCATCTCGCCCTTCATGAAAGACCACATCGCGCGCCTGGACCTGAACATTTACGGGCGCGCCCTGCACGGCGACATTTCGTCCGCTGAGGGTAACGACAGCGGCTTCACAGGCGCTCTTGGTTTCGCCAGTGAGCCGTGGCAGCGCGGGCAATTTCCCGTCAAACTGCGCGCCATCAAAGTTGATTGAGATCTCATCGAGGTATGGAAAGACCCGTGCGCTAATGGTCACGACCGGTTCTGTTTTGGTAAAATAAGGCCGAAGGCTTTCGGTCATTGCTTGCGCGAGTTCCGCCTTGGAGGTTGGAAATTGTGTGCGATGAAGAGAAATCACGGTTATTTCAAATTTACGGTGCTGTCAGCCAATTCAGCCACACAGAAACGTCAACGTCCAACTCTAGTATCCAAGGTCCCATTGTTTCCCAGGAGACCTAACCCAATTCCGAAAAGTTGATTGCAAATTTGGCGCTTAGCGCTAACTTCCGCGTTTCTTTATGGCCAAGACCTCCTGGATCAATCGTAACGAGCGCAAGCGTGCCACGGTAAAAAAGTATGCCGCCGTGCGTGAAGAGTTGAAGGCGAAGAAGGATTATGCCGGTCTCTCGCAGTTGCCCCGCGATGCCAGTCCCACGCGCGTCGTCAATCGGTGCCAGGTGACAGGACGTCGGCGCGCTTTCATTCGGCGTTTCAAAGTTTCGCGCCTTACTTTTCGCGAACTGGCTTCTTCAGGGCTCATCCCTGGCGTAACCAAGTCCAGCTGGTAAAGTTTTCGCGAAAACGGGTTTCGGATGCTGGGCGGCGTCCGGACAATGAACTTTTTCTTACTTCTTTTTTCCGGCGTGACGCCGATGGTTGAAGCAATCGCGCAGCATTGGGATCCTCCGTTGATCTTGCTCGGCAAATTGGCTGTGATTGCGGCGCTTGTCGGCCTGAATGGCTTTTTCGTTGCTTGTGAATTTGCCATCGTCAAAGTGCGCGCCAGCCAATTGGACGCTTTGATGGAGGAAGGCGATGCGCGCGCTAAATTCGTCAAGCATGTCCGCTCCCATCTCGATGCTTACCTCTCGGCCACGCAGCTCGGCGTCACATTGGCCAGCTTGGCTCTGGGATGGATCGGCGAACAATTTTTGGTGCAAATTCTGCAGCCGCTTTTTGCTTACGTTAATATCTACTCCCACGCCGTGGTGACGTCAGTTTCGGTGGCACTGGCCTTTGTTGGAATCACTTTTCTCCACATTGTCTTTGGCGAGCTGGCGCCTAAATACACCGCCATCGCCAAGCCCTTGCCCACGGCGCTCCGTCTGGTGCGCCCCCTGGGTGTGTTCTATCTCCTATTTCGCCCTGCCATTTGGCTTTTGCATAAATCTTCCAACTTTCTTCTGGTCACACTGTTGCGGATGCAGCCGGCTTCGAGCAAGGAACTGGCGCATAGCGAAGAGGAATTGCGCTTGATTCTCGATCAAAGCGAGAAGTCCGAGGAAGTGTCATCCCTGGGTCGCGAGTTGGTCTTCAATGTTCTGGACCTGCGTGACCGCGTCGTGCGCGATATCATGACCCCGCGCGGTGAGGTCGTTTATCTCGATGTCGAGGAAGATTTTGAGACAAACCTGAAAAAAGTAATTGAGTCGCGGCATACACGTTTCCCTCTTTGCCGCGGACATCTCGACAATACCATCGGCCTCATTCACGTGAAAGAACTTCTGCCAATGACGCGCGATCCACATCCCGATCTCATGCGGATTAAGCGCGACCTGATTCCGGTGCCGGAAATGATGCCGCTAGAAAAATTGCTAAAGCTTTTCTTAACAAGGCATGCCCACCTTGCCATGGTGGTCGATGAATATGGTGGGACAGTTGGGATGGTGACAATGGAGAATGTGCTCGAAGAATTGGTCGGAGATATTCAGGACGAGTTCGATGCGGAAAAGGAAGAGTTTCGCAAGATCAACGAAAACGAATTTGTCGTGGACGGCGGGCTCGGCTTGTACGAATTGCGCGATGCGTTTGGTTTGGACCTGGACAGTGCGGATGTCAGCACAATTGGCGGCTACGTGACGCATCTGCTCGGTCATCTCCCTAAACAAGGCGAGCAGGTCAAGATCGACAATTATCTTGTCACGGTTTCGCAAACGGACAGCCGGCGTGTGCGGCAGCTTCATTTTCGCAAATTGAGTGAGACGCCGGAATCGGGTTCCATGTCGCCGGCGAAGTCAGACGCAGCACGTTGACTCCTGCAAAGCGGCTATTTATCACGCTGTAACCTTGGTGCTAAATAGGATTGTCAGCAAGACTTACGGCGAAGATGGAAATAGTTGTAACTGCCGAAATTATTTGCCCGAAATGTGGCGAAGTTTTCTCGATGCAAATCGACACTTCCGAAACTGAGCAATCGCTAATCGAGGATTGCGCGGTCTGTTGCCGGCCAATTCAGTTAAGCGTCTGCTGCCGCCCTGGGAAGATTGTCAACCTGGCGATTTCAACTTGATCCCATGTTGGCGGCCAAACTGGCCGCCCTACCAGCTTTCTCCTTCGGCTACGCGCGGCTCTGCGCATGCGAGGTCAGCACTTTCTCTAAATCGATTTGGCGCTGGCGACGTTCGCGATGTTTGGCCGCCAAGGCGCGCTGGCATTTGACTGTTCTACCCGCACTTTCGACTTTTACTTCACTTCCCATTTGCCGAAGGGCGTGCACAGCAGCTCCGCGCAATGAAGCTTCCGCCTCACGCGCAAGTTCTACATCGCGTCCGATCGCATCGGCCAAGAGTTTGATCGCCGCAATCGAGTGCAAAATTCCTCCTGAAACGATGATCCGGCGCGCATGCACGGTGGCACCTTCAACAAGATCGAAAATCTGCGCGAGTCGATAGAACACCGCCGTGGTTGCCGCACGCAGAATATCGGTGGCGCGCGTTGCTTGATTGAGGCCATCGATCGCCCCAAGCTGTTGTTCGGGCCAGGTTGGCGCGCGTTCCCTCACCCAAAACGGCAGCACCGTGAGCGAATCGATCGCTGCTTGCGACCGCAGCAATGCGCGATCGGCTTCGGTTTCTTTCAATCGCAAATCACGCAAACACCAGATACGTAAATTGCCCGCGTTGCTGACGGCTCCTCCCATAACCGATCGCTGTGCATCGACAACGTATCGAAAAAGACCGAACGGCACTTTCGTCCGCGCCGCCTGGTGATTTGTTTGCATCATTCGAACCGCCGCGCTCGTGCCCATGTTAATCGCGATAATGCCTTGCCGATCGGCGCCGGAACCAAGGTTGCCCGCGGCGCCATCGCCGATAGCGGCGAACAGGCGTGCGTGAGTTAGTGCGTGGGAATGTGAACGCGTGGGCGTAACTACGTTTACGATGGGCGGAAGCTGTTTTGGACCCACACGACAAATCTCGCAAAGCGCATTGTCCCAATTGCGAAGCTTAAGATTGTAAAGGCCTGTAGCGCTTGCCATCGACGCGCTGGATCCGGTCGCACCGAAGAGTTCGCGAAAGATCCAATCAACTGGAGATGCCCACATCGACACTTGCCGGAATAACTTCGCTTGAGTCCGTCTGAGCCATAAGAGTTTTGCCGGCCAGAAGGTGGCGCGAAGCATGCAGCCCGTCCGGGCCTGAACCTCTCTCTCGGATAATTTCTCGCGCAGCTCCGCCGCATCATTGGTTGCTCTCGAATCGGCCCAGGTGAAGATCGGTGTTATCGGCCGCAAGTGACGATCAAGCCCGAGCAAGGCATGCCATAATGAAGAACCGCCAATGGCCGCGATAGGAATTTTCCGGAGGGATGGCGAAGCGCGATGCTGGCGCAAGGTTTCGGCCAGACATCGCTCGACCGCACGTCGCAATATAAGTGGAGCGAGTTCTGCGCCGCCGTCCGAAGTGTAGCGCAGCGAATACTCCACATGCGCACCTGTTTCAGGCAATTGGCGGGCTTTGTGATTGAAAAGGGCGGTGCGCGTCGACGAACTGCCAATATCCATGGCCAGGACGAGCAGCTCAGCGTGCGAATTTCGCATGCGCCACGATTAAGGCGCATCAAGGTCGATGGAAAGATTTTTGCTAGGGATCGTTTGGAAGAAGACGCTAAGCGCACCAAATATTAGGGCGCCCCATTCGGCAGGCTCAGGGCAAGCTGCGCGGCGCCCTCCAAAGCTATGCGGCCGCGGCTTCCAGGCGCGAGAGCATTGCCGGCCGCCGTCGCAATTGTTCCGTCAGTGCCGCGATGGCGCGCAAAGTCGATGGGCTGATGTGGTGCTCCATCCCTTCGACATCATGATAGATGACCCGCTCATCTAGACCGAGAAGCTTCAGAAAATCGGTGAGAAGGCGATGCCGGTGTGCGATTTTGCGGGCGAGCCTTGCGCCGGCCGTGGTTAAAACGAGGCCGCGATATTTTTCGTATTTGAGGAGTCCCTCGGCATCGAGCCGCTGCACCATATTGGTTACGCTGGCCTGAGAAATCTTTAGCGCGGAAGCAATATCAACGACTCGGGCATACCCCTTGCGATTGATGAGTTCGAGGATGCGCTCGAGGTAATCCTCCACGGCCGCCGAACTGCCGAGAGCAGAGGAGGAATTCTTGCTGGCCATAAAAAGAAGAATAAAAGAACACCGAAGATAGTCAATCAAATAAATAATTGGTTATTGACAAAATAATATATTGATACAACTAACTTAGGTTAACCTAAATCCAATGAAATTGGTTCGGGACGATTGGTTGCCCCTACGTTATCGGCAAGGCTTCGGCCAGCCGAGTGCTCATCTCCGCCAGGGGTCCGGCGCGGGTTTGAAAACAAAACATTAACGCGACTCATGAATCACCGACCGCTCGCGACCGAACCGAGAACTGCGTGGCGCCGACCAGCAGGACAAGTTTCGCTGCCCGAAGTCCATGGCAGTATTGTCGTACCCACGACCGCTTCATTTTGGAGGAAGCTTCTGGCTTTTTCCGGCCCCGGCTTCCTCGTCGCGGTTGGTTACATGGATCCCGGCAATTGGGCGACCGATTTGGCCGGCGGCGCTAAATTTGGTTACTCCCTCCTCGCGGTCGTGATGATTTCCAACTTCATGGCGATCCTGCTCCAGCATCTATGCATCAAACTCGGCGTGACTACGGGGCGCGACCTCGCCCAGGCCTGCCGCGACCACTATTCGACGCCAACCGTCTGGTTTCTCTGGGTTTTGTGCGAAATAGCTATCGCCGCGTGCGATCTGGCTGAAGTGGTCGGCTCCGCCATCGCCCTGCAACTTCTTTTCGGTATACCACTCGCCTGGGGCTGCATTATTACCGCCCTCGATGTGCTGGCTGTACTTTTCCTGCAGACGAAAGGTTTCCGTTATATAGAGGCTTTGGTCATCACCCTGATCGCGACTATCGGCAGTTGTTTTGCGGCCGAGCTGATTTTTTCGAAGCCGAGCGTCGTGGGCGTCATGCTCGGCTTTATTCCTGGTCCTCACATCGTCACGAATCATGAGATGCTCTACGTCAGCATCGGGATCATTGGTGCGACCGTGATGCCGCATAATCTTTACCTGCACTCCTCGATTGTGCAGACGCGCAAATTCGAGCCGACGCCGCAAGGCAAGCGCGAGGCCATCAAGTTCGCCACCATCGACTCGACGACGGCACTCATGTTCGCTCTTTTCATTAACGCCGCCATCCTGATTATCTCAGCGGCCGTTTTTCATTGGTCAGGGCACCAGGATGTCGCGGCAATTCAGGAAGCTTACAAATTGCTCAGTCCTTTGCTGGGCGTTAGTGTGGCCAGCGCCCTTTTTGCCGTGGCCCTTCTTGCTTCGGGACAAAATTCGACGCTCACCGGAACGCTCGCGGGGCAGGTTGTAATGGAAGGATTTCTCAACATCCGGTTGCGTCCCTGGCTGCGCCGGTTGATTACCCGGGCCCTCTCGATTATTCCCGCGGTTGTTGTAATCAGTGTCTTCGGCGAGAGCAAAACGACGGAATTGCTCGTGGCCAGCCAGGTGGTGTTGAGCATGCAGCTCGGCTTCGCCGTCTGGCCGCTGATCCGCTTCACCGGCGAGAGGGCTAAGATGGGGGAATTTGCCAACAAACTTTGGCTGAAAATTCTCGGCTGGACGACTGCCCTCATTATTATTCTGCTTAACTTGAAGCTGCTTTTCGATACTTTTATGCCACCCCAGATTCTCAAAACATTCTACGGGTTTCTCGGTTTGCCCATTCCCACCCAGTAAACGACAACGCGATGTATCAAAGAATTCTCGTTGCCTTGGAAAATGGCCGGGCGGACGAAACGCTTCTGCCGCACATCGCCGAGCTGGCGAAAGTGCATGGCTCGGAACTGTTGCTGGTCCACGTAGCCGATGGATTCGCCGCGCGAAATTACGATCAATTGAAACTGGCTGAGTCCGAGGAGATGAAGGATGACCGCACATATCTGGAGAGTTCGGCGGAAAAATTGCGCGGCGAGGGATTATCCGTTAGTACTTTTCTGGCGCTAGGTGATCCGGCTGAAGGAATATTAAAGACGGCCGCCGATCGGGAATGCGATTTAATCGCGATGACCACACACGGGCATCGGCTGCTCGGCGACATTGTTTACGGCAGCACGATTAATGAGGTTCGGCATAAAGCCACTATGCCGCTTTTGCTGGTGCGGGCAGGCAAGTAAGACGGGGCTTCTTTTGCCCCTTGCGGAACTCGCTTGTCTCCTAGCCCTTTAACCCAGGGTTATAAATGTTGGCTATTCCCATCGCACCTAAGAATCCGGACCCTGGGCAAAGCGCGCTGGCGCTTGCTCTACTTTGCCGGCGCGATTAGTAGAACTTGGTGAAAGTTCTTTTCCTAACGAACGAATACCCGCCCCACATCTATGGCGGCGCCGGTGTGCATGTGGATTATCTCTCACGCGAGCTGGCTAAATTGATGCCAGTCGAGGTGCGTTGCTTTGGCGATCAGCGCTTCGAAAAAGGAAATCTAAAAGTCACCGGGTTCGAAATCGACACGGACGATTTCACTTGCCCGAAACCTTTGCGGTCCGTCTTCGCCGCGGTGCGACGCTGTACGGACTTCAACACCATGAAGATCGATGCTGATCTCGCGCACTGTCATACTTGGTACACTCATTTCGGCGGCATCCTGGCGAAAAAGAACTACGGGATTCCGCTCGTCATCACGGTTCATTCACTCGAACCATTGCGCCCGTGGAAACGGGAGCAGCTTGCCGGTGGATACGACTTCAGTCTCTGGGTTGAGAAGACCGCGCTGGAAATGGCGGATGCAATCATCGCGGTGTCGGGCGAAACCAAACGTGACATCGAGCGTTTGTTTAATGTCGATCCCGCGCGCGTGCACACGATCTATAATGGGATCGATCTCGATGAATATCACAAAGTTGAATCGATCGCTGCGCTGAAACGGTATGGAATCGATCAAAAGAAACCTTATCTTCTCTTTGTCGGTCGAATCGCTCGTCAAAAAGGAATTGTTCATCTCGTCCGCGCGATCCAGTTCATGGATCCAGATTTTCAAATCGTGCTTTGCGCGGGCGCGCCGGACACGCCGGAGATAGCCGAGGAAATGAAGAGTGCCGTCGAGCAGGCGAAGGCCAAGCGCTCCGACATCATTTGGATCGAAGAAATGGTCGATAGAAAAACGGTGATCGAACTATATTCGCATGCCGCCGTCTTTTGTTGTCCGTCGATTTACGAGCCGTTCGGCATTATTAACCTGGAAGCGATGGCGTGTGAGACCGCGGTTGCGGCCAGCGCCGTCGGCGGAATCAAGGAAGTAGTTGTCGATGGAGAGACTGGATTTCTCGTTTCGCTCGAGCAAATGAAACAAGCCCCCGTTCGAGCCCACAAATCCGGAGAAATTTTCACGCGACCTGGCTGCCCGGATTAATCAGCTCATGGCCAACCCCGAGCTGCGGGAGAAGTTTGGCAAAGCTGGACGCAAACGCGTCGAAGACAAATTCAGTTGGCGCACGATTGCGCGCAAAACACAGGCACTCTACGAATCACTTTGTCGCGGCGTTTTATGAACGCCGACTATCGCGTCTCGATCAGGCGCGATATGTTCCTCGATGTTCGTAGATCGGATCAAACTTTTCGCCCAGGCCGGAAATGGCGGGCGCGGCTGCGTTAGTTTTCGTCGGGAAAAGTTTGTGCCCAAGGGAGGACCAGATGGCGGTGACGGCGGGCGTGGCGGCGACATCATTTTAAAGGCAGATCCGCACGTCGATAATCTTTCAAATCTTTTTTACGAGCCAATCATCAAAGCAAAGAGCGGCGGGCATGGGATGGGGAAGAAGATGCATGGACGTTCCGCCGCGGCGAAGATCGTTAAGGTACCAGTGGGGAGTATTGTTTATCGG
>Ga0207130_1174_pt1 | contig 19786 bp, 15 predicted proteins | sample Alteio_BWMinHeat_16_FD_153545 | JGI IMG/M metagenome (GOLD analysis project Ga0207130, IMG submission 153545) | Enriched cells from forest soil in Barre Woods Harvard Forest LTER site, Petersham, Massachusetts, United States -... | ecosystem: Environmental > Terrestrial > Soil > Temperate forest >... | reverse complement strand
GCAGCCAATCTGCCGGAGTCCAAGGCTTCCAGCCGGATGGCAGCACTAAGGAAGTGTCTTTCAGCAATGAATATGCAAACAGCGGGCTCAATGCGATTGTCCGTATTGCCGGTCATTACGCAGGCCTCTCGGATGATCAGATGGATCAAGGGCTTACGGCACAGAAGAACGCCAACCATCTTATGGCGCTGAACAATACACTTCAGAGCGTGGGCATGCAGAGTCATGGTGAGTCGGATTTAAAGATGCCGATTGGGGGAGTGCAGCAAAAAGGTGGTCCCGACGGGCCCGGTCACACCTAAAAAAGAAACGATGCATTCGCGTTAAAATTTCTTCCTGCGATAGCGTTAAAGACAAGGTTTTCTGCGGTGCAGACTAGGGCAGCGTAGCCCGGGTAAAAAACCTATAAAAACCCCGTTGACAATCCCCAAGACCCTCTCTATACATACCGTCCCTTCGCAAGAAGGACGCGCTCTTTTCGGGCGCTGCTGTATGAAATTGTGAATAGGTTTTTCTGATAAAACCCTTATTTTTTAGAAGGGTTTTGTGTGAGGCGAAGTTGTGATGACTTCGGACTCGCACGAAACAAAAATTCTAATTCATAAGAGTTGATGCTGAAATAAATGTGCCACAAAAACTCTCTTCGCATGTGGAAGCAATTCTGCATGTGATGCGTGTTGAGTGTCTGGGGTTTATGATCCTTTAACAAGATCATAAACTGAATTAAGTATTAAATATGATAAGAGCATTTGATGGATGCCTTGGCGATAGAAGGCGATGAAGGACGTGTAAGGCTGCGATAAGCCCCGGGGAGCTGCCATAGAGCTTTGATCCGAGGATGTCCGAATGGGGAAACCCACCTTTATACCTGTTTTCAGTTATTCACGATTCGTCGTGGGTAACGAATAACAGGTATAGTTAAAAGGTATTTAAACCTGAATACATAGGGTTTAAAAGCGAACCCGGGGAACTGAAATATCTAAGTACCCGGAGGAAAGGAAATCACAGAGACTCCCTTAGTAGTGACGAGCGAACGGGGACTAGGCCAGTAGTTACAATGTAAGAACGAGAACGATTTGGAAAATTCGGCCATAGCGGGTGATAGCCCCGTATCGGTAGAAAGCATTGTAATTCTCGAGTAGGGCGGGACACGTGCAATCCTGTCTGAACATGGGGAGACCACTCTCCAAGCCTAAGTACTCTCTATCGACCGATAGTGAACAAGTACCGTGAGGGAAAGGTGAAAAGCACCCCGACAAGGGGAATGAAATAGTATCTGAAATCGAATGCTTACAAGCAGTTGGAGCCCCCTTGTGGGGTGACAGCGTACCTCTTGTATAATGGGTCAGCGACTTAATGTGTCTAGCAAGCTTAAACCGTTAGGTGTAGGCGTAGCGAAAGCGAGTCTGAATAGGGCGATTTAGTTAGACGTATTAGACCCGAAACCTAGTGATCTAGCCATGGTCAGGTTGAAGGTGGGGTAACACCCACTGGAGGACCGAACCCACGCCCGTTGAAAAGGTCGGGGATGAACTGTGGTTAGGGGTGAAAGGCCAATCAAACTGGGAAATAGCTGGTTCTCCGCGAAAACTATTTAGGTAGTGCGTCGAGCGAATACCATCGGGGGTAGAGCACTGGATGGGCTAGGGGGTCCCAAAGACTTACCAAACCTAACCAAACTCCGAATACCGATGAGTAATACTCGGCAGACAGACAGTGAATGCTAACGTCCATTGTCGAAAGGGAAACAACCCAGACCTACAGCTAAGGCCCCCAAAGTGGTGGTTAAGTTTGAAAGGATGTAGGAACGCCAAAACAACCAGGAGGTTGGCTTAGAAGCAGCCATCCTTTAAAGAAAGCGTAACAGCTCACTGGTCTAAATAAGCGTTCCCGCGCCGAAAATGTATCGGGGATCAAACCACCCGCCGAAGCTTAGGACTTATCGCAAGATAAGTGGTAGCGGAGCGTTCTCTAAGCCGTTGAAGGTGACTCGTGAGGGTTGCTGGAGGTATGAGAAGTGAGAATGCTGACATGAGTAACGACAAACAGGGTGAAAAACCCTGTCGCCGAAATTCCAAGGGTTCCTGCGTAAAGTTAATCTGCGCAGGGTTAGCCGGTCCCTAAGGCGAGGCTGAGAAGCGTAGTCGATGGGAATCACGTTAATATTCGTGAGCCAGATGGAAGTGACGGATTGCTTATATTGTTCGGACTTATTGGATTGTCCGGGCGGTGACGCGGTCCCAGGAAATAACTCCATCATCAGACCGTACCCTAAACCGACACAGGTGGAATGGTAGAGTATACCCAGGCGCTTGAGAGAACGATGCTGAAGGAACTAGGCAAATTGCCCTCGTAACTTCGGAAGAAGAGGGGCCCCTTTATACGCAAGTATTTTGGGGCGGCACAGGCTAGGGGGTAGCGACTGTTTATTAAAAACACAGGGCTCTGCGAAATCGAAAGATGACGTATAGGGTCTGACGCCTGCCCGGTGCTGGAAGGTTAAAGAGAGGAGTGCAAGCTCTGAACTGAAGCCCCAGTAAACGGCGGCCGTAACTATAACGGTCCTAAGGTAGCGAAATTCCTTGTCGGGTAAGTTCCGACCCGCACGAATGGCGTAACGACTTCCCCACTGTCTCCAGCGTCGACTCAGTGAAATTGAATTCTCCGTGAAGATGCGGAGTTCCCGCGGTTAGACGGAAAGACCCCGTGCACCTTTACTACAACTTTGCAGTGGTATTAGGCGTTACATGTGTAGGATAGGTGGGAGACTATGAAACCTTGGCGTCAGCTGGGGTGGAGTCACCCGTGAAATACCACCCTTGTGATGCTTGATATCTAACCACGCGCCATTATCTGGCGCTGGGACCCTGCATGGTGGGTAGTTTGACTGGGGCGGTCGCCTCCTAAAGCGTAACGGAGGCGCGCGATGGTAAGCTCAGGATGGTCGGAAATCATCCCTTAGAGTGCAATGGCATAAGCTTGCCTGACTGCGAGACTGACAAGTCGAGCAGAATCGAAAGATGGTCATAGTGATCCGGTGGTTCCTTGTGGAAGGGCCATCGCTCAACGGATAAAAGGTACGCCGGGGATAACAGGCTGATGATTCCCAAGAGTCCATATCGACGGAATCGTTTGGCACCTCGATGTCGGCTCATCACATCCTGGGGCTGGAGAAGGTCCCAAGGGTATGGCTGTTCGCCATTTAAAGTGGTACGTGAGCTGGGTTTAGAACGTCGTGAGACAGTTCGGTCCCTATCTGCCGTGGGTGTAGGAAAATTGAGAGGATCTGACCTTAGTACGAGAGGACCGGGTTGGACGTACCTCTGGTGTACCTGTTGTGGCGCCAGCCGCATCGCAGGGTAGCTATGTACGGAAGGGATAAACGCTGAAAGCATCTAAGCGTGAAACCCGCCTCAAAACGAGTTTTCCCCATTAGAGCCGTAGAAGACCACTACGTTGATAGGACGCGCGTGTAAAGGCCGTAAGGCCAAAGCGGAGCGTTACTAATAGCTCGATTGATTTAATATTCCTGACACTCGACATGCATTGCATGCAGAGTATGACGTGACACATTTATAAAGCGCCGAATACTTACGTACGCGGCGTGTGTCAGCTTTCAGAAAAACCTATTTCACATACGTGAGAGATAAAAGCCGGTTTTCATGATCTGGTGGTTACAGCGAGTGGGTAACACACGTTCCCATCCCGAACACGACCGTGAAAACGCTCCGCGCCGATGGTACTGTGTCTTAAGACACGGGAGAGTAGGTCGCTGCCAGATCTTGTAAACCGGCTTTTTCTTTATTTCAAATACCCCAGGGGAAACTCTGGGGTATTTTGTTTTTCGGTTTATTTTTTCAACAGAAATACGCATAATCGGATGCACAGGGAGAATCTATGAAACGCACTATTATTCTTACGTTTGCGCTCGTGCTGCCCCTCTTGATTGCCGCCTGCAATACCATTCAGGGAGCAGGAGAAGATCTTCAGGCCGGAGGCAAGGCCATTGCCAACACGGCGGATAAAACAAAACAGGCGATAGACGGTTCTTCTTCGCGATAAAACTCTCCCATTGTCCGCAACCGGTGCTATTCTGCACAAATGCTTTCACGAGAGGAATTTGAAGCGGAAGTGGTGCCTTTGCGGGCGGCGCTGGAGCAGCGGCACAGAAAATATCTCCGTTACTATTACGCGGGAATTGCCGTAGCGATCCTGCTGCTGGCAACAGCGCTCTGCTCTCCACAAGCAGTATTGAGCAGCATACAGAGGCTGTTTGGGATGCATGCGCCGCTCACCCCTTCGGATATCATGGCATACCGCGTATTCGCGGTTCTCTGCGCCGTTCTTTTTGTGCTGGGTCCGGTGCTCAGCTATCGCGGCCAGCATGGATTCTCGGTGGAACGTGTCATTTATGCGCGGTTGCTGGGCCTTTTTGGCACTTTCATGCCCGTTGCTGGCGGCGGCATATCTTCCGCAGATTTAAGACGTGTCGGGCGTTTTGCCTCGTCGCTGCTTTATCATCCCGAGGGCGGTGCGGTAGGGGAAATGAACGGCCTGCGGATAAGGATGTGTGATTGCCTTCTTTTTAAACGCGAAGACAGGCGGGAAACACTTGTTTTTAAAGGCCTGCTGATACTATGCGAGCAGCCTCCCGGCTTCAATGAGGTCAATATAGGTGAAGCCATGGCTGAAGGGGCCGGTATGCCTGTGCATGCACAGCTGGAAACGTTTGCCCAGACGGCTGGCGAGGTCTCTATGCAGAAATACCGCTGGGATGAGAAGCTCGCTTATACGGTTGCAGCGCTTTACGCTCGCTTGAAAGAGACGGGATTGTCGCGGATGGGCAAAGACGAACTGCCATCGGAAAAAGCCTATCGCCTGAAATATGCGATTGCCCCGCGTCTCATCCGATCGGGAAGCCCGGCAGCGGAAAATGCGCTCACGGATCTCTATATATTTGAATATTCTTCCCAGGCTAATCTTGCGGCAATAGCGGGATACAGATCGCTTTTTGGATTGGGCTCGCTCTTTGAGCCTCCGCTGGACGAGACGCATACGCGCTACCTTTACGAGGTGATGCAATGCGTGGATGCCCTCACGCGTCATTTAAAAACGGTGGGCCAAAGCCTGTAGAAGAAGCGTTCTCTACTTAATAACGTACAGATCCACGCGATCGCCTGGCGTTCCGCCGTCATTCTTATTGCCAAGTGCTTTGACGTTGACGCGTTCAATGTCGATACCTTTCGTCGTGGTCAGGTAGTTGCGCACTGCAATGCCGCGAGCGAGCGAGACGCGCTTGGGATAGATGCCGGTGGTTTCCGGACCGCTGGCATAGGCCAGGATCGTCACGCGCGTAGTGGGATTCTGAACCAGTGTTTTGGCAAGCGCATCAAGCTGGCCTGTGCTGCCCAGAGGCACGTCCGTTGCCGCTTCGTTGAAGGGTATGCGCAGATCCGGAATGGAACCCGTAGTTGCTGATGCTGAGGGGGTCGTGGCTGCCGCGGTAGGCACAGGGGCAGGCGCTGCAACGGGAGCAGGGGCTGCTTTCACCGCTGCAGGTGCGGCGGGCGCGGGGGAAGGAGTCGGTGCCGGAGGAGTCACAAGCGGTGTAAGAGTTGTTTGCGCCATGACCTGCGGCTCGGATGTTTTATCCGGCGTAGGCAGTAAAGGCAGATCGGCCTTGGCTGTCGGCTCGGTCGGTTTGCCTGCTGCTGCGACTGTCTTGCCGGAATCTTTCACCGCACTGTTTTCCAGTGAAAGTGGCGGTGGTGCAATATCCATGCCTTTGCTGGCAGCAAGTGCAGGCGGTGCAGAAGGTAAATCTTTGTCAGCCGTTGCCAACGGGGGTGGTGCGGTGGTTGCGGCAGGAGCGGTAAGGCTGGCGGGTGGCGTTTCCAGGGTGGTGGGGGAAGGGAGTGCTGCAAGTTTCTCTGCCGGTTTGGTCGCAGATGCGGCAGGCGCTTTCTTGCCGGAGTCGCTGCTCAGGAAATCAGAGAACCCACCCGAAATGTCGTCCACAACCCCTTCTTTTTTGGGAGTGGGCTTAACGGAAGTGAGTTCGGATTCGGGAAGTTTGGGGGGCTGTGCAATGGCATCTGCAGCAACGCTGGCAGGTGCTGCCGGTGCGGGGGCTGCTGCAGGCGTCGTAGCCGCAACCGTCGCTTTGGCATGTTTTTTCTTAGGCTCGGCCTTTAGCGCGGGTGTTGTATCCGCCTTGACTGCCGGTGTGGCGGCTTCGTCAGATGCAGAAGCCACGGATTTAGCTTTTACGGTTTTCTTCGCGACTTTGGTTGGCACCTTGGCTTTGGCTACTTTCTTGGGTTTTGCAGGATGTGCCGGTTTTGCAGGCTCGGTGGCAGGGGTAGCAGCGACAACAGGTGCGGGCGTCGCAACCGCGGCAGCTGGCGGAGTCGCCAATGTTGCATGGGGCTGCTGAGGTGCGATTGCCGAAAGCGCGTCCAAATGGATCTCGATGCTGGGCGGCGTGCTTTGTGAATCAAAGGCCTGTACGGAATGAGCCGCGCCAAGCACGAATGTTGCACATCCAATCAGAAGAGAAAGATGGTAGGAAACCGGTTTCATGCGCGCCCCCGTGTTATTTTCAGGGTTTAAATCTAAGTGCGGCGGCGGCGAATATCAAGCGAAATAGCAACAGGTTCCGCTATGCGGCCAGTATTTTAGGCGCCAGTTTTGCATGAATATGCGGATTAGAGGCAAAAAGCAGTTTTTTGCCGCTTTCATCCTGTTCCGTCACCTGTCCTCCGGCTTCGCGCACAAGGAGTTTACCGGCCGCTACATCCCAGGACTTATAGGAAACAAAGCAGGCGCCGTCATAGCGGCCTGCGGCGACATAAGCAAGGTCAAGCGCCGTCGATCCGGTGACGCGCAACATGAAAGGATGAGCGGAAAGCACAGCCATGATGCGTGCGGCCCGTGCAGCATCGTCCTCTTTGTGAGGCAGGAAGGTGGCGAGCATGCAGGTATCCGGTTCGCTACGACCCGAGGCCATCAGACGTTTGTCGTTAATGAAAGCCCCCTGATAGAGCTCCGCCGAGAAAAGTTCATTGCTGATGGGATCGTAAATTACGCCGGCTTGCGTTTCAAAGCGCCCGTTATGCAGCTGCTTCTCACATGCCAGCGAGATGCAGAAATAGGGCACTGCATGAATGAAGTTGCTGGTGCCGTCTATAGGGTCGATGACAAAGCGCTGCGTCTGGTCGCTGCCCGCAATCTCGCCGCTTTCTTCCATGACAAAACTGAAGGTGGGACGGGCTTTGGAAAGCTCCTGATGCAGGATTTTCTCCGAGCGCCTGTCGGCGTTGGTGGCGAAATCCGCCGTGCCTTTGCGCGACACCTGGAGCTTATCAAGCTCATTGAAATCGCGCAGCACCGCCTTGCCTGCCTTAATGGCGGCGGCGGTCATGACGTTTAGGAGTGCGGAGCGGCCAGCCATGCAAGAGGATGTAGAGGAAGTTTACCGCCTTGTCACCCCAGAATGTAATCTGGTGTGTGTCTTTGTCTGCTATGCCGCCGTTTTTGGGTTGTTTTGTTAGTCTCGAGTGCGAGTTTGCTTATACCGAAGGTCCTGGGGTAGGCGGCGCTTGGGCAGGGATATTGAGCGTGGCTTTCGGAGCAGCGGTTGTTGCTTCGTTGACGGAGACATCCTTCATGGATTGAGCGCCGTCGAAATTGATTTTGGGTAAATTAATAGAGGCAAGATCGATTGATTGTGGCGCTGAAACTTCCGGGGGCACTGTCGTTTTAACCTCAGCCAGTTGGATTTGGGCAGGGTTGGCATTAGCCGGAACTTTCGGCTCAATAGAGGATGAGGCCTGTCCGTTACCATCTGTTTTGGCTTGCGTTCCAGTGTCTGTCTTCGTTGATACGATGGTTGTCGGCGAGGTGGTTTTCGGGTCGGCAGGCTGAGACGCATTCGGATGTTGCGACTCGCTACTGTTGACCCGAGGCTGTGTTTCGGCAGCTCCTTTGGATGGCGACACGTTCAATTCGATATGGGGAACGGAATTAGGGTCGATAGTGCCCTTGGGCAATACTGTGGCAGGTACATCCGGAGGAAGAGGAGCATTGGAGACCTTCTGGGATTTTGTCCATAAGCCGTTCATGTCCTGCTCGACCTTGGCGATCACAAATCTCGATTCCGCTTCGCGATCAGCATCCGTGACGACAGTGTGCGTTTTCTCATATTCTTTCCGGACCTCGGCGGCATCTTGCAATGCATTTATACGATCAGATGGGACAGGATGATTGTCATCAGGTTTTCCGTCCCAATCGGATACTTGTTTTAGATCGTAATCAGTGGGTATGCCTGTTTTCTTGTACTGTGAAGACATTACCGCTTTGGGGTTTTCCTTTAGGTAATCGGGAATTCTTTTTTCTAGGTCTTTTTTGAACCATTTTTCGAGATTCTGAGGGTCATCAACACCCAGATCCGCTCGCGACTCATCATATCGCTTTATTTGTGGATCGCGGTCACGGATTTGCCCTGCGGCGCTCGGGTCGCCATGCTGGATATGCCCTAACTCATGTTCTAGTATGCCTTTTAGATTTTCCGTTCCCTGGTCTGATTTTAGAGCGTTGAGAAGTGCATTCTTGTCCGCATAAACCCGTCCCTTACCTTCCTGGGTTATATCGGAATCTCCATCACTGTTGACAACTTTTCCATCCATAATCTGGTTGTTGAGTACAAGAAACTCAGTGCCGCCGATTCCCATTTCCTTGGCTTTTTGCGCTATGGATGTTGTTAGTTCTATGTAACGCTGCTCCTCTTCTTTTCCTTCTTTTAGCTGTGCATCAAGTTTTGGATCTTTTCCGTTTATTTTTTCATAATTTTCAATCGCCGCATTTTTCTCCCTAATCTGTGAAAGAAAATCGTCGGATTTCGTCAAATCGTTAAAACCTACGTCATCTCTTTTCTGGGCCTCCGTCGGCAATGTTTTCTTTATCTCGGATTCGTCCCATTCAATTTTATTGTACGCTTCATTTACCAAAATATAAGGCTTACCTTCTTTGGTGTGCATGAGTTGCGCTTCAGGCCTGTTTGCCCTCATTATCGTATTGGAGAATTTATAAACGGGGATACTCGGATCTTGTAATACTGGATCGGAATTTGCTTGTGGAAGCAAATCACTTTTGGGCTCTGGTTTGAGCGCTCCGTCTTTCAGTAGCTTTTCAAGCGTAGCATCGCTTATGACAGCATCTTTCGGAGGCAGAAGTGTTCCACCATGAGATGCATTGTTAAAGTCGATCTCTTCTTTTTTAACTTGGTCGCCGACCTTACCCATGATTACCCCGGATGCTGAATTGCCCTATGGCAATCCTAATAGGATACCGCAAAACGGTTACAGATTTATTACAGATCGCTGGATTAAGCGCTAGTTTCTTATGTGCTGTGTCACTAAAGATAAAGCAATAAGGTGCTGTTTTGTAATAAAAAGTAACATTTTTTGTGTTAGGAGACACCAGAATAGTCTCGCGTTAATTACACGAGACTATTCTGGGCTGTGACGGAAGGGGCCGTCGGCGTGCTGGTGGCGACAATCGGCATCGTGGAGGGAATGTCTTTTGGGGGTGAGGTAATGGTTGCGAGCGTGGTTTTTATGTTGGCAATCTTCGCGTTGTCGGTAGCACTGAATGCCGTTTTGCTTTGCGCATCCTGCGAGGCTTCGGAGGAGTTCGCCTTGGTAGTGGTTTCCGGGTCCGCCTTCGCTGCCGTCGCAGTTACATTGGTCTGGGGGATATCTTTAGTCGCGGACCCACTGGGCAATGGTGCGGCAGTGATGTTTGCTACTGGTGAAGCGGTTTTGGCAAGCGTGGTTTTTATGTTAGCGATTTGTGCATCATGGTCGGGGCTCAAGCCATTGGGCCGTGCCGGGTCTTGGGTGGTTGCATTGGCTTGAGGAGAGGATATTTCTGCAGCACCTTTGGATGCAGGCACGTTCAATTCGATATGGGAAGCGGAATTAGGGTCGATAGTGCCCTTGGGCAATACTGTCGCAGGTACATCCGGGGGTAGATTAGCGCTTGCCACGGGCATCGGCAAGGTGCCAAGGCCGTTCATATCCTGTTCGACTTTGGCGGTCACGAACCTCGATTCCGCTTGGCGGTCGGCATCCGTGGTGATTGTATGCGTTTTCTCGTATTCTTTCCGGACCTCGGCGGCATCCTGCAGGGCGTTGATGCGATCATCCGTAGCAGGATGCGTAGGAAACTTCTTTCCACTCCAATCCGATACTTTTCTCATATCGTACTCGGTGAGTTTATCCGTTTTGTTGTTATCGGCCGTCCAATTCGCAACTTTTTTCAAATCCTCTTCGGTGAGCTTGCCCGTTTTATTATATTGATCGGATAATTGTGCGTCAGGCTTGTCCTTGTTATCTTTCAGATATTCTGGAATATTTTCAATTAAATTTGCTTTAAGCCGTTTCGCCGATTCCGTATTAGGGTTGTCTTTCAGGTACCCCGGAATCTCGTCAGCTGCTCCAGCTTTCAAATAGTTTGCGAGGGCTTGGGGATTATCGACACCAAGATCCGCTCGTGACTCCATCTGGCGTGATTGTTCCGCATCACGCTTTTTCATTAATCCTTGTACTGTCGTATCCCCGTCCTTAATGTGGTCTATTTCATGCTGCAGTACTGCCTTAAGCTGCTCTAATTTGGTAGGATCATTAGATTTCAGGGCTGCCTCAAGTGCGTCCTTACTAATATTAACCCAGTGTTTGCCCTCTCTGGTGGTCTCCGCTGCTCCCCCTGTGCCAGCGTCTATATCCCCGGATACAACGAATGTAGCGCTTCCTATCTCCTTGGATTTTTCCGTCATGAATTTCGCAAGCGCGTCAAAGCGACTTTGTTCATCCCCGGTAAGTTGCTTACGGTATTCGTCGGGTGTGAAAGTATGTTTTCCTGCTATTTCCTCTGCTTTTCTGGCCTCGGTCGGCATACGATTTCGCACATCGGACTCGCTCCATTTATTATACCCATCGTTTATGATGATATAGGGCTTGCCTTCTTTCGTGTGCATGAGCTTGGCGTCGGGCGTCACACTATTTCCCGAATCGGGGGTCGCATCGGACGTCATGTAGATAGGGATGTTCCCGCTATTGTGAAGTACCGGATTGGAATCCGCGTTCGGCATCAGATCGCTTTGTTCGCGTTTGATCAATTTTCCGTTTTGCACCAGTTTATCAAGCGCGGCATCGCTTACGGTTATATTGTCCTTAGGCACATCTGAATTCAGATGGGATGCGTCGACAAGCCGTTTTTCTTCTTTCTCAACGACTGTGCCCGAGGGGGTGGTGCTTCCGGTTTTAATCCGCGTTATCTCGTTTTTGAGTTCCGCTTTTAATCCGTCTAGGGCTTTTTCATCGTTCGAATTTGCTGCCTGCTGCAGATAAACTGCCATTCTGTCGACGGAAAGCGAGAGGTAGTGCTGCCCCTCCTTGCTGTCAAAGGCATGAGCGTCTGTATGTGTGGAAGTTTTGTCGAGCAGGACAGTTGGAGGTTCGATACCCTGGCGCTTGGCCTCCTCGGAAACATACGCCAGCAGATCATTATAGCGTTTCGTATTTTCCGGCGTGCCATCGTACGTATCACTCTTGGCGAGTTTTGGGTTTTGCTGAATATCCGCGTTGCTTGCCTGCATGTGGGTACGGTAATAATCAGCGTCATATTTATGGTCACCTTCGCTTGCCAGAATGAATTGCTTGGAGCCGCCCTTATTCTTTCCACTATCTATTTCAACCAACTGAATGGACGATTTATCCGGCGCTACTCCCGGAATAACATAGATGGGAGTTTCAAAAGTACCGTCGCTCTTTACTTTATTTGGAGGTATTTCACCCTTGTCGTTAGCAAGACTAATGGTGCCTTCACGATCATACGCAGGCTCCAAATCGTCTTTCTTCAACTGAACAATCTGCCCATGATCGAGCATGTATTTGAACGTTTCGGCATCGAGCGTTCCCACCGATGGTTTTGAGTCTTTGGACTCTACGTTCGTAACATCATTGCTCTCACGGATTTTCCGAAGAAATTCTTCCGCTTTCTGCTTGGGATCTTGTTTATCGCCGCCGCCGGTCATGTCATCCCCTGTGCTGGATAGCCGTTAAGGCAATCCTAATAGGATACCGCAAAACGGTTACAGATTTATTACAGATCGGTAGATTAAGCGTTAATTTTTGAAAGCGGGTTACAAAAGAAAAAGTCTCTAAGCCTTTGCTCTTTCTACATAACTTAGCTCTTCCGTATTGACGATGACGCGGGTGCCCGTTTCAATGAAGGGGGGTACCATGATGCGTACGCCGTTTTCGAGCTTGGCGGGCTTGTAGGAAGAGGCCGCCGTCTGGCCCTTGACCGCAGGTTCGGTCTCGACGATTTCCATGATGACCGTTTTGGGCAGGGCGATGCTGAGCGGTTCGCCTTCGTAGGATTCGATCATGACGTTCATGTTTTCCTGCAAGAAAGGCAGCGCGTCGCCGACCATGTCTTTCATCATATGAATCTGTTCAAAGCTTTCGTTGTCCATGAACACCAGCATGTCGCCCTCCGGATAGAGATACTGATGCTCTTTCTGATCGAGCTGCACGCGCTCGACCTTCTCGTCGGAACCGAAGCGGTAGTTGGTCTTGTTGCCGCTTTTGACGTCGCGCATTTCGACCTGGTTGAACGAGCGCAGGTTGCCCGGTGTGCCGATTTTGATGTTGGTCACCAGTACCAGCTTGCCGTTATATTCAAGCACCATGCCGCCACGGATGGCGGAACCGTCGATTTTCATAAGACCCCTTACCGTTTGCTGTGCCCGTCCGTTTAAGGCGGATGAGGGCTGTTTTTCGGCGCGGAAACTAGCATACCCGCGCATAAATGCAAGTTTACAAAAGCGGGCTTTGCACCTAACATAAGGGCAGCATGTCCATCCCCCTGCTCGTCATAGGTTTTACCCTCGATTACGAGGAAAAAGAAGGCTATTCCAAACTGCCCTGGTACGCCATCCGCGAGAATTACATGACCGCGGTGAGCGCACTGGGTGCGGTTCCCATAGCATTGCCGCATGAACCGGCGCTGGCGGATAAGTATCTGGGCCTTATCGATGCGCTGGTGGTGACTGGCGGCGCGTTCGACGTGCCACCCGGGCTTTACGGCGCGAGTTCGGTGCATAAGACGGTCACGACCAAGGAGCGCCGCACCGCCTTCGAAGCGGCGATGGTGCGCGGCATGCTGGAACACAAGAAGCCCATTCTGGGCATTTGCGGCGGCGAGCAATTGCTCAATGTCATTTTAGGTGGCACGCTTATCCAGCACATCCCCGATACGATCAAAAACGCTTTGCAGCATGAGCAACCTAACCCGCGTACCGAACCGGGACATACGGTGCGTATAGAGAAGGATACGTTGCTGTACTCTATTGTAAAAGAACAGAAAATACAGGTTAACAGTGCCCACCATCAGGCAGTGGCGACGGTCGGAAAAGGCGTAAAAATCAATGCGGTGGCCCCTGACGGCGTCATTGAGGGAATTGAATATTCTGACCATCCGTTTTGCCTTGGCGTCGAGTGGCATCCGGAATATCATATAAGCTCGGCTGACAGCCGGATTTTCGAGGCATTCGTAGAAGCGGCACGTAAGAGGTGAATATGAAGAATAAAATGAAAATCACGCTTATGGCATTAGCTTTGGCGTTGCCATTTTCGGCACATGCGCGTCCCACGGTGGTCGAACTCTATACGTCGCAGGGCTGTTCTTCCTGTCCTGAGGCGGAGACGCTGGTGCGCCAGCTGAGCCAGGACCCGGCGCTGCTCGCTCTGTCGTTCCATGTGCATTATTTCGATTACCTGGGCTGGAAGGATCCGTTCGCGAGTGAAGCCAATACCAATCGCCAGAAAGCTTACGTGTCGGCGCTGAGTCTTGATTCCGTTTTCACCCCGCAGATGATTGTGGATGGCGCGCTTTCCGTCATCGGCTCCGATGATCGTGCGGTGGAAAAAGCCGTGACCGATGCCGAGAATCATACGGTGGAGATTCCGGTCACTATTGTGCCGCAAACGGACGGTAACCTGCGCATTGCCATCGGCGGCGCTGACCCCAAAGCACAGGTGCCGGGTGATGTCGTCGCCTGGGAGATGCATTTCAACCGCGGCGGCTATACCAATGTCGAAGCCGGAGAGAATGGCGGACAGATGCTGGAGAGCACGAACAACGTCATGCGTATGGTGCCGATGGCGCTGGCCGCCGGCCGCGAGAATGACTATTTGCTGCCGGGCAATTTCCCTGAGGACGGCGTCGCCATCCTCCTGCAGAAGAAACCTCTGGGCCGCATCGTGGGTGCCGCAGTCTATATGCGTACGGCACCCCTTCCGGGACAGCGGGTGGATGCTCGATAAGTCTATTTCTGATAGGAAACATTAAATGGGTAGCCTATATTTTAATGAAGATAATCATCCAGAGTTACTCTCTATAGCGCTCAAGGGTGAATATCTTAAAGAATTTCTGATGTTATTTCGCGAAAACGTGGACGCGATGAAATCAAGTCCTCTATTTGCATCGGGAGAAAAAATATACAACAAGCTCTCAACCAAAGTTGCCAAGGGATTGGATAGCGAAGAAGGCAATAAATATGGGATCGATGCAAGGGATTTAGAGGAGTTGATTTATTTAGTAACAGAGACGGCCGTGCCATTGCGGTCTGCGCCTGTAGGCATCATCCCGGACCGTGCCGTTCCCAAACACGAGTATATGGCTCAGGTCATTACCGAATCGTTGATGCAGGAGTTTTCCGCTTGCCTTGCGGTACAGGAACATAAAGAAGCGGAATATTTAAAGATGGCCCTGAAAGGCTATTCGGAGCGTTTTGAGCTTGTTAAAGAAAGAATTACTCACCTGAAATATGAGGGATTTCCTGGAGATTTCAAAACCCAAATGGATATAAATGCGATGGTAAAGCAGGTGCTTATGAACATGATATATTGTCAGCAACGCGAAAACAGAATGAGCCCGGTCGCTAAAATAAGTAAGCAAATCGTATACGGAACCAATCCCAGCTTGGGAATGGATGGAATGCTAGGCGAAGTAAGAGAAGTCATGGCGATAGCCTATAGTCTTGATGTGAGCAAAAGTGCGGATAGGTTGAAACTGAAGAATATAGAAAAAATGGCCTTTAAGAACGCCTCGGAAGAATTGAATTGCCCCCTGCCCAATGAGTTGGGCGGCTGAGAATGCAGGTTTTTAGCCTTCTTTTTTTGCCGGAATGAAATTAAGCGCCACGCCGTTATTGCAGTAGCGCAGGCCGGTGGGGGCAGAGCCGTCATTGAATACATGGCCTTGGTGGCTGCCGCAGTCTATATGCGTACGGCACCCCTTCCGGGACAGCGGGTGGACGCGCGCTGATTTACTGAAACCTGAACGACACGGCGCAGTTAATGTTTGCTCCTGCGTTTACCGTGATCGAATACCGGTTGTTGGAAGTGTTGTAGCAGGAGGTTGCACTGTCGGTCGCTTCCGGATTGGCCTGTGATACAGCGCTTTGCGACCCGTTGATATACATCGCCTGTACATTGCCGGTGGTAGCGATTCCATCATCCACCTTACTGTCGAGGTTGTATGCCGTGATCACGGGAATGTTTGCGCTGGCGCTTAATGCTCCTGTCACGCCGCTCAAATCATGTATCTGCGCCAGCATATACCAATTGGCGCCGTTCGTCTCATAGACGTGAAGATGGGTTCCGTCGCCCATTTTGCCCGTCGGTAATATCATATCCAGCTGATTACCCGTAGTGGTGGGCGAAGAATTGCAGACCGCGAAATATGTATACCAGTAGCTCCCGCTGAATGTGCCTTCGACCAAGTGGGCGACGCCGAGATCTCCCCAGAACAGCATGTTTTCTCCTGTCACTGCTGCATATTGCTGCGGTGTCGGATACCCGTCAATGAGCCCGTTGCCGTCGCGCCCGCCCTGCAGGCCAGTGCAGGTAGTGGGGACGCTGAACCCGAACTGGTTGGCAAGCGGTATCGACAAATCGCCCGGCAGGCCGCCGTATTTATCCCGGAACGTATTGACCGCAGAATTATACTGCTGGATCTGTTGGAGCTGCGACCGTACCTGTGCGCCCCGGATGAGGGTCTGTCCGGTGACGATGCCGCCCACGATAAGCCCTATGATCACAAGCACGATGGAAATTTCGATCAAGGTAAAGGCAGAAAGCCCCGCAGAATGGGAACCCGGATGTGTACTATGTGTGATTGGCCGCAACGGACTCAGGCCTTTTTGGCAGGTACGAAATTAAGCGCCACGCCGTTGTTGCAATAGCGCAGGCCAGTGGGAGCGGGGCCGTCATTGAATACATGGCCTTGGTGGCTGCCGCAACGCGCGCAATGATATTCCGTGCGGGTCATGAACAGCGAGCTGTCCGTCTTGGTCTTCACATGCCCCGGCAGCGAATCGAAGAAACTCGGCCAGCCGGTGCCGCTGTCGAACTTGAACTTGGACGGAAAGAGGGGCAGCGCACAGCCCGCGCAGGCGAAGATGCCTTCATGTTTCTCGCCGTTGAGCGGGCTGGTGAAAGGACGTTCAGTGCCTTCATGGCGCAGCACGTCATATTGCTCAGGCGTCAGGCGCTTCTTCCATTCGTCGTCGCTTAGCGTCACCGGCTCGATGGTATCTTCCGCCATAACACTGCTCGCTTTGAAGAGGGATGAAAAACCAATCAGGCTTGCGCCCGCCAGCATGTATTTTAGAAACTGCCGCCTGTTGTGCATGAAAACTCGCGCCAGAAGATGGTACCGGCAGCCAGTATAGCATCCTCAGGGGGCGATTCAACGCAAAGCGCGCCGCGCTTTTTCAAGCGTTTCGGGTGTATCGACGCCCAGCGGCACTGTGTCCACAATCGTGATATCGATGCGCATGCCGTTATCAAGTGCCCGCATCTGTTCCAGCTTGCGGCTTTTCTCATTCTCACTGGGTGGTAGTGCTACGAATTTTTCCAGCGCAACGCGCGTGTATCCGTAAAGGCCGATATGGTGATAGGCATTCCCGGAAACATTTTCGCGGTTGAAATCGAGCGCTCGGCCTGTTTTGCCTTCTTCCTTGAATGCGATGACGGGTTTGACGACCGCAGGGTCGGTCAACTCACTTTCGTCGCGGATAGGGGCCGCAAGCGTTGCGATATCGACTTGCCCGTCCTTCATTAATTCCAGCAATTTCACAATGACGGCAGGGTCGAGTGTCGGCATATCTCCCTGCATGTTGATGATGATGTCGTATTTTTTCTGCGCGTCTATCTTTTGCAGCGCCTGATAAATACGATCCGATCCCGAGGGCAGGCCGGGGTCGGTAATGACCGCCTCGCCGCCCGCGTTCGTGACGGCGGTCGCAATCGCCTCGCCGTCGCAGGCTACCACGACCCTGCCAATTCCAGCCTCTTCAGCACGACGCAGTACATGGACGATCATCGGGAGTGCACCGATGAGCGCCAGCGGCTTATCGGGAAGGCGCGTCGATGCCATGCGCGCGGGAATCAGGATGATGGGGTTCATATGGTTTTAGTCGTATGTTGCGCCCGGTTATCTATTATCGGCATGCCCGAAGACGTGGATATGCTGTTTTTTATGCGCAGGCAGAGCGCATCTATCTTTGCCAGCATCACTTTCTTTTTTCCAAGCGCCTTAGCTTCCAAATACGTCCATGACACATAGGCGCAGATGCTCGCGAAGAAAAGCGAAAGCGGGAAATGGATGTACCATATGTGATATTTCGGAAATACCTGATAGACGGCCTGTTGAATCGGAAATCCGTAGAGATACAGCCCGTAGGAATAATCACCATATGCGACGGGAAACACCTTTTTAGGATTCATCAGTCCCAGATATATCGTGATGTATGCTATCGGGAAGGAGGCGATATACACCGTATCCGCATACATAAGTGCCAGCCATGTCACAACGACACAGCCGCTTAGGAGATATAGATTATAAGGAATCTTATGGCGGTAGATATAGATGAAAATACCCCACAGGCAACAACTTACCGTCATATGTTCCGGTGGCCTGTACTCCATTACAAACCGCCCGCTATACCAATCTATCGTGTGCACGAATAGGGTGTATAAAAACACTGCCAGGCAAAGCATGCGGGGGTATCTTGCGAGTCCCACGAATCCGATGATGGTTATAATGCCGTAGCATTCCAGCTCGTACGGGATCGTCCATAACTGCGCGTTCACCAGCGGGCCCATGGCGCTATGGACAAAGAGGCCCGGAAGGAAATAGTGAATGTCTCCCACCGCATTGAGCAGGTACTGAAAGAAAGTGAGATTGAAGAAATATTCCTGCAAAGGCGCTTCCGTCAGAAAAGTGCCTATTAAAAACGCGGAAATGAATACCTCGCCGCAGAGCGCAGGGAGTATCCGCAGTCCCCGGAGCGTAATGAATTCGACCAGATTGTTGACCCGCATAAGACTGCTTGCTACCAGAAAACCGCTCATGCCGAAAAAGCCCGGAACTAGAAAATACCAGAGGGATCTCAAAGGTCCCGTCCAAAGAAGAGTTTCAGTCTGCCGCCCGTAACAGATGATGAAGGTATGAAAGAATATAATCAGAATGGAAAGAATGAGCCGAAGGTAGTCAAACCCCGTCGAATGACGTTTTGTTGCGATCATCTGATCTTCGATGGTGAACCTGCGATCTATGGATAGGGAGGATGTCATTGCTGGGGGACCTCATTTTTCACAGCGGTGTGCACGGGCGAAAGCAGGAGCTGTAGAAACGGACGCAGGTATATCTGCGACACAAATTCCCGCAAGGTTACGCGCGGTTCGTCCATCCGCCTCCCGAGCGATTCTATGAAGAAAAAGATACTGACAATCAAAAAGGGTTCAATGGCCTTGCGATATCGGCCTTCGACGATTCCCGTATCCTGAAGCAGGAAGAGCCATGTCATGGAAAATGCCACGCATATAATCCACATCTTCAGCGGACTTGTGCGGACAAAGGGACTGACGAACATCACGGCGAGGAAGCAGGGGAACCATAAGAAGCGCAGGTAATAATTCGTATGTATCCATCCGCCCAAATCCGGTGCGCCGTATATGAAAGGTTTGAAAACCCTGTTGGAGAAAGGAAAGTACTTAGGCTCGGAGTCGGGCCAGGAATAAGCAAAGAATAAAAGCAGTGCATTCTCTTCATAGTCATGGACGACGTCGATAAGGCTGCGGTCTCGCTCCAGCTGCTCGAGGGCTCTCTGCCAATCTATGAACCCTCTCGATAAATCGAGATCAAACGTGAACGTAGCCGTATTCCGCGGTGTGACATACGATCCAATCGGATCCAGCTCATTGGTGTAATAGGCTTCCGGCGCCCACACGAAAAACCGCGGTTTCTGGGCATAATCGGTATGCATGTAAAATCCGAACGACGTGCGCTCGGATTTACGGCTGATCACCTGCATATCCGTGGCGCCGAACGGCGCGAAATAATGCAGTGCTTCCAGCCCCTGCCATGTGGCGGGTATGAGGGCGGCCAGAAATATGGCGCTTGCGAACGTGAATGAGCGCAGTTTATTGGGTTGGTAGGCGAGGGCGTATCCCATCCCCATGAGCATCAAGGGGATGACGGTCTGCTTGGTGAAGGCGGCGATGGTCCAGCATATTGCCGTTGCTACGAATGCCTTCAACGTGCGTTTACGTACTGCGCGCAATGTCATCCATACCGCAAGTGAAATCGATGTGAGCACCATCGTTTCAATCATAAAAAACGCGTAGATTACCAGCAGCGATAAATGCGC
>Ga0207130_1173_pt1 | contig 19805 bp, 19 predicted proteins | sample Alteio_BWMinHeat_16_FD_153545 | JGI IMG/M metagenome (GOLD analysis project Ga0207130, IMG submission 153545) | Enriched cells from forest soil in Barre Woods Harvard Forest LTER site, Petersham, Massachusetts, United States -... | ecosystem: Environmental > Terrestrial > Soil > Temperate forest >... | reverse complement strand
CGCTTGAGGTCCGCCCTGCTCAAACAGCATCGGCACCTGCGGGATATTGCCGCGCACCAAACACCTGAGATTGAAGTGCAAATCGATTGCAGTACTTGTAAGCATTGTCGCAAACCGATGAAGAATGAGGACAAGAACGATGCAATGAAAGTTGCGCTCTCAGACGCGTCCCATCTCAGAAAAAATGGGGGTGAATTATGAACGACGATAGACAGGACCACGTTAGTCAGCAAAAGCAAATATCGCAAAACGGGTGCGCAGAGGTTTCGGGAGGACTAGTTAGAAACGACGATGCACCCGAGACGAATCAACAGTGCAGAGGGTCGAATAAACTCGCCGCTCTACCAACCGGAAAACCAACCGTCTCGTTAAGAAAAGTGGAAGCCAACCGGCAGAATGCACAAAAGTCCACCGGACCAAGAACACCCGCCGGGAAAAGAACAGTAGCAAGAAATGCTCTCACGCATGGGTTCTTCTCGAAATGGCTGCTGGTTCACCACCCTGATGGACAGGAGACCCAAGCCGAATATGACGCGTTGCGTGAGGCCATTTGGGGACACTACGAGCCGGTCGGATTTCTCGAGGAATTGTTGGCAGAGAAGATTCTATTGTGTTGCTGGCGGCTTCGCAGACTTATACGTTCCGAAAGTGGGCATATTGCAAGAGCGCTGGCCGAACATGACGATCGCCAGCAGTCAAAAACAGAAGAAGAACAGCCGGCGTGGGCGCCGTCGACGAACCGTGAAGATTCGATGATAGATCATCTCTTTTTGCCAGCTAATGAAGACGCCGATAAACTATTGCGCTATGAGGCAATGATTTACAAACAACTTAACCACGCAATCGCCGAACTAGAGAGGCTGCAGACACGCAGGGAAGGGAAGCCTGTCCGAGCTAATTTTGCGAAACAAAGCCAACAAGTCCCTTAGTTTCAACACGCCGAGGCTTGGCGCTGCTCGAACGACTGTATCGTGGTGAAGGAAAACGTAAACGGCATTTAGGTGTTCGATACCAAAAATCCGGTAGCCACTCTCACTTTACGCACGCGGCTCGTACGTCCTCGGCCACCATCCGTAGAATCTCGCGGCCAATCGAAAGAGAGGCCGTCGCGGCTGGCGATGGAACGTTCAAAACGTGCAGCATGTTCTTCGCGCGCACGAACTGAAAGTCATCCACCAGGGATCCATCCCGTCTCAAAGCTTGCGCCCGCACTCCGGAACCATCGACGACCAGGTCGGAATCGTGGATCCCAGGAACTAAGCGCCGTAGGGCTCCCACGAACGCGCTCTTTCTTAGAGACCGATAGACCTCACCCGCTCCATCACGCCAATATTTGGACGCCATACGCCAAAATCCTGGATAGGCGAGCACTCCGGCGGCGTCGCGAAGGTTGAAATCGGTCCAGCGGTAACCCTCCCGCTTGAAGGCGAGAATTGCGTTCGGCCCGGCATCCACTGTGCCATCGATCCGGCGGGTGAAATGCACGCCAAGGAACGGGAACCGTGGATCGGGCACAGGATAGATGAGTCCTCGCACCAGATGCCGCTTCTCGGGAACTAGTTCGTAATACTCTCCTCGAAACGGTACGATCATCACTTCGGGTTCTTGTCCCGCTATGCGGCTTACGCGATCACTGTGCAGCCCGGCACAGTTTATTACGTAACCAGCCTCGAACACGCCACCGCTAGTCTCGACCATCGTTTTCCCGCCACGCTCGACTATACCCACCACCTCTGTGCTGGTCTTCACGGTACCGCCGCGCGCGGCCACAATAGCGGCGTATTTGCTGCACACCGCGGCGTAGTCCGTGATGCCTGCGCCTGGGACATGTAGTCCGCGCAGGCCGCCGCACTGAGGCTCGATCTCGCGAAACTGTTCTGGCTCGAGAAGGCGCAGCCCGGCAATTCCGTTTGCCCGGCCGCGCTCAAGCAAAGATTGCAGACGAGGAAGCTCCTCATCCCGGGTGGCTACGATCAGTTTTCCGCAAACCTGGTGGGCGATATTGTGCTCGTGGCAGAATTTCAGCATGGCCGCAGCACCCTCTACGCACAACCGCGCCTTCATCGATCCCGGCTTGTAGTAGATGCCGGAGTGAATCACGCCGCTGTTGTGTCCGCTTTGATGGCGGCCTACACCGGCTTCCTTTTCCACCAGCAGTAGACGCAGCTGGGGATAGAGTGCGGTGGCGTGCATGGCAGTCGACAATCCGATGATTCCGCCGCCGATTACCATGATGTCAAAGTTTTGATCGGGCATGAATGATGCAGTCGAAGACGACTACATAGTTGCTCTAACCCCGGGTCCTGCTGCGCACTCGCTGAGTATATAACCCCGGTTCAGGGCCTTCCGGGCGGCTCAATAGGGGAGAATGACATGCTAGAATCCAGACGCGACTACCAAATTTCCAATGACAATGACGATAACTGAGTCCTCATCCACGGCTATTTTTTCAGAACTGAAGAGCCGGATTGACAAGCGCCAGGCCCGGGTTGCAATCATGGGACTGGGCTATGTAGGGCTGCCCCTGGCGTTGCTCTACAGCGAGCAGAAGTTTCCGGTGACCGGCTTCGACATCGACCAACGTAAGGTGTCTACGCTAACCCAGGGCGGATCTTACATTTTTCGCATTGCGGCCAGCGAGATCCAACAAGCGCGGGCCCGCGGCTTCGAGGCCACCACCGACTATTCGCGATTGACTCAGATGGATGCCATCATCATTTGCGTGCCGACGCCGCTGAACGAATATCACGAGCCCGATCTCAGTTACATCACTGATACGGCCAAAGCCATCGCTCCTCATCTGCGCGCCGGTCATCTGGTGGTGCTAGAAAGCACAACCTATCCCGGGACGACGGAAGAAGTCATGATTCCCATCCTCGAAAAAGGGAACGGCCACGGTCTGAAGGCGGCGCGGCCAGGCGCATCGAGCGCACAGGAAGTTTATGTGGCGTTCTCGCCTGAGCGGGAAGATCCGGGCAATCAAACGGTGGCGCGGCGGGATATTCCGAAGGTGGTGGGCGGGCTGGATCCGCAAGCCTCGGAGCTGGCGGCGTCGCTGTACGGAGCGATCTTCAACCGGGTAGTGCGGGTCTCATCGCCAGCGGTGGCGGAGATGACCAAGCTTTTGGAGAACATTTACCGCTGCGTGAACATTGCTTTGGTGAATGAGTTGAAGTTGTTGTCACTTCGTATGGGTTTGGACATCTGGGAAGTGATCGCAGCGGCTTCCACCAAGCCGTTTGGTTTTCATGCTTTCTATCCCGGACCTGGATTGGGCGGGCATTGCATCCCCATTGATCCTTTTTATCTGGCATGGAAGGCGAAGGAGTGGGATTTCCGCACCCGCTTTATTGAACTGGCGGGCGAGATCAACGCCAACATGCCGTATCACGTGCTGGAATCGGTGTCTAAGGCCTTGAATCAGCACAAGAAGGCGCTGAACGGGGCCAAAGTACTGGTTCTAGGCGTGGCTTACAAAAAGGACATTGATGATCTTCGTGAATCGCCCGCTCTCACGATCATCGAATTGCTGCAAAAGCAGGGGGCTGTGGTCAGCTACCACGATCCCTATTTCCCGACCGTGGGTAAGGGACGAAAGTACGATCTACAGATGAAGTGCGCCACACTGGAAAACCTTGGGCAATACGATTGCGTGCTGATCGTGACCGACCACTCTGACTATGACTACGAACGCATCGTGCGCGAATCACAACTGGTGGTGGACACGCGCAATGCGACCCGCGGCATCCGCAGCCCGAAAATTGTGCCCTGTTAGCGAGTGGAGACCCGACAGGCACAGCAATCCGAAGGTTGGATGACCAAGTTCTCACCACAACTGCGTTTTGCTCTACTCGGTGCGATTTCTCTAGCAATTTGGTGGCGTCCATTAAACACCACGCTTGTGCTGGCGGCGAACGATGACCAGTACACTCACATATTCCTGATTGTTCCCGTGTGCGCTGCGCTTGTCTTTCTGGAGTGGCGCTCGGTCGACGGCGCGCTTAAGCCGAGTGTTCCGCTTGGTTCGGCGTTAATTCTGCTCGCTTCTATCATCGGCTGCTTTAGCAGCTTTGGGGCGGGACGGGTATCGCCCGACGTCCGACTTTCTCTGAACATGGCCGCGTTGGTAACTTGGTGGATTGCAGTCTTTGTCTTTTGCTTCGGGACTCGGATTGCGCGGACCTTGGTCTTTCCTCTTTGCTTCCTGTATTGGCTCATACCGATTCCAGAAACCATCTTGAATGGAGTAGTCAGCGGCTTACAGCGCAGCTCCGCTTGGACGGCCCGAGAGCTGTTTATCTTGGCTGGCGTTCCAGTTAGCCAAAACGGTGTTCTGCTGTACATACCGAGGTTGACGATTGAAGTGGCTAAGGAGTGCAGCAGCATTCGTTCCACGCTGATGTTAGTGGTCACGGGTATGGTGCTGGCACATCTTTTTTTACGCTCGATGAGCAGGAAAATTCTGGTTGTGCTCGCTACGATTCCGCTTTCGATTGCCAGGAATGGATTTCGAATTTTCGCTCTGTCAATGCTGGGAATTCACGTAGATCCGGGATTCCTCTTTGGAAACCTGCATCATAGAGGCGGGATTGTGTTTTTTGTTCTGGCGCTGGCGGCGATTTTATTTCTGCTCTGGATGTTACGCCGGAGCGAAGATCAGCGACCCCTGGCGCCAGCTTCAGATCTGACCGGCGCTTGATTGTGTTCTTTGTGACTCGGAGGTCTCGCGATCGTCCTCTCTACGGAATTGCGGCCGCCGTTTGATTCGAATATGAACTCTCTTTCCAGTCCGAATCCACTGCGGTGGTGACGTAGAAATAGGTAAGCCCGGATTGAACCGTTACGTCGTCATAGCTTGTGCTTGGTTGCGGCGTGGAGGTCAACCTCGAGTAAGGCCCTCCATTCTTTATGCCGCGATAGACGTTGTAGCCCATCACCTGAGAGGCGCTGGGATCCCACGACAAATTCACGCTATGTGTCGACAATTGAGTTCCATTGCCGCTGAGGACTTGCGACCGGGGGGAGTCTGAGGCACTACTGACAAAATTGATGCTTCCGGGAGAGTTCCCTGTAGCCTGCGGAGCAAAGGTAACTGTAAATGAAATGCCCTGTCCGGCCGGCAACACGATAGGGAAGCTGATTCCGCTGACGGAATACCCTTGACCGCTCCAGGCCGCTGACGACACCGTAACACTGGCGTTAGTTGCCGTCAGAGTGCCTAGCAATGCCTTGCTCTCGCCGACAAGCACGCTGCCGAAGTTCATTGAGGAGGGAGACACGGCGAGCTGCGCCGCGCCCCCAGTAACAGACTTCGTGCCTGTGCCCGCGCCGCCACCGCAGCCGATGAACACAGCAATCGTCAGGCCTAGTAACAGGAGGTAACCTCCTGTCCGATGTTTGCAGTTCTTCACAGCGATCCATTCTTCGTGATGGCGGTCGAGGTTGCTAGAGGTCAGAGGTGCAGCATCGCGAGGGCAGTGATACGACAACTTACGTAACTCTCCTGTTGTTCGATTTGGCGTATTAAAGCCGATACTTCAGTTGTGTAGCTAAAGTCATGAAAATAAATGTATTAACTGACGTGGCTGATACCGTCACCTTAGGGGATCGGGCTACGGTGAAGGGACCACCGCCTTCACTTGATTCGAGAATCCGCTCTCTCTGCCGCTCGAATTCAAGGAGGTCGAGACGTAGTAATAAGTGTTTCCACTCACCACCGTGGTGTCCGTATAAGTAGTGCTGGGATCGACGGTCGGATTGATCTGGACGTAAGGGCCCCCTGAAACAGAGCCGCGATAAACGTTGTAACCGATGACCCTAGAACTGCTCGCGTCCCAACTCAGATTGACGCTATGGCCAGTTGTCGAAATTCCGCTTCCGGTGACGGCTTCCGCGATTGGCGAGTTCGACGCGTTGCTGACGAAGGAAATGCTTCCGGACGCCGTGCCAGAGCTTTGAGGCTTGAAATTCAGACTAAACGATGCGCTTTTTCCGGCCGCCAGAGTCAGCGGAAATGTCACTCCGCTCAGCGTAAATTCCGAATTATTAGTAGTGGCCGACGAGATGGTGACGCTCGACCCGGTTGCGCTGAGCGTAATTGGCCGGCTCTTGCTCGTCCCTACATTTACGCCATTGAAATTCGTGCTGCTGGGAGACTCCGCTAACTGTCCAGAAGCTGCGCCGGCACCTGACAACGATATTGTGAGCGATGAATTCGACGCGGTTGATATCACTGAAATGCTTCCTGACGCGCTACCTCCGGTCGTCGGGGCAAAGACAGCGCCAAAGGTGAAGCTTTGTCCGGGGGCGAGAGTCAGCGGCAAACTTAATCCGCGCACTTTGAACGCAGCGCCAGCCGGACGGACTTGGGAGACGGTAAGACTGGAATTGCCTGAGTTCGTCAAAGTTTCAGGAAGAGTTTCACTCTTCCCCGGCGGCACGCTGCCAAAGCTGATGCTTGAAGGGTTGGCCCCTAGGATGCCCCCGGTTACGCCCGTGCCATGGACATCAAGGAAGAGGGGTCCGTATGCGGTGTTATTGATTATTTCAAAGTTACCATCCGTGTGGCTGGCTGCACGGGGGGTGAAGCTGATGCTGAATCGCACACTCTGTCCCGCAGCGAGCGTCATCGGCAACGACAGGTTGTTCAAGATAAATCCGGGAGCCGCTGGGTACAGTCTGGAAAGCGTTATCGTGGTCGAACCCGTGTTGCTAAGTTTCGCCGACTGCGTTTCAGTTCGGCCCACAAGGACCCTGCCAAACCAAAAATTACAGGGAGCGCAAGTTAGAGGGTCAGAACCAGCACTGCCTCGCTGCCACAGATTCGGATCTGCACCGTTTTGCGCAAGACTGATCTGACAGGTAAGGAAAAGTGCGAATAAAAGTGCGAACAATTGAACAGAGAGAGCCCTATGGCGGTATCTGGGGGAGGCCATGGGCGTAAGTCTGCAACATTCGTGAGTACAGTCCTAGGTCTCACTAGGACATGCTAAATAGTCACAAGTTTGCAAACCCTTTCCATAGTGGCCTTGAGCCGCGTTTCGCGAAAAGTCAGGTCGCCCGAGTCGCTAGGGACTTGGAATCACGGCTGGCGCCTCGTTCGAATAGGCGCTCTCCCTGCCGCTGGCGTCAACCGTCAACGGTTGCGCCAAAGTCATCGTGGAGGTCAGCGACATTGCCAGCACGAGAAATTGAAAAGCAAAGGGCTTGAGACAGCGTGGATGGAAGCAATACATGATACCGAAAGTTTTGTCCCTTCCCGCTCAAGGGAGAAGGTATCCATGGGCCATCCTGACACCATCGGGTGCGTGCGATCTTCCTCATGCGAAACTTGCCCCGAAATGGAATCTAAGCCGCAAACACGTTGTGAGGGCAGGTCGGGAAACCTGTGAGTTATCGGCATCCTCTTGACAATTTGGATCAAGTGGTTGCAGCGGCGAATTAGAATAATGCCAATGGTGCCCCCGGTCTCCATGAACCTTCCTGTTGGTACGGCCACGCTTCCGGATCCTGGTTCTCCCGAGGCAGGTTCGCTGCCATCGCCCTTGGAATTGGCAATCGTGATCCCGACCTTCAATGAAAGAGAGAACGTCGAGGCTGTCATCGCGGCTTTGGAAAAGACGCTCGCCGGAACAGAGTGGGAAGCGATCTTCGTTGACGACCACTCTCCCGATGGCACTGCGGAGTGTGTCCGCAGCCTGGCGGCTACGAACCGGCGGGTTCGAGTGTTGGAGCGCATCGGCCGGCACGGTCTCTCTTCTGCGTGCATCGAGGGAATGCTGGCCACTCCTGCTCGTTACATCGCGGTGATGGATGCGGATATGCAGCATGACGAGAGCGTCCTGCCGAAAATGCTTGAACGAATTAAGTCGGAACACCTGGAGGTCGTGGTTGCGAGCCGTAACGCCCTCGGCGGGAGTATGGGAGACTTCTCGGACCGCCGTGTCTGGCTGAGTGCCTTGGGAGCGCGAATCAGCCGCTGGGTGTGCCATTGTGATGTGTCCGATCCCATGAGCGGTTTTTTCATGGTGCAGCGCTCGTTTTTTGAGAGTGTTGCTTCCCGGTTAACCGGAACTGGTTTCAAACTCCTGGTTGACCTGCTGGCCTCCAGCCCAGTCCCAGTGCACATCGGCGAAGTTTCCTACCGTTTCCGCATGCGTCAGCGGGGCGAGAGCAAGCTCGATATCAACGTTGAACTGGAATACCTCTATCTTGTGGTGGACAAGACGATCGGGGGACTGCTCCCTACCCGATTTGCCCTGTTTATCTCGGTCGGTTCCCTGGGACTCTTGGTTCATCTGGGAATCCTGGGGTTGCTTTATACCCGGCTTGGTGTGGACTTCGCGGTCTCGCAGGTGGCCGCCACGGGTGTGGCCATGACGTTCAACTTCATTCTGAATAATATTGTGACCTTCCGCGACCGACGGCTACGAGGATGGAGAATCGCGACCGGTCTACTTACTTTTTATGCCGCCTGTTCCTTGGGAGCTTTCATTAACGTTGCCTTCGCGCGGAATCTTCTTCGAATGGGTGTTCCCTGGTACTTGGCCGGAATCGCGGGCATTGCCATTAGCTCAGTGTGGAATTACGGTGTGAATACGATTTTGACCTGGCGCCGCCTCCGGGCGTGAGTGTAGACCGTCCCATCATCCAGAACCTAAGGATTCGGAATTACAGCCTGGAAGGAGTGCTGGCGGGCCGACTCCATTTGAGAAATGCTAAACGTCACTAACGACGCCCCTCCGCGAACAGCCTACGGAATGACAGCCTTTATTTCCTGAGAAAATTTGCTTTCGCGGCCGCCCTCGTCTACGGCCGTGACTACGTAGAAGTAGGTCTTGCGACGATCCACCGTATGATCGACGAAGGTGAGCCCCGAAACTCGTGAGGCTATTTTCTCGTAGGGTCCTCCTCGCTTGGTGCCGCGGTAAATGTTGTAACCAGCGACGGTGAAATCTTTGCTTGGCGCCGACGCATTCCAAGTCAAAGTAACGCTATGAGCCTTGGGCTTGGCAGCGAGAGGTAAAACTCCCGGCCCGCCCAATCCAGCAATTAGTATCGAGACAACCGCGCTCTGCCAAATCCGTCTTGCGTTCGCCGGGCGCGTCTCCTGTAAGTTGCTAATCATAGAGGAGATAAAGTATTTTACTCTGTGCGAGCTCGTGGCCGTCGTTATCCGGCCTTTCCGATTTAAGTGGCGCTCGACCCCGTTCCAATAATAAGCTTCTCAAGATAGTCCTCGCAGAGGCCGCTTTCGCCACGGAGCCGTAACCCTCCGACTGGGTTTTTCGTGGATGATGAGCTTCGTTGTGGCTTGCGCGCCTTTCTTTGCCAGCAAAGTTGCGCCGAAGCTGAGATGCGCCAACAACCGTTGGCGGGCAGGTGAGATTTAAGACGAACGGGAACGATCATGACGAAAACTGGAGCACAGATTCTTTGGGAATGCCTGGAGCGTGAAGGCGTGAAGCACGTCTTCGGTTATCCCGGCGGGGCGATTCTGCCAGCGTACGACGCATTGAAGGACAGCAAGGTTCATCACATCCTGGTGCGCCACGAGCAAGGCGCAACCCATATGGCGGACGGCTATGCCCGCGCCAGCGGAGAGGTGGGCGTTGCAGTCGCGACCTCAGGGCCAGGGGCCACCAATATGGTCACCGGCATCGCCACGGCGATGCTGGACTCATCGCCAATCGTTTGCATTACCGGCCAGGTAGGTAGCAAGCTGATCGGATCGGATGCGTTTCAGGAAACCGACATCACTGGCATTACTCTGCCAATTACCAAGCACAACTATTTGGTGACTCATGCTTCCGAACTGGCCCGTACTCTTCGCGAAGCATTCTATGTTGCTCGCTCTGGACGGCCTGGGCCGGTTCTAGTGGATATCACCAAGGACGCACAGCAGTCATCCTGCGAGTTCGATTGGGAAGCGGCCAAACCACAATTGCCTGGCTACCGTCCTGATCTCTCACCCGCTCCCGAGGAGTATGCGGAGGCGCTGGAGCTAATCCACAAATCCAAACGACCCGTGATTCTCCTGGGCCACGGCGCGATCGTGTCTGGCGCCATCACTGAAGTCCGCGACCTGATCGAACGCACCGGCATTCCGGTGGCACTCACGTTGCTGGGATTGGGCGCGCTGCCGGCTTCTCATCCTATGAATCTCGGAATGATGGGCATGCATGGTGAAGCCTGGGTGAACCACACGATTCAAGAAGCCGATCTACTGATTGCGCTGGGTATGCGCTTCGATGACCGGGTCACGGGTAACCTGAAGACTTATGCACCAAACGCGAAGAAGATCCACGTGGAGATCGATCCCGCGGAGATCAATAAGAACGTCAAAGTGGATGTGGCGCTGGTTGGTGATCTGCGCGAGGTTTTGCGCGAACTCTTACCGCGGCTTGAGTCGACCGATCGCAGCGAGTGGCTGGATTGCATCGACCGGCTGAAGGGCGATTCCGCTGTGCGCGATATCCAGAACCTGCCCGATAACGGGCATCTCTACGCCGCGCATGTCATCAACGACCTGTGGCGGGAAACCCGCAACGGTGAAACCATCGTGGTGACTGACGTGGGCCAGCACCAGATGTGGGAAGCGCAATACTACAAGCACGAAGAACCACGCTCCTTGATCACTTCGGGGGGCTTGGGCACCATGGGATTCGCCCTGCCCGCGGCCATCGGAGCCAAGGTTGCGCGTCCGCAGGCGGAGGTCTGGGTGGTGGTCGGTGACGGCGGCTTCCAAATGACGATGTCGGAGCTGGCCACGATTGTGCAGGAGAACCTCAAAATTAACATCGCCATCATCAACAACGGATATTTGGGGATGGTGCGGCAATGGCAGGAGTTCTTTTACGAGCGCAACTATCAGGCAACACCTCTGCTGAATCCTGATTTCGCCAAGCTAGCCGAGGCTTATGGCATCCACGGTGTCACCGTGACCGAACGCTCTCAGGTTGTTCCAGCGGTGCAATCGGCGCGGAAGCACGATGGGCCCGTGCTGATTAACTTCCAGGTCGAGCAGGAGGACACGGTCTACCCCATGGTGGCTGCCGGAGCGTCTTTGCACGAAATGATTCGCCGGCCAAGTCCCATCGTCGAAACCGCGAGCGACGAATGAGATGGGGGCGTTGGATTCCTTCGTGATCCTTCGTGCCCTGTGGTTAGCTCGACAAAAAAGATTTAAACCACTAAGGACACGAAGGTACACGAAGTTGGCCGATGAGCTGTAGAAGTCGACTCGCGGACTAAAACGAACATGATGAACACATTTGTTGTCTACGTAGAAAACAAGCCAGGCGTGCTGACGAGGGTGGCATCGCTATTTCGCCGCCGCGCCTTCAACATCGATTCGCTCACCGTGGGACGAACGGAAAAGCCCGAGGTCTCGCGCATGACCATTACGGTTGATGCTGACCGCGATCAGGCCCGCCGCATCGAGGCCAACCTCTACAAACTGGTCAACGTCCTGCTGGTGGAAAACATTACGAATCAGCCGTCGATCGTACGCGATCTTGCCATGATCAAGGTGGCCGCGACCCAAGAGGGACGCTCCCACGTGTTGGAGTTGGCCAGCGTATTTCGTGCGCGCGTGGTGGATGTTGCGCCTGAATCGCTGACCATCGAAATCACCGGAGCGGAAGATAAAATCGACGGGCTGCTCGAGGTGCTGCGTCCTTATGGCGTATTGGAGATGGTACGCACCGGTATTGTAGCCATGCGCCGCGGAAGCAAGTCCTCGGTTGGAGTCTCCCCAACTCAGGCGATGCCGCAGGATGCGCTCGACGACGACGTCTCGTACTCGGTGTAATCAAACAACATTTTTTGGACGAAAGGGATTCCCATGGCAAAAATCTATCTTGATAGTTCTGCTGATCTAGGCCTCATCCAAGCGAAGAAAGTGGCCATCATCGGCTACGGTTCCCAGGGACATGCGCACGCCCTGAACTTGAAGGACAGCGGAGTGCAAGTTTGCGTCGGGTTGCCCAGCACGAGTGAGTCACGAGCTAAAGCGCAGGCGGCTGGACTGAGCGTAAGTTCGATCGCTGACGCCGCAGCCTGGGCCGACGTCATCATGATGCTGGTGCCAGATACGACACAGCCCGAAGTTTACAAGCGGGACATCGCTCCTCATTTATCGGCAGGGAAGACGTTGATGTTTGCTCACGGCTTCAATATCCGCTTCGGGGCCATCAAGCCGCCGACTAATGTCGACGTTTCTATGATTGCTCCCAAGGCGCCGGGACACCGTGTACGCGAGGTCTTTGTTGAGGGTGGTGGGACACCGGCTCTGTTAGCAATTCACCAGGATGCCAGCGGATCCGCCAAACAACTGGCGCTGTCTTATGCCAAAGCGTTGGGCACGACCCGGGCCGGCGTCATCGAAACCACGTTTGCGGAAGAGACTGAAACGGACCTCTTCGGCGAGCAAACGGTCCTCTGTGGCGGTGTGAGCGCGTTGGTAAAGGCTGGCTTCGAGACTCTCGTCGAGGCTGGATATCAACCCGAAATCGCATACTTCGAGTGCATGCATGAATTAAAGCTCATCGTCGATCTCATGTACCGCGGGGGTCTGAACTATATGCGCTACTCGGTAAGCGACACTGCCGAACACGGCGACTACACCGGCGGCCCGCGCATCATCACCGACGAGACGCGCCGAACCATGAGGCAGATGCTGAAAGAAATCCAGGATGGAACCTACGCTCGCAAATGGATTGCTGAAAACAACTCGGGCCGCGAGTGGTTTGAAGCGACGCGCGAGCGCGAGCAGGAACACCAGATCGAGGAAGTGGGTGGGCGCTTGCGCGCTATGATGACTTTCCTCAATCCCGTGAGCGTGAAAGAGCGGCGCAAGCGAGTTCCGGTACGCGCCTGATTCTACTTCCAAAGCCCGACGATTGGCGATTGATGCTAAGCCCCTGGGCCGGTAGGCGCCGGCCAGTCTTGAAATCAGAACTGCCAGGTACAGCACACCGAGGATGGCAGATGACGATAAGGCTGCGCTGGAAACTGACCACGTAGACGCCGAGCACGATGGCGGTGGTCGCCAACACGCGCAAGGCGTAGTAACCGAAGGTGCTGTTTTCGGCGTCGGGATAGAGGACCAGAGATCCCAGCAACAGTAGAAAGAGTAGGAAAGAACTTGCGCCCGGCCAGCGCTGCTGTGCGCCGGGAGCGGGCCGAGGTTTCGGACGATGTTTGAGACATCGGTGGCATGGAATTCCGCCGCCGATCTTACACCTTTTTTACTGCGCAGGCAGAGACCCGGCGCTCACCATCGTTAGTTGTACCGTCTTGTGGTCATGTTCGGAAAGGGTGACGTCTTGCGGCTCTGACTTGTGGGAAGTACCGTCGGACGACACTGGGGACTTCGCGAGCACACGATAACTGCCCGGCGGGAGTCTATTGAACGAAAAGTGACCGGCTTGGTCAGTCGTGGTGCTTTGCGAACGAGATCGATTGTAAGGCGTTTCAGGATCAGGCACGACGCGTACGCGAGCCCCCAATCACTGCGCCATCGTGGTCGCTGACAGAGCCCTCCAGTTGTGCGCAGCCTGAGCTGACCGTTACCTCAAGTCTTCCACTTGAGCCGCCTTTTTCGAGTTGCAGTCCTTTTTCAAATATGTCATCCGAACCAAGTCGCACCGACTTAATGTACCAGCCATCCTCAAGTCCATTGATAGAGATAGCGTAATCGCCATCCCTGACCGACATGATTTCGAAAGTGCCATCTTTTTTGACACGACCATGCCAAAATTGCGTGTCCTGGTCGATTGACAAAAGGATCACCCTCATTCGATCCAGTGTCACTGAGCCCAGGCCAGCCACCGAAACCCGGCCCTGAAAGTTGGTGCCACCACCAAGGAAGACGGTCAGTGAGTCAATATTCTCGTCACCAATCTCGACTTTCTGCCATGCACTTGGCCCGTAAGTATCGCCATCGCCTCTTTGGTAAACGACAAAAACGTAGCTGCCCGGCGGCACGCCCCGCAGCCTAAAGTTGCCCTTCTCGTCGGTTGTATCCTGGTGGTCGACGTCCACCACTCCTGGCTGTTCAAGGGACACCGATGCATTCTTGGCGGGGCCGTTCGGGCCGATGACGTGCCCAGCAACCTGCACGGTCTTGACGCGTTGCATAGAGACGTCAGCCTGCACCTCATCGCCCGCTCTCACAGAAACCATTTGCGCCTGACTAACTTGTGCTACGCCGGGATAGTACACGGCGGCGTATTCGCTGCCGAGTAACTCTCGAATCCAGATCTGATCCACCATTACATTCCGGTTAGGTTCAAAAGACTCCGTCACTCTCACGTAGTATTCACCGGGTTTGAGTCCGAAAATGCGGTATTGGCCGCGATCGTCGGTTTGGGCCGCAGCGACCGGCCACAGCTCTGGCTTCCGATGAGCGAACCGGCCTTCGTCTTCAATCTCCTCTTCGCTCGGAGCGCGCAAGGCTAGAACGTTCACGCGAGGCATGGCTTCGCCTTCTTCGTTAGTCACTCGTCCGGTGACGACAGCAGCTAGGGTCATGCGGAACAGGACATCACTGAGCTTCTCTCCGGGCTTGAGGGACAAAACCGCCCCACCCTCGATCCCCTTGGCTTGGTATTTCTGCTCCAGAAAACCGGGGCGGGTGGCAAAGAACTGATAGCAGCCCGGCACAACGTCCTTGAGAATGAAACGGCCGTCGCTGTCGGAAGCTATCGCGTATGGCTGTCTACGAGAACCCGACTGCTCCGGAACGAGTACCACCCGCGCTGATTTCAATGGATTACCCTCGGCGGATGTCACCACGCGACCGGCCACAACGCACAAAGCCGCAGGATGCTCCGTGTTGTCAGATGAAGGGGCCGAGGTTTGCGCGAACAAGGTCAAGGTTACGATCATTACGGCAGGTGAGAGTAGAAAGCGCCGCATTCGTACCTCTTGATCCTCAAAAGAGGATCACTATCGGCAGCAGGCAGAAATCATACGCCAGCTTGCCGTTAGGGTGTTGGAAACTCGAAGTTAGAGGGTGTTGTTTCAATATTCGTGTTCCACCAGATCCGGGTGCTGTCGATGTCCTTCCTCAAAGCAGGAAAACTGCGGCTGCCCTCCCGCGGCTCTTAACTGCAATGTTTTTCACTTCGCCTTGCGACACCTATTAGATCCGCCTCCATAAATGCCATGCTATGAATCAGGTACAGCCCGCGTGGCTGGTATGCTGATTGCCCCTCTAACCATGCATGTTAGGCGTGCTTTCTTTCGGTCTTCACGGGGGCTCTCAACAACGGAACGTGGCGCTTCGGAGTTGCTGTTTTCTGCTTATGGTCGCAGCCCCCGTCGTAGGTCTGGCTTCGGTGGAGAGACCGTCGTTCCAGGGATTAGCTCGACCATCGATTTCCGGTCACGAGCGTCAAGTCTGGACTTCAGCGGTGCATGACTCCGAATTCGCCGGCGTCGAGCACCACACCGCACGTCCAGGTTGTGAAGCCACGCAGCCGCCGCAAGCACTGGCCACGCCCGATCCGCTGGTAGACGAACCGGAGCCGAATGCCAAAGTCACAGTCAGTTTCATTGTGGGCATCGACGGTCGGGTCCACAGTCCGCTGGTTCTAGCGAGCACTGGTTCTCCGGAAGACCGAACCATACTGGACGCGGTGCGTAGCTGGCGGTATCGCCCCGCAACCTGCAACGGAGTTCCTACCGACGCTGAGGCGAAGGTCGAGTTTTCCAGCCGCTAAGAAATTTTTCGACTAAAATGAGCACATACCTTCGTGGATCACAAAGAAAAACCCGGACCGCCCAAGAGTTCACCAATTGGTCCGAAGGGAGAACTTATTCCTGACCCGGCGGTCGATGAGTTTTTGACACGACTGAAACAAGATATGCGTCATCCCCGGCCGGGGACGGAGTCGATTGCTGCCGCCCTCCAGGTCGTTCAACGGATGGCGCTCGAGGCTGAGAGCGAAGAATCCGTAGAACACTCCGACTTCCAAGCAGCGGCGCGCACCTGTATTGCCTGTGGAAGCGCGAACCGCGCGGAGCACAAGTTCTGTGCCACCTGCGGCGTCCCGCTGGTGGAAGCAGGGGAAGAACCGGCATCCGCGCCAGCACAGTTCAAGGCGAACGTGGCGCCGGCCCCAGGCCAGCATCACTACCACCATCATTATCATCACCATTATTTCCCCGCGCCGGACGGCTCTTCGCGGCCTGCGAGTGCTGAGCCGCGCGTAGTCGCTGATGCCGTTGGGCGCGAGCCAGCCCGAGGGCGCGCTCCTGCGGGCGCAGTCGGCTTGAGCCGGGCTGAAGCTGCCGTTCGCAAATTGAGCCAGGATTGGGTCCAGGCCTGCAACACTAAACAACTGGATGATCTGGTGGAACTCTACATTGCCGACGCGCTGGTGTTGCGCTCCAATGTCCCGACCGTGCGCGGGACGGCAGCCATTCGTGAATTTTTCTTTGGCGTGCTCGATGCTGGATTGGGCGAGGTGGAACTGGAGCCATTGCGGGTCGAACTTTTTGGCGATCTTGCTTATGAAGCCGGCCGCTGCCAGATGCTAGTCCCAGTTGCAATGGGAAAGCGGCGCGAAGAGCGTGGGAAGTACCTGGTTATCCTCAACCGCCAGGCCGGTGGCGAATGGAAGATCGTCGCAGACTGCTGGTCGAGCGACCTGAGTTTGGGGATCGCAAGTGAGCCCACGGCTAAGCCCAGTGTGCCGAATCCGGGCAGCGCATTGCCCCGGCCGCCACGTAAGCCGTGATGGCGGGCAGCGTGATCTAGCCAAGTCACGCGCCTACTCCCAGCTTGCTCAGATCTTCTCGCAGTTGCTTCGCGTTCTTCGCCTCAATTGTGTGCATTCCCAGTTTGCGGGCGCATTCAAGATTCAGAGCACGATCATCAATGAAGCAGCACTCTTTCGGCGGCTTCTGGGTCACTTCGAGCGCGAGAATGTAGATTTCCTGTTCCGGTTTCCGCAACCCCACGAAACATGAGCTCACGAAAAGAGTGAAGACCTCCCGCAAGCCGAAAGTCTGAATCCGATACTGATTCAGCTCCTTCGATTCGTTGTTGATCGTTGCCATCAGATACTTGCCCGACTTCGCCAACTCTCGCGCCAGGGCCAGCGTATCGGGGTAAGGCTGCGACAGCGAGAATATGTACTCTTTGAAAGCCTCCCGTGCAAACGGTCTGGGACGATAGAAAATCGTCCGGTCAAGATACTCGTCGAGACTAATCTTGCCTCGCTCGAATGAGGAGACCACCATTTCGTGACGGTCGGCGAACTCTTTCTCGTCCAGGTTGAACTGACGAAAAGCTCGTTCTCGCTCTTCACGGTCCCAGGCATTGTTCAGAAGCACGCCGCCCACATCCCAAAAAATTGCGCTGATATGAGGCAACAGGATCCTCCCCCACTCACTTTTACCGAAGTAGTTGATGATACACGGGCTGGCTGCACAGCTCCGCCTCGGGAGAAGTTGGTTCGCCGGCCCGCCGCACAGCGAAACGGTGTGGACTCAAGGATGGGGAAACGCTGCCGATGAATTCTTGCAGTGGATAGATAATTGTGACGGCGAAAAAGAACGTGGGAGCGTTGTCGCAATGAGGAAGACCGTGCTCCTGGTCGTTCTGCTTTCCTCGGTTGGATGCGCCCCTGTTCGACGAACGAGGCTGGTCATACCCACCGGTTGCATTGGCATCAGCGTTCATAGCTTTACCCAGCCATGCATGCAACAGGCGGATGGCAAGTTCATCTGCAACGGCGTGGTAATCACGGCCAGATGTATTGCTCCGTCGGGAGGGCAAGGTCAGAATGCCAAGGACCACAGGGTCCGGGGCTGCGGTCAGTGACGGTATACGCTGGTGTCGGGATGGTAATTCCGCCAATCAAACCAGTAGTCCTTTAACGCAGGCAGGGGCTCCAAGCATTTTCCTTGGGCTGAGCCGGCAGTCGCACAGCCTTGAAAATTCCATTCGCTACCGAAAGTAGAATCCACCAAGGCCCAAGTACTTCCACTCTCGCGGAACAATTCAATGTCTTGTCCGTCAAGACGGCTCACAAAAGCGCGCACCGATTTGCCGTCAGGCCCAACCACCAGCAGGATGGGAGTTCCGCCGAACTGGTCCTGAATCGGCGATTGTGCCAGCACTGCGGACATGGGATACGCCCGGCTGGCTCCGCTGATTTCCATCCCGATCAAGACATCCCGCGACTGTAGCGGAGTTCCGGGGAAGTTGATGACGACTGGCAACTTGGCCACCTTTGGTTCCCAGTCGCTTTCGTATTCATTCTGGTATTTGGCCACCGGAGCAAGCACCTCTCCCGCGGGCGACTCCCGCTTCCACAGACCGAATGTCAGTTCGTCGCTCAGGACAGAACCAAGTTGCTGGCCCTTGAGAGGGCCAAAGATGGCCTTTCCGGTGATCTGTTGCCACCAGCTTCCGGTCTCGTCGTCGCGCATCAGGAAATTTTGATTGTTGATCCCCGCCAGGCGGAAATGCAGTGCCCTTCCGTTCAGTGTTCGTTTCCACACCAGACCGGTGTGACAGAGCGTTCAATAAGTGACGGCGATGGGCACGCCGTCCACGACGTCGTTCACCACGTGGTGATATGCCATTTCGCGAATCGGGTAGGCACGAGTGTCAGTGCCGAAACGAAGGGCAATAACCATCTCGGAAGAATCCAACTTTGTGTGATCGGCGGATTCGAATCCGAGGACCGGCACCGGATGGAACATCCACTCGAAATAATCGATGCGCGACATCACAGCGGCACCGCAAGCCAGGCATAGGCCCAGCACCAGCGGAACTCGTTTCCAGACCGAGATGCGCGGCCACAAGACGATAGCGAACACGATCGCCCCTGCAGTGAACACGGCTGTCCAGAGCGGGGCGTGTTGACGCAAGGCCATCGCCAAAATAAGGGCACGTGGAGATTGAAACCGGAACGGGCGGATGATGAAAGCCGGAATGAGAAAAAGGCTGGAGCTGGCGGCAACGAGCAGCGCAAATCCTAGGCTGGGAATCATGCTTCGACTCTTCGCCTGCACGGCGCTGCTGTCAACGAGTTCCATCCTAGATTCTCTGCTCCGCTACTCGTGTCCTGACACTATTCCAGCAGACAGCAAAAATATAGAACACTGGATCGAATCGCAATAATTGATTTATATCAGACAAAGAAAAAAGCCCCGACCCTGCTATGCAGGATCGGGGCGCTTTCTCGAGTACTTAGTAAGGACGGAAGTCCTGACGGAAACTCGTGTTGTCTACGTCCCTGAACATGGGCGTTCCTGGCGGCAGGTTCGACGGGATCAGGAACAGCTTGTCAAAAGAATAGTCACGCGGGGGCGGCGAGTAAACCGTTGTACAGCACTTGAAGATCCCCGTGCCGTACTGCGCGTAATACAAGCTGACCAGCGAACCCCGATAGTGCAGCGGAGCTCCCCAAGCCTCGATGTAGCGCAGGAAGTTGTGCACTCCACCATCGGTTCCATAGTCGTTCGCCGCCCCCCACGTAGTAGGCTGCGCGAAGTCGATGTTCTTACCGGCGGCGACAGCGAGGCGATAGTAAGTCTCGGTTCCGGGGCGACTACCGGGGCTGGTGGGATTAGCAAAGCCGTTTACGTCGCTCCAACTATTTGAAAGCACAGTGACTGCATCCGCAATTACGGCAGCGGCGGCGTGGCTGGTGTCGTTCCAACCGTGATCGGCCAGGGAAGCGTTGTAGTCGCCCAAAATATACACGGGGTTCTCCGACGTTACGGTGAAGCCGCCGGTGTAGCCAGACCTGGTGGGCAGGTTACCCCGTGTGCCATTTATC
>Ga0207130_1172_pt1 | contig 19870 bp, 14 predicted proteins | sample Alteio_BWMinHeat_16_FD_153545 | JGI IMG/M metagenome (GOLD analysis project Ga0207130, IMG submission 153545) | Enriched cells from forest soil in Barre Woods Harvard Forest LTER site, Petersham, Massachusetts, United States -... | ecosystem: Environmental > Terrestrial > Soil > Temperate forest >... | reverse complement strand
CCTTCGCCACTGAAAGTCGGCGTGGTGTCATCTGTAGTGCCGCCGTTCGGAATCGAACCCTGGATGTCGCCGACGTTATCCTGCACATCGCCGATGACCAGCTTGTTGCCATTGCCACCACCGTTGTCGCCGCCATTCCCGCCACCATTGCCACCCGCGAACGCGGCGCCAATCAAGCCCAACGCGCCCAAACCAAACAGGCCCAAACCGAGCCAGCTCAGCCCGGCAGCAGGCACCAGCCCACTACCGAAACCAATCATTTTGTCGCCACCCAGTACTTGCGGCGATGCCACGCCATCAGCCAGGAAACCCATCGCGTGATCCGATTCTGCATCGGAAGCAATGTAGCGGTAATACTCACCGTCTTCAGCCACGCCGACCAGCTCGCCTTCGCTACCGTAAAAGTTTTCGATAACCAACTCTGGCTGATCGTAATCCGTACCCTCCAGGGACACGTGCAAGTCGCCACCAACGCGGCGCACCGTGATGTTTTCTGGGCCGACGCCAGTGTCGGCTTCGGCCAGGATGAATTTGCCGCCGCGGACGGCCTGGATCTTGCTTGCTGCACCTTGCTTGGTCGTGCGCAAGTCCACGCTTTGCGTGATTTCCTTGCCATCGACGACGAGTAATTTGACTGCGTTCGCTGCCATGCTGATATTCCTTAAAATTGAGTAAATGGTTTTGCTTGATACGGTGGTAGCACTGATACGCCACAACACGAAAATGCCGCCTGAAGCCGCGGTCTTGCGCGTGTCGGCATCTCTAAAACAAGCTCAGCCACACCTCATGCGCAGTAGAGTCCGGCCACGCAAAAAAACTTTCGCAATGGCCGTACATCGACATGAAGCGAAGTGTAGAGAGCTACTGACGTTGAGTCTGTAGGGTGGGATGGACGACAGCAGGGAAGAAATCTGCGAATAAAGTAGGACAAATCTGATGACGGTCGCCTGGTGGCGTGCAGGAATGATGCCGAACGCCAGCCGGTATCTATAGGCGTGGATGGCAGCGATAGCGATGACCAATGAATTCGCTGCGGCCTATCGCCTCACCGGACAGCGTCATGCCTGTTCCTGGGATTTACTTCCCGTGAAATTTGTGTAAAAAACTGTGACACCCATTCAAAAGGCGTCATGTGCGCAGAGGATAGCCGGCAGCCAGGCCTTGGATACCTGCTAGAACGGCGCACCGGCCTGCCGCGGCAAGAGCATGCCGTTGTATAACCGCCTATCCCGCAGAAAAACAACACTTCATTGCACTTGTGAAAGTATCGGGCGGTGCTAATGGCAACGCCATGCGCGATGGCGCGCGCTGAACCTCCCGTCATTGCTGTGGACGCAGGCATCCCGTTTTTTACATCGGCCATCTTTGTTGCGCGGGCGTCAGGGAGGAGCTGATGGCGGCAAGCGCATGCGGTGCAAGCAGATCACCGTTGCCGTTGCATTGTGTGACAAAAATTATCCGCCCAGGAAATTCACAGACAAACCCTACAAAAAAATCAAGAGCAACCCTACATATTAATTCGCTCGAATTGGCGATCACCTCGTCCTCAGCCAAAGGCCTGTTGCCAGCGGCATCTGTGCAAGCAGTATCGCCGAAAAAATCGCGGCGGCGCCACATCATAAAAAATCTTGAGGAATGTCCCATGAAAATTCAACGAACTCGCTGGCTCAGGCCGCTCGTCCATCTCCAGATCGTCGCCCAGATCGGCGCCGCCCTATTGCCGTTCTACGTTGGCAGCATACATGCTGCTGAGGCTGCCGTCGGTGCTGAAAGCACTACCATCGACGCCCACAACGACAAGCTGAAGCAAACTTTGGCTGAGCAGCTTTCGACCTTCGCCAACAGCGCCGCTTCCGGCAATGCCGTCGGCGCCATCGCTCAGCAAGTCACCGACGGCGTCACCAAAGCGGCGGAGGACTGGCTCAAGCGTTTCGGTACTGCCCGCATCGATCTGAACTACACTGATAAGTTCAACATCGACAGCGGCGCCATCGATCTCCTGCTGCCGTTGGCAGATAGCGAAAGCCGGCTGCTGTTTACCCAGATCGGCGTGCGTAAGAAAGACGCCCAGATCACCGGCAACGTTGGCATCGGCCAGCGTCATTTCACAAACGATTGGATGTTCGGCTACAACGCCTTCTACGATCAAAACATCACCCGCGGCCACCAGCGCGTCGGCATCGGCGGCGAGGCCTGGCGCGACTACCTCAAGCTGTCCGCCAACTCTTACCTGCGCATCTCCGATTGGAAAGCCTCGCCCGATGTCATCGACTACGACGAGCGTCCAGCCAATGGCTTCGACCTGCGCGCCGAAGGTTGGCTGCCAGCCATGCCCAGCTTGGGCGGCAAGCTGATGTACGAGCAGTATTTCGGTAACGATGTCGGCCTGGCCGGCATCACCAATCGCCAGAGCAACCCGAAGGCCTGGACGCTGGGCGTGAACTACACGCCGATCCCGATGCTCACCGTCGGTCTCGATCATAAACGCGGCGGCGGCACCGGCGATACCAAGATCGGCCTGCAGCTCAATTACGCGCTGGGCGAATCCTGGTCCAAGCAGACCGACGCATCCAGAGTGGCACAACGGCGCAGCGTCGCCGGCAGTCGTTACGACCTGGTGGAGCGCAACAATCATATCGTTTTGGAATACCGCAAACAGCAGATGGTGAAATTGGAGTTACCGAAGGAAATCGTCGGTAAGAGCAACAAGACTCTCGCACTGGCTTACACCGTTGAAGCCAAGTACGGCATGCAACGCATGGACTGGCAGCATGCCGAGCTCAGCGCAGCCGGCGGCGCCGTCAACCATATCGGTAACAACCAGTTCCAGATCACCCTGCCGGCCTACCAGGCAGGCGGTAACAACACCTATCCGTTGAGTGCCGTGGCGACTGACACCAAGGGCAATTCCGGTACGGCGTCCAGCATCGTCCGGGTCAATGCACCTGACGTTAGCGTCAGTAACAGCGTCGTCACTGCCAGCCCGACAGCCATCCTGGCCGACGGCAAGAGCAATTCCATCGTCAAGATCGAACTACGCGACGAAGACAACAACGCCATTGCCGGCATGGCAGCCGACCTGGTGACACCTTTGACCGAAACATTGCAAAGCAACCAGGTGCTGGCACCAAATTTGCCGCTGCAGCCGGCAACCATTTCTGCGCTGCAAGAAACTTCTGCCGGCATCTATGAAGCCGTGGTGACCGCCGGCACCCGTGTCGGCAGCATCGCGGTCGCCCCGCTCTTCAGGGACGTTGCCCTGACGCCGGTCACGATTACTGAAGGTGCCGACGCCGCCAGCGCGCATATCGCCGATGGTGCGATGACGGTCACCGTGGACAATAGCATTGCCAACCAGAGCGCCGCCAACCAGGTCCGCGCCATCGTCACCGATGCCGGCGGCAATCCTCTGGCGGGCTTGCCGGTGACTTTTACCCTGAGCGGTTCGGCGCAGGTCGCGGCTGGTTCGTCATTGACGGCGACCACCGACGCCAGCGGCGCAGTTGCTGTCGGCTTCACCGATGCCGTGGCGGAAAGTGTGACAGTCAACGCCACCTTAGCCAATGCTAATAACGCTCAAGTCACAACCCAATTCGTGGCTGACGCAGGTTCCGCCCAGATCGGCAGCGGCGACCTGACGGTGGATAAAACCACGGTCATTGCCAACAATACCGATGCGGCAACCTATAGCGCCATCGTCAAGGATGCCAACGGCAACCTGGTGCCGAACATCAGTGTCAGCTGGGCGACCAATCTCGGCAATCTGCCTGCGCTCAGCAGCAACACCGACGCCAATGGCCGCGCCACGATTAGCCTCACCGGCACCATCGCAGGTATCGCGCAAGTCACAGCCAAGGTAGGCGCACCGGCTGCCGTCAATGCGCCGGCCGTGACCTTCACCGCAGACAGCAGCAGCGGCGGCATCGGCAGCGGCGACCTGACTGTCGATAAAACCACTGTCATTGCCAACAATACCGATGCGGCGACCTACAGCGCGATCGTCAAGGATGCCAACGGCAACGTCGTACCCAACATCAGCGTCAGCTGGAGCACCGATCACGGCAACCTGTCTGCAGCCAGCAGCGCCACCGACACCAACGGCCGCGCCACCATCGGCCTCACCGGCACTCTCGTCGGCGCGGCGCAGGTAACGGCGGCCGTGAATGCGCCGGCGGTCAACTTGATCGCAGACAGCGGCAGCGGCAACATCGGCAGCGGCGACCTGACGGTGGATAAAACCACGGTCATCGCCAACAATACCGATGCGGCAACCTATAGCGCCATCGTCAAGGACGCCAACGGCAACGTTGTGCCGAACATCAGCGTCAACTGGATCACTGATCGTGGCAACCTGTCCGCAACTAGCAGCACGACCGACGCCAACGGCCTAGCCACGATCCGCCTCACCGGTGCAGCGCTTGGCGCCGCGCAGGTGACAGCGCAGGTCAATGCCGGCGCAGCGGTGAATGCACCCGTCGTCGATTTTATCGCCGATGTAGCGACAGCGACGGTCACGGCGGTCGCTTCGGCAAAAGCCAGGATTACCGGCACCGGCGAAGAAACCAATACCGTGACGGCGACTGTCGCAGACGCTTTAGGTCATCCGGTTGCCGGAGCCACCATCAACTGGACTACCAGTCTGGGCGATTTGAGCGGTGCAACGTCGGTTACCGGTCCTACCGGCAATGCAACCATCGAGCTCAGCGCCGTGTCGACAGCAACGTCGAATCCGACCGCCAATGTCACGGCGGAAATCAACGGCAGCACCCGCAGCAGCCCGATTCAGGTGCGCGCAGTGATTCTGGCCGGCGGCCGTCACTACTGGACCATGCAGAGCGATCACAACACCACTATTGAAGCGACCGCGATTACGAATTGCAGCATCTATGGCAACGGTACTGTCGCGACACTGGCGGATCTGGCAGCATTCACTGCTGCGGGTGCGGACTTTGCCAGAATGGCCGTTGCCGGTGAATATGCAAATAACTGGTGGAACCTTGGCGGCACATGGGGAACACGCTCCGGCGACTTCCATTCTGCAGGAAATCCGGTCGGAGATATGATAGGCAGTGGCGGCACAGCCTATGTCTGCGTGAGATAAATCACCGCGTCATATCATGCAATCGGCATAGGGTGCAGCCGTAAAGGCTGCACCCCTGCCACCACTTCCGTCATGCTGGCCTGCCAGTGCGGCCGGTCAGTACACGGATGCATTGTTTGTACGTGGCCAGCGGCTTTCCCGACAGCGCCGGTTACACAGCTCTCATGTGGCAAGGACATACGTTCCAGCGCAAGATGAAAATTCCGAATGACCGTGAACTCTGTCTCTTCAATAAAAGAACTCAAAAAGCGTATGTCGCTGACGCCGAAATGATAATTGTAAAAAAGTAGCGACTTCTGAACGCTGAGCGCGACGCAAAGAGCGATAGATCCGTTGTCAATATTTAAAATTTATTTAAATGATTTATAACATTTGAGTGGAAAACGCGCCAAGTAACATATTTGTTTTTTACCATATGTTTTAGGTCGGATCGATCCGTCACGTTATCAACCATCTCATCAAGGAAAATACCTTGCATAAAAAAATACTTGCCGTCCTGATCGCCTGCCTTCCCGTCGCGGCGCAAGCCGCGGAACTCGACGGCGCCCAGCTGTCCGCCTGGTGGGGCGTGCCGTTCATGGGCCTGTTGCTGTCGATTGCGCTTGGCCCCTTGCTGGCGCCGGCGTTCTGGCACGATCATTTCGGCAAGATTGCAGTGGCCTGGTCGCTGGCTTTCCTGATTCCCTGCGCGCTCGGCTTCGGCGTGCCGATCGCCGCCGCCGGCGTGGTGCATGCCTTCCTGGCCGAATATTTCCCCTTCATCATCCTGCTGACCGCCTTGTTCGTGGTGGCCGGCGGCATCTGCCTGCGCGGCCATTTGCGCGGCACGCCCGCCATGAATACCGGCCTGCTGGCGCTAGGCACCGTGCTGGCCAGCCTGATGGGCACCACCGGCGCCGCCATGCTGCTGATCCGGCCGGTGATCAACGCCAATGAAGACCGCAAGCACACGGTGCATATTGTCGTCTTCTTCATTTTCCTGGTAGCGAATGCCGGCGGCGCGCTGACGCCGCTGGGCGATCCGCCGCTGTTCCTGGGCTTCCTCAAGGGCGTGGATTTTTCCTGGACCTTCAAGAACATCTTCGGTCAGACCATGTTCATGTGGGGCACGCTGCTGGTGATTTTCTACCTGCTGGACAATTACTATTTCCACACCAAGGGCGAGGTGCTGCCTTCCAAGCCGGACCCATCCACGCCCGGCGTCAGGCTGCATTTCGACGGCAAGTTCAATTTTTTCCTGCTGGCGGTAGTGGTGGGGCTGGTGCTGATGAGCGGTTTCTGGAAGCCGGGCGTCAGCTATGACATCTACGGCACCGTGGTCGAGCTGCAGAACCTGCTGCGCGACGGCCTGCTGCTGGTGGTGATCCTGCTGTCGCTGTGGCTGACGCCGAAGATCGCCCGCGAAGGCAATGACTTCACCTGGGGACCGATTCTTGAAGTGGCCAAGCTGTTCGCCGGCATCTTCGTCACCATCGCGCCGGTGATCGCCATGCTGCGGGCCGGCGAGCTCGGTGCTTTCGGCATGGTGGTGCGCGCGGTCACCGGCGCCGACGGCCAGCCCAACAACGCCATGTATTTCTGGGCTACCGGCGTCTTGTCGTCGTTCCTCGACAATGCGCCGACCTACCTGGTGTTCTTCAATACCGCTTCCGGCGATGCGGCCGAGCTGATGACCAGGCTGGCGGCGACGCTGGCGGCGATTTCCTGCGGCGCGGTCTTCATGGGCGCCAACAGCTATATCGGCAACGCGCCTAACCTGATGGTCAAGGCGATTGCGGAGGAGCGCGGCATCAAGATGCCATCCTTCTTCGGCTACATGGCCTGGGCGTGCGTGGTGCTGCTGCCGCTGTTCGCGGTGATGACCCTGATATTTTTCCGTTGAACCGAACTGACGTCGGATTGCAAATGAAACCAAAGATATTGATGGCGCGGGCAGTGTTCCCGGAAGTAATCGCCAGCTTGCAACCGGACTTCGATGCGGAAATCTAATCAGTTCAAAGGTTCGAGATCGTGTCCAAGTTCTTCGCAAGACCGAACAGATGGATCTCGTACTTAATGACATTCTGAGACACACCGCACATGGGATTAATTCTTGGCGCTTAGGCGTTGATTTAATACCCGTACAGATCCCGCCTTCTGCGCTTTTGCCGACGAGACAGGATAAAACCTAGGATGCCCAAGACAGTCATGAAAAACACAAATTATTTATGAGGTCAAAACTGTGACTATTACACTTTGAGTAATTTTTTGTATCTTTCAAACAACGATTTTGATTGGTATTTCATATCAATCCGTTCCCATCTCTTTATGACTATTTTTTTCCTACGAGGCCATGGGTCAATTGCTTGAATACATTCATAAGCATCGCTCTGTGCTCGTCTGACACGCCACCAATTAGCTCCAAGATTTTGCGAGCCTGATCCAATTTTCGGTTTGAGGCATCAGTTAATAATTCCTCTATCCCGCAATCGAAAATCTCCGCCAGTTCAGCTAATCGCACAACAGATGGCACAGCCACGCCCGTTTCCAATCTCGAAACGGCTTCCCGGCTAATTCCTAGTATCTCTGCAACTTTTTCTTGGGACAGACCCACTTCGCCACGCTTTACGGCAATTGCCCTTCCCACGGCCTTAGTTAGTTGCTTTCGTTGCTTTTCGTCCATATGTGACCTTTTACGTACATACGTAATGGTTCACTCACATCGCCTTCTTTGGTAGTATGTTTGAAGTACCAATGTGATCTTATACGTTACAATAAAGCCATTTTTATTAGCGACATCCACACGACTAAACAAATTCAATATCTATAAGTTCGTAAAAGCCAACTATCCAACCAGGAGCAACAATGAAAATAAGCAAAGCTTTAACCTTAACCGTACTACTAATAGCCTCTACCGTGGCATTCGCGGCACCAGCATCCGCCGAAGTAGCGCCAGACCTGTTCACGCAGTTGCGCTTAGCTTTCCTGGCTGGACTCCCGCACAACCCGGCGAAAACAGCGCTACGAATACCACAGCGTCATCACAAGCAGCCAAGGTCGTCGATGATCTTGCCCCTACATAACCGGACACAGGCTAGCGCTTAAATTGCGTCAATTATCTGAGCCAGATGCCGCAAGCCAACGTGGACTCAACTCATAAATATACGAGAACACATCCCGGCCATTACATCGAATTTTCCTAGCAGAAAAACTGTATGCTTAAACTGAATTTGCCTCCGATCGAAGAAATCAGAGATATTGTTCTTGATATGATGTCTGTGGTAGCGCCTAGTGCCGATCCTGACACTATTCAGGAATCCATCGCCCTTGCCGAGAGCCTAGTAACGCTGTTTCAGCTTGCGATGTCCACAGCTACGACAGAAGCGGTTTTAAAGTCAATGTTGTCAGGGATGATTTCGACTACCAATTTTTCAGATCAGGACCTGCCTTAATCTTACTGCATCACAAACGTAGGCACATAATTGTTGAGTTGCAATGAGGGCAGTGCTGACTATCGAACCAGGAATGATTTACGCGCAGACCTGCTCGACTACATTAGCTATTGCTGTAGCGTCTCGCTGCTCACGAAGGTCATGTCATAACGTGCGTGTGTTGGCAGCAGAAGCCGTTGATACGAGAAAGTTACTTAACAGAAGTTGCGCAGAGTAACGAAAAAATACAGTATTTTTTTCTTTGCATGAAACATCTTATTGCTCATGATGTAAAACGAGACAACAAAGGGGATTTACCAAAGAAATGGCATGGTGAACTTATTGTTGAAATCAATTTCTACCCACACGAACACAGCCATTTCAACACATGTAATCGTGATGATATTTTCTTGAGAAAGGTAAGAAACTATACTTCTTCCAGCTATACGCAGTGTGAGATATAGAAGTTGCAAATTGAAATCAAGAAAATGACACTTTTATCATTTGTTCGAGTAGTTGGGCACTGACCAATTTGACAGGTGTATAAGAAAATATTTGAGAGTAGCCTCACGTTTTCGACTCGAAGACGCAAAATGTATTTACTTCGTTAGGTATTCAAATTTTGACCGACATCGTAACCGAATCACAGACTGCATTGAGACTGCACAGATATGGGCACATCTATTTCTCGATTTTGAAAAACACCAATACTGTCCGTTTGAGCAGGCAAATAATTCGCTGCTGCAAGACGCATAAATTTCAGCCACCGCGACGTAAGGCTTTCAGTTCGAAGTCCCAATCCGATATTTTTAACTCGCTCATTCGGCAGGTAGAAAATTTTCCTGCCATTAGAGAGGGCACAGCTTTTATGGAAATATAGTTATGATAAGTTGGCAAGAACAGAAAATACAGTCCATTTTAAATGCGGAATCCGTACCAGCCCTATTCAAAACTTTGTCCGACACCGCCAAGCATCTAGGCTTCGATTATTGCGCTTACGATATGCAGTTGCCTTGGCCGATAACGCGGCCTCAGAAAATCATGTTGAATAATTACCCTGCAAACTGGAAGCAGCACTATGCCCAACAAGAATATGTGAAAATTGATCCCACCATCACGCACGGAAAACGTTCCACCTTTCCCCTAGTCTGGCCCCAGAATGATTTTATCGCCAACATATCGTTTTGGGAAGACGCGCGCACACATGGGTTACACACCGGTTGGGCGCAATCATGCTACAACGCAAGGGGAGTCGGCGGACTGCTCAATCTGTCGCGCTCGGATGACAGTATCTCAAGCAAAGAGCTGCATGAAACCGCCTGGAACCTGTCTTGGTTAGTTGACGTCGCCCATGAAGGTTTGTCAAAGCTATTAATCGAGAAACATGTACCAGAAGCCTTGACGCAATTGTCCGTACGAGAAATCGACGTACTACGCTGGACAGCGGATGGCAAGACTTCACGTGAAATCAGCAAGATCATGGGCATTTCTGATCGCACGGTGAATTTTCATATTTCAAATACGTTAAAAAAATTCAATACCACCAATAAAACTGCAGCAGCTGCCAAGGCAGTGATGTTTTCCATTTTATAATTACAACGACACATGGCGAGGGCTTAAACTCAACTCTCTGTGGATAGATGTAATAAGAATGCATCACGAAAACCTTCTTCACGACCTAAGTTCGACGCGGCGACCACATATTCAACCGTCGCCATAACACCGCCCAACGCTGAGCTACAGGACGGATCGATGCTGCCGGACACTATGAATCACAGAGATGTCACCCCGATCTTGTTGGACCAGAAATTCGTGCACGACCCGGCTATCTGAAATGTACAACCCGCTTAGGTTCTGGACTGTGGCAAACTCCTTGAACGGGGTAGACAACCTGGGGAAGCATCCTACTGGAATTCCCCTCTTCGACAATGGTCTTCATCGAATTTCTCCTCGCAGGATGATGCATTGTGGTCATGACGCCGCGATTTACCTATTGCCCCCAAGATCGATGTGCAGCCAAGTCCAGAGCAATTATCCATAATTGTCAAATATGTTATTGCTCCACATGCGCGCCCCCTGATTCACGAAGCACATAGATTCGTCGAAAGCGATATTACGATACTCAAGCCTCAGCTGGAGTCCCGCGCAAAACACCATTCCAGTCGTTAACATTCCCAATGCAACCGAAAATATAGTCCCGTTGCTAAGGAGGACTTTAAGCTCCCCATGTCCCCAGCTCGCATGATAAGTTGCCGCACATCCTCGCATGATAAATTGTCGCATACCAACTATAACTGCTGCCGATCAATCGACAATGACCGTTTCCTAATCCATTAATTTCCCGCATAATCAGCCTCCACCATATTCCAGCGACTACGCTCCGGCGAACGCATCCTCAGCTGTTCGCCGCGCTGCGTCCAAACCGCAATAACGGGAGTCGTAGTCCGCCGACACGATGTAGTGCACGCTCTCCAGGAAGGCCATGCAGACGGTGTCCCACGGGTCGGGCGATAGGATACCTTCTTCCTTCATCTTGTCCTTTGGCTCGATGTGATACCTGGCCTTCTCATCGAAGCAATACGGAATCTTGGATGCCTGGTCGATTTCAGCCGGCGTGAACTGATAGCGATGGCCCTCACCCCAGCAGTAGCGACAATTCACCCAACGGTACTGCGTCAAGCTGTTTGGATTCGCCTGCGAGATCTCCACCCACCTGGAGATCACCATGTCGCCGTCGAAGATGCCCTGCTCGATGCGATCATTCATCACAGCATCGATGGCCTGTTTGATACTAAGTTTTGCTAAGTGCTGTGCGGCTTGCTCATTAGCCGTCTTTGCCAAATATCCAGCACGAATAGCAGCCTGCGTACCACTCATATCTTTGGTGTACTCCATCACGAAGAGCTTGATACGAGGTGCGAGATTGAAGCCATTCACGATCTCTTGCGCGCGACGGAAGCGAGCCTGCTCAGCACTTTCAGCCACGGGCAGCTGACCAGCGACATCGGGTGCCGATCCTTTCGCCTGAGTCTCTACTATCCCTTTGATTGCTTTTCGTGCCGGAGTCCCCAACTTAGTTATTTTGGTCATTAACACTTTCTACGCCTGCATGACCAATTCGGTCAACTTGGCAAGCCCTTTGGCAATTTGCACACTTGCTCCACATCAAGCCCATCCTCTAGTCATCATTAGAATGCATAAAGAATCGCCCCACTTTGCGGGTTTTCCATTCTCGGATCTAGCATCCGACTTTGCTGCCTACTCGGTGGTCAAGGGACAGATCGGCATGAAGTACAGCTGGGCGTAAGAGGCATATCGATAGAGAAAAATGCAACGGGACGTTCGATGATTCGAGCGTCCCGTTTTTTTGCGTTTGAAAGATACAAGAATGTGCTTGCGACGCGAATCAAGAGGCACTATGGCGAGGAAATCTCAGGGGGAATTGCAGATGAATCGACCAATCCAATCTCTAAGGCATATTTGATGAGATCGGCATCGCGCTCAATACCGAGTTTTTTCATGGCACTGATCTTTTGCGCACTAACTGTTTGCTTACCGCGATAGAGCCGTTCGGGGATTTCATCGATGGTCAGTCCGGAAACGAAAAGACGCACCACTTCCAGTTCTCGTTTGGTGAGATCGCTAGATCGGCGCTGGACCTTGTTGTCCCCGCCGATTGTCTGCATCAGCGCTTTCACTGCGGGAGAGAAATACTCGCCGCCTGAATTGGCGATATGGATGGCGGGAATAAGATAGCTGGAATCGTCCGATTTACTAAGGACGCAACGGATTTTGTGGGTGATCAGGGCACGCAGCACCGCCGGATCATCTATCATTGCCATAACGACAATATTGATATTGGGATAGCACCGTTGAATGAATTCAAAGAGCGCTAGGCCGTCGCCGTATTCGCCGCCGGGCATCGCATAATCAGTCACGAGTACATCGCATGCTTGCTTGTCGAGCAGCTCGACCAGTTCCGTGGAATTCCTGGCCGCGTCTATCAGTTTGACGGTTTCAACTGCGGCAAGCTCTTGCTCGATGACTTTGAGCACCGTCGGATGATCATCCGCGATGACCACGCGTATTAAGAATCGATCCATGTTCTGGGTATGCGCCAGTATGATATTAAGAGGAGTTTATGCTAAGCAGCACGCGCATTGTTTTTTTTATTTAAAGTTGCCAGACTTTCTTGCTCCCAATTTTCTTTCATTTGTTGCTTGCGATGCGGGGACGCGAAAATGAACTGATTCATGGTGTGGGTGAAAAGCTTGGCATCCGCGTCGGAAAGATTGGCATAACCGAGTAGTAGTAACGCAACACCTTGACGTACGCTTCCTGCATCGAACGCATCATCGCCACGATATGCTTCATCTAATATTCATACTAGTCATAAAAAATAACAATTTGTCATCTATAGTTGACCTTTATTTTTCGAACTTTTATGAAAAACTACTCACATCGATTTTCACACATCGCTTCATGGCTTGTTATAGCAGGGAGTTTGGGGAATGCCGCGCTGCACGCTCAGACGATCTCACACAATAAAGATGAAGAAAATCAATCTTCTACAATACAGTATTTCAAACACTTGTCGCCTGCGGAACGAAAGAAAATTCTCTTAACAGATACTGAAAAAAAATCCCGAATATCAACGAGGACAACGCTAAAGCAGCCCAAAAAAACCATAACAAATGATAAGTTTTCCCGTCGGCTCGGCATCTCGGTTTCTTTACGCATGTCGGCACCGCTGGCTGCAGAAATCATTACCTGCCTCGAATACTCATTTATTCAATCTCTTAAAAAGTGCCGTGACATCAGCGCAAACGATGTCATGGGCTGCGATCTGCCCATCGACCACAATTTCCGCTGTCATCTTAATTGCGTCACCAAAATGCATATGACGGGTCTGTATAAACTCCCAAGCCATATTATTTATACGGTGTAATCCACCAGCATCAATCTCGGAGTGCACCAAATCGAAGCGAAATAATTTTAATGACGCCTTGATGGATTCCGCATTACTTTCTTGGGCGTGCTGCTTTCCAGGTGTTCCGCGTGTTCCAGATGCTCCAGCCGCCGGGAACCCGCATGGATACTCGCTTGTACTGGAACACTTCGGAGGAACATTATTTTTTCCCGTGGTGTTCCTCGTGTTCCTGGCATAGGATTGGGGAACACTTGGCACACCTTGATTTACTTCAGTGTTCCGCACCTGCATTTCGCCAGAACCCTTGTGTTCATTGGGTTCTCTGGTCATTGGAACACATGGAACACCAGGAACACCGATATTTGAGATGTTTCCAGACTTAGGTTTAAACGCATCAAGCCACATGATTACGCCTCCCACATTTTGGAAGTAAAAACATAGCATCGTGTTTTACCCAAATCCGGCAATCGCTTGCTTTGTGCCACTTTCCCTGCGCTATCCGGTACAAGCCATCCGGCGTCAATGAGCATCTTATTGACCGTTTTCATATCAAACCCCGCACACACCTCGCGCCTGTATGCTTCGGTCAGCACAAAATATTCCTGACCTGCATCTGACGTTGTTCTGAAACCGGCGCGATTGACTGTCACCCGACCTGACGTGTCTTTGATGTCGGAGAATCGCGATTCGCCGTGCGATTCAAAAAAAGCCTTTACGCTGGAGAGAATCGCCATTCTTTCCTGATTGCCCCCGCCACCACGACTATCCAGCCACGATTTAAAACACGTGGCCGCCGCCGCGACTGCATCGCCTTGCCGCCATCCGGTAATGCCTGCGCTGGTAGCGTATTCCCCAGCAATAGCAATAATCGCAAATCTACTACACACGCGTTCGGCTTGGCCGGCAGCGTCGCTAGGCAAATGAGCTGCAACAAAGCCGCTCATGGCTTGTTTTATTGCGACAGAGAATGCTTTCAGATCACGCGTCAGATGCTCCAAGAAAGCAATGGCGGGCGTGCCGTACCAGGCCTGCGTTGACGCCTTGATCGCATCCGACAATTTAGCGCCGCCCTCATAGCCGTGCAACTCTTCAAATAAACCATACCCGGCACCAGCATCGGCAGCAACATCGATCATACGTACCTCTTGGCCCGCCTTCGCGATCTTGCCGCCATCGCGCATGTGCTGCACCAAGCCAATCTCGCCGGAACTGACGATCATCAATCGCCATGTCTTACGCTGCTTTGCCTCGCCCGTGCGTCCGGCACGTCCCTTGCCCGTGCCGTTGCCGATCATATAGACGATGCTGCCGACTTCTTTCGGCTCCACCTCCGCCATTTCATCTAGTATCAGCGCCGCATCGTTATGTAGGGCGCACGTGCCTTCCAGCGCATTTCCGGTCGCCCGCCAGCTTTGCTTAAATGAAGGACTGCCATATACTGAAGCCGCTACCTGTTGTGCTGTACTCTTCCCGGTTGAACTGCTGCCAACAAAGTGCAGGCCGCCCGACTCCTGCCCGGCGTGACGGAGAATCATTCCCGCAAACGCTGCCGACACCGCAAGGATCAATCTGCTATTTCCCATGCAAAGCCGTGCGACGTTCTCGCGCCACTGTTCAAGCGTTCCATTTTGCACATACTGGCATGCTGTCTTGTTTTCAGACTGATACAAAACAACCTCGTTACTGTCGCCAATGGTGCGATCCGGCATGACGAATACATCGTCAAACCATCCGGTTTGCTGGACACACCGCGCCCGTTCCTTCGGCTTGCTCTCGATCAGATACTCGGACAATCTGTTTTTTGCTGACAGACTAGCACCAATCTCCAGCCCAAGGCGGGACAACTCCCGCCGCACGTCTGCACCGTCGCCGGCCAGCATTTCCATCGGGATCGCCCATTGGTGCCGCACGCCGTCCGCGTCGTAAAACTCGATGACACGCCCCCAATTTTCTGAGGCACGATCCCGAATCATCGCTTTGACACGCATCGGTGCGCACACCCGTATCGACTTACCGGGCTTTTCATCGCTGCCTTCCGACGTATAAAAAACGCCGGAATTTGCAATACTAAAGCCATAAGGCAGGCCCGTTGTGCTCTGTACCGTTTTCCGTGGGGCCTTGCTTACTTTGGTGATTTCAGTAGCACCAATCAATGCGGCGCCGCTTTTAGTATCTGGGGTAGGAACGTTCTGCGCCGCCTCAATGCAATTGCGTACGGCGTTGACACCCTCGATCAAGTGCAAGTCGTTAAAGTCGGTAGGCCGATTATCGTCGCTCTGAAACTGCGGCACTGCGAGCACACCCGATACCGCATACGCTGCCCTCGTCGCGTGATCGAGGCCAGTATTGCCCGCCTCGGTGAAACGGTCGTTGTCGGCACATATAATAATGTGCATCGCTGGGAGTTTGGCACGGATGCTCTTCGCAACCGCCTCCAGATTTCCCGCATGAAATGCAATGGCAACGGGATAGCCGGTTGCCTGATGCAGGCTAGCGCCAGTAGCAAAGCCCTCACAGATGAGCACGGTATCGATAGGTTTGCCGCCGAAGCTGTAATACCCGCCCTCGATGCGCCCACCGCTCTTAAATTTTTTCCCGCCATCAGCGTCAATGAATTGCAGGCTGATGAGCTGGCCATCTGCGTCGCGTACAGGAACGATCAAGGTACGGCGATCTTTAAACTCCCGCAAGCCAAATGGTTTAATCCCTTTGCGCTGGCAATACGGATTATCCTCTGTCGCGTCTCGGACCATATGCCATATTCTCTCGCATACCTGTGCAGCCGCTGCCTGGTGTACCAGCTTCGCTGCTGCGGCCCGCTCGTTGACCTGCTTGATGCGGTCGCTATACTGCTGGCGCTCCATCGGGGCCAGTGAGGCAACAGATTTACTGCACCATTTTTCGGACAGATCGGTTTTCCAGTCGCCAAAGGCCCCCGCAGGTAAATCGTCGTCATGCAAGATGTACCAGGCAGACTGCTTGCCGCGCTTGTCGTTTGGAGAATCAAAACGGTGTATCGCACCGTCCGCTACAATCTCGGGCGGATGCAAGTTATATAATGCCAGTGCATCACGAAACTGCGTTGCCGTATCGATCAACAAGGCTGCATTCATTCTGCAAACCCTTCGGCACGATAGTTCAATGGATCGGCAAAGAAGCGATGAAGCTCTCGATTTCGGTAGGCGGTGCAACGCTGGGAAAATTTTACCGGCTGGGGTGCTTTCCCGGCACGAACTAACTGCCGGAATTTTTCGCGGCTGAAGGGTGAAAATGGAGCAATCTGGTTCCAGCGGCTCATGCCGTCCGCTGGAAGCGTTTTACTCATTTCTGTTGTGGGGTTTACCATCGTTGCCTATCCTTTCCGAAGGACCGCTAGGGTTAGCGGCGAGGAACGAATAGTAAGAATCATGACCATGAAATAATAGAACGCCTGCCGGCAGACGTTACGCATGTGCCAGCGGACGTTATACGTCTGCCGGCAGACGTTAGTCAGCGAATTGCGATTTCATCCGGCCTCGGAGCCATTCATAAATGGTTTGCTGTGCGCGTTGATCGCTCATTCTTGCGCCAAATATCGGTGCCTTCTTTAGCGCTTCCGGCGCAATATCAAAGGATGCCTTGTGTGCGGATGGCCAATTTCCGTTATCGTATTTGTCGAAAACCCATTTTTTTAATTTGTTCATTGGCATATTCTTAGCTGCCGCACCTTTGCGAGAAAAGTCCTGCCGACTATTTACCGCCTTACCAGAAGTATAACCTTGCAGTCTTCCAAGCCAATGCGTGGCTTCACACGCATAAAACCAGGCTGACGCGCTATTTACTTTGGCTTTGATAGACTGAATGGCGAACGCAGAGGCTACCGTCGTCATCATCATATGGGTCATTGCCTCTCGCATGACGGCAGTCACTGACTTACCTTCCCACTCCGTCATTTCCACGGCTTCCTTTAGTTCTCCGATCTGGTATTCCCCGCTCGTATTTTCTTCATCCCATAGCGGCTGAAGAAATACCTCGATAAATTTCGCCGTATTAAATTGATGCTCAGAATCTTGAAACGCCTTTTCATAAATCTCCGCAAGCTCGCATAAGACGATATGCGCCTCTATTGCGGATGTACGCCTACTAGGTGGCCCCCATATACTCTTGTGTTCCATTGCTACCCTTCCCTCCCCCCTTGAAACAAAAACCACGTCACAGATACAAGGGGCACTATCTGCCTTCCTGCAGTCGCAGTAGGCATGGTCAAAGCAGTCAGCCCTTAACCGTCATGAAGACTCAACCTGCAACTTGGTCCACCAAATACAATGTCTACGCGACTTTTAACGGGATGACATTTGTCGATAACAGCATGCCATCCAAATAATCTGCCCAATGCTGCATCATCTTTTTGCGCTCATCCAGAAATTGCGCGCGATCATAGGCACTCGCAATTTTGTCTTTCTGTGCATGGGCAAGTTGCCTGTCCACGGTCTCATGACGATAACCCAATTTTTCTTTGAGCGTAGTCATCGCGAGCGCTCGGAATCCGTGCGTTGTCATGCGCCCTTCATATCCCATGCGGTTTAATGCCATACGAATAGCGTCACCGCTCATCGGCTTTTGAGGATCGCGTTGGTTCGGAAACAGATATTTATTGCCACCAGTGTAGGTATGCAATTCTCGCAATAGTTCGACGGCCTGACGCGACAGGCATACATGATGGTCGGTCTTATCTGGATTCACCGTCAACTTGCCGCGCTTCATGCGCTGCCAGGGAATGACCCAATCCCCAGTCTCAAGATTGATTTCAGACCAAGGGGTAGTACGCAACTCACTACTGCGTACAAAGATCAATAACATCAAGCGCAAGGCAATACGTGTTGGGATATACAGTCTTGCATTGTTTTCTCGTATGGCGCGCATGAAGGCCGGTAATTCATCCGGCGCGATGGCGGCAAAGTGCCCTGCTTTCACGGGCTTGAGAACATCTTTCAGATCTGCTGCCGGATTGCGGTTCTCAATGCCGTGCTGATTCGCATAGCTGAATACCCGGGCGCATGTCGCCTTCAAACGGCGCGCCACTTCACCCGCTCCTCGGTCTTCGATCTTGCGCAAGGCGGCGATCATTTGCTTATGGCTAATCTCGGCAATCGGAATTTTGCCAATTTCAGGAAAAATATCATTTTCCAAACGGTCAATGGTATTTTTGGCTGTGGATGGACTCCACGCGCTCAGGCGGTTGGCATGCCATTCGCGGGCCAATTTCTCAAAAGTATTGGCTGCAGCATCGACTGCAAACTGCTTTTTCTCATCGCGATCTCGTGCTGGGTCTTTCCCTGCAGCCACCAACTCACGCGCCTCTTTACGCTTCTCTCGGGCTTGAATCAATGTGATTTCGGGATATTTGCCAAAGGCAATCGTATTGCGCTTTTCGTAAATGCGATAATCCATACGCCAGTACTTCGCGCCGTCTGAATTGATCAGCAAATACATGCCGCCGCCGTCTGCCAGCTTATAGGGCTTATCTCTAGGTTTGGCGGTACGGACTTGAATATCGGTTAGTGGAATAACAAGTTTTGGCATTTTGGCGGTATCTCTTTTGACGATATGAATCAATACCGTAAAGTATACCGCCAAAAAAAGTGGCTGCAAATGGGCAAACTTTGGCACTACGGGTAATAAAAAACCCCTAAGACGTTGATTTCTTAGGGGTTTTTAGGCAAACTTTGCTATCGTTTGCGATATATCTGGCGGAGAGACGGGGATTCGAACCCCGGATAGGCTATGAACCTATACACGCTTTCCAGGCGTGCGACTTCAACCACTCATCCATCTCTCCTGCTTTACAACATTTCGTCAAATTTGAATTTCACGAAGCCGCGTATTATAGCAACAAATCGGGCAGAAGTAGAGGTTTCTGTTTCAAGCCATTCATTTTTGTGGATTTGCCGGCAAAGCAACAGCTTCATCCGGCAACTTCGTCCAACTCATCAAACCCGGCAACTATTGCGCTTCCTTGAGCTGTTCCAGGATGGCTGGGTTTTCCAAAGTGGAAACATCCTGGGTGATTTCCTCGCCTTTTGCCAATACCCGCAGCAAACGCCGCATGATCTTGCCGGAGCGGGTTTTCGGCAGGTTGTCGCCGAAGCGGATTTCCCTTGGCTTGGCGATCGGGCCGATTTCCTTGGCGACCCAATCGCGCAGCTCCTTGGCGATCTGCTTGGCTTCGTCGCCGGTGGGGCGGCTGCGCTTGAGGACGACGAAGGCGCAGATGGCTTCGCCGGTGGTGTCGTCCGGCTTGCCGACTACCGCGGCTTCGGCCACGATCGGGTTGGCGACCAGCGCCGATTCGATTTCCATGGTGCCCATGCGATGGCCGGAGACGTTCAGCACGTCGTCGATGCGGCCGGTGATGGTGAAGTAGCCGGTGTCCTTGTTGCGGATCGCGCC
>Ga0207130_1170_pt1 | contig 19988 bp, 20 predicted proteins | sample Alteio_BWMinHeat_16_FD_153545 | JGI IMG/M metagenome (GOLD analysis project Ga0207130, IMG submission 153545) | Enriched cells from forest soil in Barre Woods Harvard Forest LTER site, Petersham, Massachusetts, United States -... | ecosystem: Environmental > Terrestrial > Soil > Temperate forest >... | reverse complement strand
GGCAATGCTGTGCGCCCATTCCACGTCGAGGGTGGTTTCGAATTGCCAATTTCCTGCAATGCAGTTCTTACCACAGTGCGCCGTTCCATTGGGCTTGAAGATTTGGAAATTTGAAGGGGTGAGCAGGGGCAGGTGGTTGAGTGTGAAGAATTGGTTGGCATCGGCCAAAATCGTATTGGATCCAAACGCATCGACAATCACGATGGTTTGCTTGTTTCCCCTCAGCCCCTTCCTATAGAGGTCAAACAGACCGTAGGCCTTACGCATTTCTGCGGGGTCATAACCGCAGGACGGAAGATGGGGTGGCGGAGAGTTGATGTCCGAACCGTAGCGATTGCCTGAGTACACCGCTGACGGGCCTCCCCCTGGAGTGGTGAAGGTAACGGTCTCAGGGGCGCGGAAACAGTTCGCCGTGAAGAACAGTCCATTCGAGCCTGCGCCCGTGACCGGGATGCCGCGGACCGGCCCGCCAGTATCGGGATTGATCGGCCGTCGCGCATAAGACTCGTAGCGGAGATCGTTTAATCCCTGCACTCCAGCCACCACACTTGCGGCAGGTCCTTCGATCGACGGCTCACTCAGATTCGCCCGGCGGATTTCTCCGCTGGCGACTTTAAAGCGATTGATCTGAACTTTGAAAGCGCTCTGCACATCTGCGACCCGGCCTTGCGCCGACACGAAATGATTATTTTTTTCCACCGACGAAATACTCAAATTGCGGGCTGTGAGAAAGTCGCGGACCGCTGCCGCTTCCCGGGCTGTCGGTGCGAAGTTTGCCTTGTACTGCTCCAGAGTGAGGAAGTGGTGATAGTTCGGAGAACTCTTGTCATACATCTCTCGAACCAGTTCGTCGAACGCCGCCTGGTTATGGTGTTTCAGCCAAACTGTCACCGTGATCTGTTTGGACAAATCTTCGGGATCAAGGTTTTCTGCGTTCGAAAGCATTCGCGAGGGAGTATCTGCCGCCGCTTGCGCCCGGGCTGGTTGAGAGAATCCAAAGCCAGCGGCCAATGTGAAAATTACGAGCAGAGTGGCGACTTTCTGGATCGACATAACTGAATCTCCTTGGAAGGGCTGACATACGCGGGATTGCGCCTTGCTGCGAACCTCGCGCGGAAAGAGCGGGGTCGAAGTTTGTCACCAGTAACAGAGCACTGTCAAGGCGTATCTGATGAGTGCAAATAATTGCACAAAATGCCAAACACCGTACCCAACAAGGCTTTCCAGAGATCAAGAGTGCGCACGCACGCACATTTCACTCGAGCAGTAACGTGACCGACCAAGATGCAGCATCACAAAATAGCGATGACGGATTACGTCTTGGGCGATAGCGGACACTCGAGTTCTTTCAGCAGTTCCGCCATCGATTGAACGCTGATCCTTGAAGCGAGGGCTGGTCAGAAGTTACTATTACGAGTCAACTGTGTTCAGCAGCAAGGCTGAGGGAAGTTAATGCCGCAAAACTACGTTCCCATCTTTATCTTCATCGCAGTGGTGGCAATCATGATTCCCCTACCGCTGCTGCTGGCCAAGTTGGTCCGCCCGGAGAATCCCAGCAAGGCGAAATTGATGCCTTATGAATGCGGCATCGATCCCGTGGACAACTCCCGCGGCCGTTATACCGTTCGTTACTATATTGTCGCAATCCTGTTCGTGGTATTCGACGTGGAGACCATCTTCCTTTTTCCCTGGGCGGTAAAATTCAAAGCGCTGGGGACGTTCGGACTAGTCGAAATGCTAATTTTCCTCGCCATCCTGGTCGTGGGTTACATCTGGATCTGGAAAAAGGGCGCCTTGGAATGGATCTAGATTGGTTTGCGCATGACTGATCCAGCTCCACAGTCCGAGACATTCGTCGCCAGCCGCCTGACCCGAGGAAATCTGCTTTTCCCCACACGAATCACGGTCACGCCACAACACGTCAGCCGCATCAAGCCTCGCCTCTTTGGCAGCAACGAGGAGAGCATCGCCATCGGCAAAGTCGCATCCGTGCACATTACAACTGGGGTGATTTGGTCGGAGATTCGGATTGATTCTTCAGGCGGGTCCGACCCCATCGCCAGTCATGGCCATACCAAAGCCGAGGCGCAGCGGATCCGCGATCTGATCGAAGCCTACCAGGCGAATCAGAAGAAATAGTGTCCTGGCTTGTGCTGCCCAAGCGGATTGACTAGGGCCTTACGCTAAAGGCAGTGGGAAAAAGCAGTAATTCTGGCATCTGCTGGGGAAGCCGATGAATTCGCGGCAAATTTTCAAATGGGCAGTATTTATTGCAGGAGTCCTGCTTATTTATTCCCTGACACTGGAAAGGATTCTAGACCCGGATCCCTCAGCCGGCTGGGTGATCATGCCGGGGTTTATCGTGGGGGTGTTCGTAGCCGAAATCATAGCCATTGGAACGAAAGGAAATGCTCACTTTGTAAATCTTGTGACGATCTTAGTCGTCGCAGGTGTCATCAATTTTTTCTGCTACCTTGGGGTCACATATCTTGTTCTCTTTCGATGGTCTAGGGCGCACAAAGACTAACTCGGTTGCGTTGATCGTGTGGAAATCAAAGTGACCCACCACCCTCCTTCCCCACGATTGACAGCCTGTTTGCAAGCTGTTAGAAGTTAACGTTCTCCTGTGTGTCGCAGCCGCGTTAGAGGTTTGTGCGTTCGCAATGTCCGAGGAAACCAAATCCCCTACACCACCGCCGACCGGTGAGCCGAAACCGGCGGCGGGTGAACCGATTCCCGGCACACTGCACTCCTCGCCCTCGGAAAAGGCTGGCGTGCCCCCGAAGTCCTCCACTCCACCTGCGGCCCACGCTCCCGCCGCACCCGCCAAGCCCTCAGGTCCGGTTCCCACTCCTTGGGATTCGCCCATGGTGACGCGGCTCAAAGGGCACTACGGATCCGGTATCGAAGCCAACAGCTATTTGGGCCAGAATTTCATGGCGGTTGATGCTTCGCTGATTCCGGAGTTGCTCCAGGTTCTCCGCGATCAGGAGCAGTTCGATTACCTCGTCGACGTTACCGCCGTGCACTATCCTCAGCGCGAGAAGCAATTCGATCTGGTCTGGATTCTTTACTCCTTCGAGCGCAATGAGCGCATACGAGTGAAGACGATGATCGCTGACGGCGCCAGCGCGCCCAGCGTAGTTGCCATCTGGCCTGCAGCCAACTGGCTGGAGCGCGAAGTGTATGACATGTTCGGCATCCAGTTCGACGGACATCCCGACCTCAAGCGTATTTTGCTGCCGGATGGCTGGAAGGGCCATCCCCTGCGCAAGGATTACGGAATCATTCAGCAGGACCAGGAATGGGTGCAGATCAACCTGGGGATTGAGAGCGGCCAATGATTGACCGGACGATGATTGACCGGACAGTGACTGACCGGACAACGACCGACCAGGCAATGACCGACCGGACCTCTCACCTGGAACTGGAACAGCACGACAAGACTTTCCTCGACTCCAACGAACTCATCATCAACATGGGCCCTCAGCATCCGGCCACCCATGGAGTGCTGCGCGTGATCCTCAAGCTGGACGGCGAAAAGGTCCTGGGCACGGAGTGCGTGATCGGCTATCTCCATCGTGGCGTTGAGAAAATTGCCGAGCATCGCACCTATAGCATGTTCAATCCCTACGTGGACCGCATGGACTACGTAGCCGCAGTCTCGAACGGATTGGGCTATTGCGAAGCGGTGGAAAAGCTCCTGAACGTGGAAGCGCCACCGCGGGCGCGGTATATCCGCGTAATTCTCACCGAACTGAACCGGCTCGCCAGCCACATGCTGTGGCTGGGAACGCATGCACTGGATATCGGCGCGATCACGCCGCTGTTCTATACCTTCCGCGATCGAGAAGAGGTCCTCAAGATTTTTGAGAAGTATTGCGGCGCTCGTCTGACCACGCACGCCTTCCGCATTGGCGGATGTCTGTATGAGACTTACGAGGGCTTCGAGCGCGAAGTAAAGAAGTTCCTCGATTTCGTTACCCCGAAGATTAATGAGTACGAAGAATTGCTCACCACCAACCGCATTTGGGTAGAGCGGACGAAGGGCGTCGGCAAGATTTCGGCGAAGGAGTGTGTCGCGCTCGGTGTCACCGGACCGGTGTTACGCGCCAGCGGAGTGAAGTGGGACCTGCGCAAAGCTCAGCCTTACGCCGCCTACGCTGACTTTGATTTTGAGATTCCCACCGGACAGAATGGCGACACCTATGATCGCTATCTGGTTCGCATGCAGGAGATGCGGCAATCGCTGCGCATCATTGATCAGGCAGTTGGGAAAATTCCCGAGGGTCCGATCATTGCCAAGGTGCCGAAGGTAATGAAACCCGCGGTGGGCGAAATCTATCATTCGATCGAAGCCCCCAAAGGCGAACTGGGATACTTCATCGTGAGCGATGGTTCGACCCAACCCTACCGCGTGCGCGTGCGCCCCCCGTCATTCGTAAACCTGCAGGCGCTCGACATGATGGTCCGGGGAGCTTTGGTGGCAGACGTCATCGCGGTGATCGGCACGCTCGATATCGTGTTGGGCGAGGTCGATCGCTGATGCTCGATTACATCACCTCCTATCTAAAAAGTGACACCACGCCGGGACAGGCAGGGAATCTGCTTTGGGCGCTGATCTACATCCTCCTCATTTTTCTCGGTCTCTCCGTCGCAGTAATTGCCATGAATTGGCTGGAGCGCAAGATTCTTGCCCACATGCAAGTCCGCCTGGGACCGATGCGCGTAGGCCCGCACGGTTTGTTGCAGCCCATTGCTGACGCCCTCAAGCTCTTAATCAAAGAAGACATCATGCCGGCCGCGGCCGACCCGTGGGTCTTCTGGATGGCGCCCATCCTGGTCGTGATTACAGCATTCACGGTTTTCATCGTGGTTCCCTTCGGACCGACTCATGCCGTCACCGACATGAACATCGGTGTACTGTTCATGTTGGGCGTATCTTCGCTGAGCGTGCTGGGGATTGTGATGGCAGGTTGGGCATCGAACTCGCACTATCCGCTGATGGGGGCGCTGCGCTCCAGCGCGCAAATGGTTTCGTACGAAATCGCTATGGGACTGGCCGTTGTGTCCGCCGTCCTGATGACCAGCCTGAATCAAACCGGCACAGGAACGCTGAGCATGATCGGCATCGTGCAGGCACAGCAGGCGCAACACATATGGTTCGTATTCAAATTTTTCCCGCTGGGTCTGATTGCATTCGGCATCTTCGCTATCGCTATGGTGGCCGAAACCAATCGCGCTCCGTTTGATTTGCCCGAAGCGGAGTCTGAGCTCACCGCCGGTTTTCACACGGAATACAGCGGCTTCCGCTGGTCCCTCTTCTTTCTAGCCGAATATTCGGCCATGATCGCCGTTTCGTCGATTGCTGTGACCCTCTGGCTGGGCGGATGGATGCGTCCATTCCCGACATGGCTCAGCGGCGAAACCTGGGACCTGGTGTTCTCGCTGATTCCAGGGCTAACCTTCCTACTGCTGGCGGCGATCGCATTTCTGGGCGTGATTCGTATGCCCAAGCACCCATACTTCCGGGTGCAGACCATCGGCCTCGCCGGTTTTGGCGCAGTGTTGGGATTGATCGGGCTGATTTTGCTACTGCCTCCGGTGCGTGACCGTATCCAGGATATTTTCTGGTTCAGCGCGAAAGTTGCGCTCTCCATGTACATGTACATCTGGTATCGCGGCACGTTTCCGCGTTATCGCTTCGACCAGTTGATGAGAGTTGGATGGAAGGTACTGCTACCGCTGGGCATTGGGGTGCTTATCCTGACGGCGATGGCGGGAGTATGGCTCTAGTATGCAGCCCGTAGCTACAACTTTTTTCTTTTACTTTCTCGCTGGACTCACTGTCCTGAGCGGCGTCCTGGTAATCACGCGCAAGAACCCGGTGCACTCCGCCCTCGCGTTGATCGTCGCGCTGCTTGGGCAGGCCGCACTGTACCTCATGCTCTATGCTCCGTTTGTCGCCGGCGTGCAGATCATTCTTTATGCGGGCGGCATCATGGTGCTCTTTCTGTTCGTAATCATGCTGGTCAATATCGAGCGTTCGCAGAGAGAAGAGCAGTTCAATAAACAATGGATTGAGGGAATCGCAGCCGCTATCACGCTCGGCGCTCTGTTTGTATTGGTGTTTGCGAAAAGCAAGTCACTGTTTCCCGATAGGGCGATTCCCATGCCGGAGGGATCCAACACCCAGCAGGTTGCAGTCCTGCTCTACGGAAATTACATGTTTGCCTTCGAGATCGCGTCGCTATTGCTCTTGGTAGCGATCATCGGGGCAGTCGTGATGGCAAAGAAAAGAATTTAGCTGAGAACTGACAACCGAGCACTAAGAACTGGCTTTATGGCGCCAATTGGAACCCTGCACTATCTGGTCGTCGCGGCTGCCCTGTTTGTTCTGGGCGTGATCGGCGTGCTGACTCGCCGTAACGTGGTTATCGTTCTGATGTCGATTGAGCTGATCTTGAACGCCGTGAACTTGAACCTCGTGGCTTTTTCCAGGATCTGGGGATTGCACGGACAGATATTCGCGATTTTTGTGATCACCGATGCCGCCGCCGAAGCCGCGGTAGGTCTCGGAATCCTGATCGCCTTCTTCCGGAACAAAGAGACGGTCAACGTAGATGAGGTGGACTTGCTGAAGTGGTAGGCAGCTTCTGGCTTCTAGCTTCTGGCTAGGAGCTAAGAGCTAGAAGCTAGCAGCTAAACAATGTTCTTTCTCTCGCACATTTATCTGATCCCGCTGCTGCCGGCCGTCGGCGCAGCGATTATGTTTTTCTTCGGCCGCAAGCTGCAGAAGGCCACGGTAAGCGCGGTCTGCGTCGGCGCGGTCGCGTTGGCATTTCTCTTTGCCTGTGGCACGGTTTGGCAATACACGGAGTACGCCCACGATAATCCCGGCAAGCCCTACCAAACCATCCTCTACACCTGGCTGGGTACTGACACCGGGCACCTGGATTACGCCACGCGTGACGGTAGTCCGACTCCGTTCCAGGCGGACGCCGGTTTCCTGCTCGATCCTCTTTCCAGCATCTGGCTGCTCTTTGTTACCGGCGTCGGCATGCTGATCCATATTTATTCGATCGGCTACATGGCCCACGACAGCGGGTACTACCGATTCTTCGGATACCTGAACTTGTTCATGTTCTCCATGCTGATGCTGATTTTGGGGAACAACTACGCGCTGATGTTTGTAGGATGGGAAGGCGTCGGCCTCTGCTCTTATCTGCTGATCGGATTCTACTTTCAACGGCACTCGGCGAGCACTGCCGCGAACAAAGCATTCATTGTGAATCGCATCGGAGACGCCGGCTTCCTGCTCGGCATGTTTACCATCGCCTGGTATTTTGGTTCGCTGCGCTTTACCGAAGTGACGCACCTGGCGCGCAGCGGACACTTCGCCATCGGTGATCCCATCATCACTGCGGCGACTCTGCTCCTGTTCGTGGGGGCGTGCGGCAAGTCAGCCCAGATTCCTCTCTACGTCTGGCTGCCCGACGCCATGGAAGGACCCACGCCGGTTTCCGCTCTCATCCACGCCGCCACCATGGTCACGGCGGGGGTGTACATGGTGGCGCGATCGAACGCGTTGTTCGTGCTGGCGCCAACTTCGATGAAGACGGTAGCGATTATCGGGGCGCTCACCGCATTGTTTGCTGCTTCGATCGGACTGGTTCAAAACGATATCAAGCGCGTGCTCGCTTATTCGACCGTTTCCCAGCTGGGATACATGTTCCTTGCTTTGGGCGTGGGCGCATTTTCCGCCGGCGTATTCCATGTATTCACTCATGCTTTCTTCAAGGCACTGCTGTTCCTGGGTTCAGGATCTGTGATTCACGCCTTGAGCGGCGAGCAGGACATGCGCAACATGGGCGACCTGCACCGGCGCATCCCCATTACCCACTGGACAATGTTCATCGCGACCTTTGCCATAGCTGGCATCCCGCCCTTCGCCGGATTTTTCTCGAAAGACGAAATCCTATGGCAGGCCTGGTCGTCGGAGGGCGGCGCCTACCGGTTGCTCTGGTTCATTGGGTTCATCACGGCGCTGATGACCGCGTTCTATATGTTCCGGCTGATGTTCCTGACCTTCCATGGCAAGCCCCGGATGAGCCACGAGATCGAGCATCACATCCACGAATCGCCGAAATCGATGACGGGGCCGCTGGTGGTTCTTGCAGTCTGCGCGGTCGGCGCGGGATGGCTGGGATGGCCGCACAGCCTGGGTGGCTCCGATCACTTTGCCAAGTTTTTAGACCCAGTATTTGCGCGAGAGGCGGCAGTTTTTCAAGAGGAAGGAAAGGCAGGTCAGCTTGCCGCTGGGAGGAAAGAAGAAGAACACACGACCCCGATCGAATATGGGCTGATGTTCCTCTCGGTGGGCGCGGCGATAGTTGGCTGGGGTTTGGCCTGGCGTTCTTATCGCAATGCCGACAAGGGATACCTTGAACCCATTTCCGAGGCCGTGCCGCCGCTATATACGACGCTGCTCAACAAATATTACGTGGATGAAGCCTATGACTACGCCTTCACGGGACGGCGCAAAGTGGGGGATGTCCGCCTCGGCGTCATGGGTTTAGGCGAGGCTTCCTCATGGTTTGACACGCACGTGATCGACGGCACGGTCAACGCAGCAGGGTGGATGACTCGCCTCTCCGGCACGATTTCGAACTGGTGGGATAAGTGGGCGATTGATGGGGTGTTAGTTAACGGCCCGGCAATTTTGTCGCGGATGCTTTCTTATCCAGCGCGCCTGCTGCAGTGGGGATTGGTGCAGTGGTATGCGCTGGTAATGGTGGCCGGGCTGGTGGGATTTGTCGCTTATTTCGCTTGGCGTTGAGGTTTGTGTGGCACGGGCGCCACTTCGGCTTGGCTCAGTGCAAGCCTCGCCCGCGTAACGGACTGAAAAATGCAAAGTCATATTCTCTCGATTATTCTGTTCACGCCGCTGCTCGGCGCTATCGTTCTCCTTTTTGTACCCAAGGAGAACAAAGACGCCATTCGTTGGATCGCGAACATTTTTGCTCTCGCCGGATTACTGGTCTCCATACCGCTCGTGCCCATGTTCTGGGCGCAGCGCTTCGAACCCGGCTTTAAGTTCATGGAGGGCACGCCCAACAACTGGATTCCTTCGATCGGTGCCGGCTACAACCTGGGCATTGATGGCATCTCGTTTCTGTTGATCATGCTGACCACGCTGCTCGGCTGGATCTCAATTCTGTCCTCCTGGACCGCCATCGAAACTCGGGTGAAGGAATACTACATCTGGTTTCTGGTGCTGCAGACCGGCATGCTGGGCGTCTTCATGTCGCTCGATTTCTTTCTGTTCTTTGTTTTCTGGGAAGCCATGCTGGTGCCCATGTATCTGCTAATCGGCATCTGGGGCGGCCCGCGCAAGCTTTATGCCGCCATTAAATTCTTTCTTTACACGCTGTTTGGCTCGGTGCTGATGCTGCTGGGAATTCTGTTCCTCTATTTCCACCACCATGCCGCTACCGGAACATATACCTTTTCCATCCCTGAACTTTACAAAACGGCGCCGCAGATTCCTTTCCACTATGCCATCTGGCTGTTCGTGGCATTCTTCCTCGGCTTTGCCATTAAGGTGCCGATGTTCCCCTTCCACACCTGGCTGCCGGACGCTCACGTCGAAGCTCCTACCGCGGGCTCAGTCATCCTGGCCGGTGTTCTGCTGAAAATGGGGACTTACGGCTTTGTGCGTTTCTCGTTGCCATTCTTCCCCCAGGTAATAACCAACTCAGCCACCTTCTTAAATGTGACCGTCCGCGGCTGGATGATAGGCCTCTCCATCGTCGGCATCATCTACGGCGCCTTGGTCTCACTGATGCAGAAGGACATGAAGAGGCTGGTCGCGTACTCATCGGTCAGCCATCTCGGCTTCTGCACCTTGGGAATCTTTGCCCTGACCCCATTGGGGCTGAGCGGTTCGGTGTTGCAGCAGATCAACCACGGTATCTCAACCGGCGCGCTGTTCTTGATTGTTGGCATTCTCTATGAGCGGCGGCATACCCGCGAAATTTCGGAATACGGCGGCATCTCGAATGTCATGCCCGTGTACGCCACGATCACGATGATCATGTTCCTGTCGTCGATGGGGCTTCCGCTACTGAACGGCTTCGTCGGCGAGTTCACTATCCTCCAGGGCACGTTCATGGAGAACTGGAAGTGGGCAGCCTGGGCCGTGCCCGGCGTGATTTTGGCAGCTGCCTACTTGTTGTGGCTGTACCAGCGCGTGTTCTTCGGGACAGTAACCAATCCCAAGAATGAAAAAATTGCACGACCTAACGCCGCGCGAAATGCTGACCTTCGCGCCCTTGCTCATTATTGCGTTCTGGATTGGCCTGTATCCCAAGCCATTTTTCCAGATACTCGAGCAGCCGGTGAATCAGATTGTGCAAACGGTTCGTCCCGGCTATCCGGGGACCAGTGGCGCGGTCAACGCGTCCGTCAAGCCCGGGGATCAGCTTCCATCCGCTGACGCAAACATGAATGCCGCGCAGCTCGCTTCGGATAGCGCAAAAGGGAGCAAATAAGTGCCCGGCGGGATCACCCAAATGTTCAGCCCCACCGACTACCTGATGGCGCTGCCCATTACCTTGTTAACTCTGTTCGCGCTAGGCATTCTGCTGATTGACTTGATGCTTCCTGCCGAGCAGAAGTGGGTAAATGCCGTGACCGCGCTGGTGGGCTTGGGATTTGCGGCAGTTGCAATTTGGAAAATCCTCAATTACCTGACAACTTTCAAGCTACTCGGCCAGCCGGCGTTGGCCAATTCCATGCTGGTCGATCGTTTTGCCATCTATTTCTGGGGCTTGTTTCTGGGGGGGCGCTGCCATCGCCATCGTGGCCTCGGTGCGCTACATGGAGATTGAGCACGAGAACCACGGCGAGTACTACGCCCTGATTTTGTTCTCAGTCGTTGGCATGATGTGCATGGCGGCGGGGATCGATATCGTCCTGATCTTCATCGGCCTGGAATTGATGGCGATTTCTACCTACATCCTGGTAGGCTTTTTGCGGCGCGACCGCCGCTCCAACGAAGCGGCGCTGAAGTATTTGCTGCTGGGAGCATTTTCTTCCGGCATCTTCGCCTACGGATTGTCGCTGTTTTACGGGATTACCGGCAGCACCAACCTGCAACAAATTGCCCGCGCCCTGGGGCAACGGGTGCAAAGCAACCCTGGCCATATCGATCCGGTCTTGATCGTGGCACTGCTGACTACCGCGACGGGTCTGTTCTTCAAAATCGCCGCCATCCCATTTCATCAGTGGGCGCCGGATGCCTACGAGGGCGCTCCCACCAGCATTGCCGGATTTATGTCGGTTGCGGTGAAGGCCGCGGCTTGGGCGTTGTTGCTGCGCATATTTCTGTACGGACTCTCTCCTCTGCGTTCCGTGTACGTTCCACTGGTGGTATTCGTCTCGATTGCCACCATGACAGGGGCCAACCTGGCCGCGCTCACGCAAAATAACCTCAAGCGTCTGCTGGCTTATTCTTCGATTGCCCACGTCGGCTACATGCTGCTTGGCCTGGTCGCGGGCGATTCTCGCTATCCGACCGCCGATGGCATAAAGGGCATCCTGATCTACCTGCTGGTCTACACCTTCATGAACCTGGGTGCGTTCGCCGTAATTGCATCGCTGCGGCAGCGGAATGTAATCGGTGACGAGATTGACGATATCGCCGGCCTCTTTTTTCGTTCTCCCACCGAAGCCGTCCTGATGCTAGTGTTTCTGTTGTCCTTGGCTGGCATCCCGCCGCTGGCGGGGTTCTACGGAAAGTATTTTATTTTCTTAAGTCTGATCGAGAGTCAGCATTACATTCTGGCCTCTCTCGGTGTGCTCTACTCGGTCTTCGGCTTGTACTACTACATGCGAATCGCCAACCAGATGTTTATGCGCGAGGCACTCGATGAGACTCGGCTTCCGGTCAGCGCCGGCATGCGTCTTGCGCTGGGAGTAACGGCTTTTGCCACAGTTTTCATCGGAGTCTTTCCTGACCGATTCATTCAGTTGGTGAACTGGTCGTTAGGCATCGCCAATACGCCAACCATCGCCCGTCTGATACGCTGAGTCCGGGTTTTATGCCGCCTCGCAGCAACGATTCGTCCGGCCACGATTCTCCTGACAAGAAGAGTCCTTGGGTCCAACTGGCCGCCTATAGCCAACTGGCATTCGTCTTGCCGGCGGCAACCTGCGCTGGCTGGCTGATCGGCGCTGGCTTGGATCGCTGGCTGCACACCACATGGTTGTATCTGGCCGGTTTGATCCTCGGTATCGTTGCCGGATTCGTCGAACTCATTCGCACTGTGACTTCTTCTTCGGATTAATTTTCGTGCCCCAACTCTTGACCATGGACGCAGACGGCGACTCCTTCCAATCCGGTGCCCTCAGTCGTATCTCGAATTCCATGGTCGTCCTCGCAGTGGTATTCAGCGTAGCTGCGTGGGGAGTTTATGGTTGGCGTATCGCGTTGGGATTCGCCTGCGGATGCGTCATCGCCTACTTGAATTTTCACTGGCTCAAGCGCGTCGTAACCGCTCTTGCCGATCGCATCACCGCCGCCGGACATCCGCAATCGAGCAAGGGCATCGTGCTGCATTTCCTGCTGCGCTACTTTTTGATGGCTCTTGCGGCCTATGCTATATTCACTGTTTCCCGCGCGAGCCTCTATGGGCTCTTTGCTGGGCTGTTCCTGCCCGTAGCAGGCATCGCGTGCGAGGCCGTCTACGAGTTGTATGTAGCGCTCGCGCGTGGACTTTAAGTATCCCAGCTTCAATTGAAAGAGCTAAGCACTAAAAGCTGATTCATGCAGGAACAACTCTGGTTTACCGCGCTTCTGAACCACCTCTTCGCCGGGCCGGTCACGGCCCTTTTGCAGGCTTTCCACATTGAAGTCAGGCACCCCCAGGCGCCGATTCCGAATTCGTTTGCTATGGAGCTGTCGGTATTTCTGTTTCTGGTGGTGCTTTTTGGGTTAGTGCGGTCGAGACTCTCGGTGGAAAGCCCTGGGCCCCTGCAGCACATTTTCGAGGGAGCCCATGGCTTTATCGAAGGACAAAGCGCTGAAATCGTCGGCCACCACAGCGAAGGCTTCACACCCTTCCTGATGGCGCTGGGCTTCTTCATTCTGTTCTGTAATTTACTCGGCTTAATTCCAGGATTCGAATCTCCTACCGCGGTTCCTGTAGTTCCGCTGGGGTGCGCCATCTGCGCCTTTGTCTACTATCAGGTCCAGGGATTCAAGCATGCGGGCATTGGATATTTAAAGCACTTTGCCGGTCCTATGCCGATTCTGGCGCCGCTAATGATCCCCATCGAACTCATTAGTCATCTGGCCCGTGTGCTTTCGCTCACGATCCGCCTTTTTGCCAACATGTTTGCTGGTGATCTGGTCACCCTGGTATTTATTTCGCTGGTGCCGATCGGGGTTCCAATTTTGTTTCTCGGTCTGCATATTTTCGTTTCCTTCCTGCAGGCCTACATCTTCATTCTGCTGACGACCGTGTACCTGGCGGGAGCGGTGGCGGAAGAGCATTAGATTTTACTGTTGCAAGCCGCAAGCGTGAGGGCGTCTGCACGAGGATGACGTCAACCACCCACTGGCGGTAATTCATACTCACAAGGAGAAACACAATGCGTAAACTGAGTTATCTGTTCATGGCGCTGGCCTGTATGTTCCTGGCAGTGCCAGTCTTCGCGCAGGGCGGGGAAGCCGCAAGCGCGGTCAACTGGGTTGCCATCACGGCGGGATTCTCCATGGCGATTGCTTCCGCCGTATGCGGTCTGGCCCAGGCCAAAGCCACGGCGGCCGCGGCCGAGGGCCTGGCGCGCAATCCCGCTGCCCGTGCTGGCATTCAGTTGGCGCTGATTCTAGGTCTGGCGCTGATCGAGTCCCTGGCGCTGTACACGCTGGTTATTATTTTTGCCAAGGTCAAGTAGGAAGCATCCTGTAAATAACAAAAAGCCTCTGCACTCGCAGAGGCTTTTCTTTTCCGTTGCATTGTCAGCAGAAAACTAGAACCTTAGAGCTTTCTCTGTCCGTCCCAATCTCCGCCTTTGGTCTCAGGCGCGTGCTCCAAAGACGCCACCAGCACCCGGCGCAACCTGTAGCGGCTTTCCAAATCGGTATTTACCAGTTCAAAACCTATTTCGTTGACTCGGGCGCGGCGCAGTAGCACTTGCCCACGAATGTGGCGCACGCCCACCGCAATATCGATATTGGCCTCCGAGCCGACGCGGAGGTTATCTTCTTTCGTACCCATGCCTCCGCCCAGGCTCAACTCGCGAATCAGAATGCTCGATTTTCCCCACGAACTGCTGATCAAAGCCGACAGCGTCTTCCGCAAAACAATTCGTTCATAGCGCCGCTGACGAACCCACGGGCAAGCCGGCGCGGCGTCCAGAGCCGCGACTGCTAATTCCGCGGTTTCCAGCCCGCTGTCGGACATCACCTGACTCCCGTAACGGGGATCGATCTTGACCAGGGCTTGCGCGGCCGCAATGCGCAGCTCGCGATGATTCGCCCACTTCCACATTCTCTTGGCTTCCAAAAGATTGCGGAGCACTGGAATCGCCTCGGCTTCGCGTAGCCGGCCCAGAGACTCCACCGCTTTGACTTGCAACAGAGGCGACCGGCCTTGGGCCTCGCCCGCTTCCGCCATCACAATCAGAGGCGGGACTGCGGTGCGATCGCCGCTCATGCCAATTTCATCCACCGCTTGCGGTAGAACCAGCGGATCGAGAATCTCCAGAAGCTCGAGCAGGGAACGGCCACGGTCATGAGCAGCGCCGTATGCGACCTGACGCACAATCACGTCGTGGTAAAAGCGATTCCACTCGGGCAGTCGTACAGGCAGCAACTCCAGCATCGTGGGTACGTCGAGGCGGCTCATTAGGCCGACGACCGAAGCGGCATGACGCGGCTGCCCGGTCCTTAACATTTCCCTAAGCTGCTGCTGGGCCGGAGCACCGAGTTCGTGGGCCAGGTCCACCATGCGGTCGCATTCTTCGCGCCGCATACAGCGGAAAAACCGGTCTGCCAGATGTTCCACCGACGCTTGCGAGGTATGGCGCAGGACTTCCAGCAAGTCCGGCGGGAATTGAGGCAGGTGCAACGCTTCTTCAATGAACTCAGGAATGCGGTTTTCTACACCGATGCGCGGACGCAGTTCGGTCGCCAGCACCGGCCGTTGCTTGGCGATCCCATCCATTGCCTTGCAGAGTTCACTCAACGCGCCGAATTGTTTATGGGAGCTGGCTTCGGCGCTTAGGCGCACAAAAGCGGCGCCCAGCAGGCTCTGCATTTCCGGGTCCGCTTCTTTGCCCAGCGCTTCGCCCATCTTTCGCAATGTAGCGCTCATCACGTCCCCGCCCGCAGCCGCAAACAGATCAGCCAACTGACTCAATCCGGTTGCGGTTTTGCGACGAGACTCGTTCTCCTTCGCATCCAGGCAATTGATGTAGTTAGCCAGAATGGCGCCGGCAGCTTCTTTGTCGGCGCGATCCAGCAAGAGTTCAACGAATTGGCGCACATTGCGCGGAGGCACGCAGGGCGCCTCATGCGACAGCAACACGCTCTTCTTGCCCGCTTCCGGCACTTCCGCCCAGAACATGCGGTCCAGGATGTCAGCATGGGACTCCACCAGGATTCCAGCCTTGCCCATTTTGTCTTCCTGGATGCGCAGAATCTGGCGCAAGGTATCCATCTGCCGGCTCATGTGCTCCATCATCTGGTGCACCGCATTGACCTTCACTTCGCCCTTCTGGAAACGGTCCAGCGCGAAGCGGATAGCCATATGCTCAGCCGCTTTCATCAACAAAGGGGTGTCGTTGCTCTGGTCGGGTATCGTCGACGCCAGGCTTTCCAGTAATTGCTGCAGGTTGATTTTAGTGTTCGGATCAGTGTTACTGATCTCTTTTTGCAGAAGTTCAGGCTGCGCGGTGGGGTCGGCGCTGACCTGTCCAAACTTGGTTAGAAGGCGAATGGCCTGGATGACTTCTTCTTCTTGCAAGGGCACGACGCCCCCAGCCCATACGCCGCCGCCTTCGCCGTTAACCGGTTTACCCCCGCCGGCAGGGACCGAGACGTTCGGAACCATTCCAATGGGCACGCCACCCGCGTGGCCGCCACCTCCACCGCCAGTTCCACCCCCACCACCGCCGCTTTGCGCTCCCTCAGCAGCCGCGATCAGTTGCAATAACTTCTGCGGATCGTTCAACCACTGCTTGAATTCAGGACCGAGACTCTGCGCCGCGATCTGGGCAGCCATGGTTACGTCGCCGGTCGAGGGATCAGCGGCGACAAACTTAACTTCATTGATCCTGATCGACGCCTGCTTGTTGTCTCCAAACGTGTCCTTAATTTGCTTGACGACATCCTGGGCCTTGGTGCCGCCCATGGCGAAAGCACGCACCAGACGGGCAAAATCATCAACTGTAACCTTGTTGGAAAAGTGAATGCTGGCCAGGCCGGCTGTGGTCAGCAGCTTGGCGAAGCTCCGCTCCGCTTGCCCGGTCTCCAGCGCAATCCCGTCGATCACCAGTCTGTTTTCGGAAACGCCGAGCAGGAATCCGCCGTCGGTCCCCTTGGGCAAGCCTTGCAGCAACTCATTCCAGGCAACCTCGAATTGTCCCTCCGTGCGTTTGTGATCAAAACCATACAGACGCACGTATTTCACCAGGATGTTGAGGCTATGGACGAAGGCCCGAGCCGACGCGACCCGGCTATCTCTATTTGTGTCTGCCGTGAGAATACGCGGCTCCTGGATCTTCTAAGAGCTACCGCGTTAGGTTAATGCGAAATCGTAAGTAGATACACATTACGGAGGTAACAGCGGGTTGGGCTGACGCATCGACCGGTGTCGGACTCGGTGGGTTACGAGGTTAGACCTGGGAAGAGCCTCTTAGCGCGCTCTTGCTCCAAGCCGGCAAGCCGTTTGCGTGTTACTTCCAGCTGCGGTGCCGAAAAGCAGTGTACGATAACTGGCCAATTTTCCTTGACGAGCTTTATTTGGTCAGCGAGGGAAATGGCGCCTGTAGCCGGTCCAAGCATAAAGTCCCGCAATATGCCGGCGTCGTACCACTCCTTCGGGTGGGCAGCTGCATCCGCTACATCCACAAACCAGACAGCACGCTCGGAAAAAACCCTCACGGCCAGTTTCTCGTCGGAGAACTGCACCAATTTGTCCCCAAACGAAGAGAGCTTCTCGCGGCGCTGACAAGTCAGGCCTTTGCTCTTTAGGAAGTCCTCGAAAGCCACAACTTCAAGGGGCCAATCAATCGCCATTCTGGATTATCCTGCTGGAAGCAACTGCGTGCCGTTACAGCCGACCTTATACCCGTGTGCGGTCAAGTGCTGAATCTCCTTCTGCAAATAACTCTCTTCTCTGACTTTCCCCAGTAGAGTGACCAGCCCGAACGTGCCTCCTTGTGAGATTATGTTGTCGAGGAAGGACTGATTCGCTGCCCACCGCTCCGCCCCAGTCATCGAATTCCAGGCTCCCCCAAATCAAAGTATTGGGACCCCATTTGCTTCGCGACTTCGCTGTAATAGTCAGTGCAGTTTCCGATCACCCCATCGTTCAAAATACGGCTCCCCACGGCCTACTTGGACCAGTAGCACTGGAATTAATTCCCCGGGGCGGCGAGAATAGCTCATCAACATGTCCTCGCCAGCAAAATCTCTTTCTCCCTCTGCCTCCGTCCCGTCCCCGGCGAAGCCCACGACCCAGAAGTCCGAAAAGGCGAAGTCTGTAAATAAGATCGGCTTGGCCTTCTGGATGGACCGCGTGCTCGAAGAGTGTGAACGCGCCAGCGTGGATTTCGCCCCTGATCCGGTACACGACTTGCGGGTTGCCTTACGCCGTTGCCGCTCGATGGCCGACGGCATCATGGCCATTGATCCCGATCCAACTTGGAAGCAAATGAAGAAATCCGGTAAGGCTCTCTTCAGCCGTTTGGGAGATCTGCGGGACACGCAAGTGATGGAAGAATGGATGCATCGCCTGGACAGCCCCGGTGACCCGGTGACTAGTAAATTGCTGCAATTCCTCGCCATTCGCGAGGCCCAGTTCAAGCAGGAATCCGCTCAGGCCCTCGAGGACTTCGACCGCAAACAGTGGAGACGCTGGAGCAAGACGCTCCCCCGCAGAGCGTCCCGGCTGCGGCTTGGCAGCGACATCTTCAAGCACCTCGCTCTTGAGCGTTGGATTGAGGCCCACGACTTGCATCGTCGGGCTCTGCGGAATCGCTCTCAGGTTGCGTTCCACAGCCTGCGCATCGGGATCAAGCGCTTCCGCTACATTGTAGAGAATTTTCTGCCGCAGCAGCACGGCGCCTGGAGCGATGATCTCAAGGAACTGCAGGACCTCCTCGGAGAAGTCCATGACCTCGATGTTGTTTGGTCCACCGCTCTGCAGGTGAACGCGTTTCCCGACGCAGCAGCCCACTCACGCTGGCACGCCCGCATTATTCAAGAACGCACATCGCGAATCGACAAATATAAGGACGAGGTAACGGGCAAGGATTCTCTATGGCAGGTCTGGCGGGCAGAACTGCCGCAGGGCAACCAAATCCAGGCCGCCGCGCTGCACCGGCTCCGCCTGTGGGCGTCGGTCCTCGATCCCGACTTCAAGCATTCCGATCGCGTGACCAGGCTGGCGCTGCAGCTCTACGACGGCTTGCCGATCAAACGGAGTCCTACCGAAGCAAACCGTCGGAACTCGAACCATGGCGATTCGACTCATCCCGATTCGAGTCATCCAGTTCAGAGTCATATTGATCAACGCGCCATTCTGCAGGTCGCAGCCTTGCTGCATGACGTCGGGCGATCGAAGCGAGAAAAGAAATCCCACAAAGCTACTTATCAATTGATCAACCGGCTTAAGCCTCCGGCAGGTTGGAGCGCCGAAAGCTTGCACATGGCAGCAGTTGTCTCCCGTTACCATCAGGGCGCGTTGCCGCATGCTGGCCAGGCGTCTTTGCGTGGACTTACCTCTGAACAACGTCAGACTGTGCTGCGGCTTGCTGGAATATTACGTTTGGCGGACGCCTTCGATTCCAATCGCGAGGGCCGAATTCAGCGCCTGCACGTCGCGCCACAGAACGGTTTTCTGGCAGTCGCTGCCCAAGGCTATTCTCCTCGCGACCGCGTCGCCGAGCGCATTGCCGGAGCCCGCCATCTTCTGGAACTAGTCTATAAGCGCCCAGTAATGGTGAGGCCGCTGGTCGTGAAGACAGCCAAAGGTCCGCGAAGGTAGAAGCCGCCACCTCCAGCGCGATTCTTTGCACCCTGCACTTTGGACTCATTCGTGCACTGTAGTAAGAGCAGAACTACAACGCATCGGCCTCTATGTGCAACGGAGTCTCGCGTTGAGGTGATTCAGTGGCTCTTGCCGCGCGCGGTCGCCAGTCTTTCCAAGAAGCTGAAGCTGCCGTAGCTCCCTGTAAGTATTCTTGCCGCGCTGACTTAAGCCTCGCCGCCCTGCCGTACACGTCAAATCTTTTGCCCCTATGTGAAAAGATTTTCATAGCCAGACGACTCGCGATCTGTACCGCCGCTGTCCTACTCTGCGTGCTACCTCTAGCCGCTTCGGATGCTTCCGCACCTGCCGAGCCCAAAATCGAGGTGCAAGCCTCAAATTCAGCCACCTCTACTTCTCAGACCCAACCCAGTGCTGAAGGAAAGACAAAGAAGTCTGATAAGTACGATATCGATCGCATTGGGAACCGGGGCATTGGCGATGGCGTGAATCTCTACTCGTTGCAGAAAGAGCGCGCTCTGGGAGAGGCGATGGCAGCGGCGATTGATCGCCAGGCGAAATTAGTTGCCGATCCCGATCTCAATGACTACGTAAACCTTCTAGGCCAAAAACTCGCCAGAAACTCTGACGCTGAGGTGCCTTTCACCATCAAGGTGATCGATTCCCCGGAACTCAAAGTCTTCAGCCTGCCAGGTGGCTTCCTGT
>Ga0207130_1149_pt1 | contig 19989 bp, 20 predicted proteins | sample Alteio_BWMinHeat_16_FD_153545 | JGI IMG/M metagenome (GOLD analysis project Ga0207130, IMG submission 153545) | Enriched cells from forest soil in Barre Woods Harvard Forest LTER site, Petersham, Massachusetts, United States -... | ecosystem: Environmental > Terrestrial > Soil > Temperate forest >... | reverse complement strand
GCCCCACGACAAACCCGATGGATACCTGATTACCTGCCAGATGATAGATGAACGAGCCACCGTAAGTGCTGCCATCCAGCGGCCAGCCGACCGTGTGGGTTATAGTGCCCGAGCGGTGTTTCTTCGGATCAATCTCCCACAATTCCTTTATTCCCAGCCCATAGGTCTGCGGATCGCACTCCGCACGCAGGCCGAACTGGCGCATGAGCCGTTCCGACAGGGAGCCGCGACAGCCTTCGCCCAAGAGCGTCACCTTGGCTCTGATGGCGATACCCGCTTGAAAATTTGCCGTGGGTTTGCCGTCTTTACCGATGCCGAAATCACCGGTGACAATCCCTGCGAGCCTGCCGTTTTCAATAATAAAATCCGCTGCCGGGAACCCGGGGAAAATCTGTACGCCCAAGCTTTCAGCTTCCTTGCCCAGCCATTTGCAGACGTTGCTCAAGGAGACGATGTAATTGCCGCGGTTATGCATCTGCGGCGGTGATGGCAGGCGTACCGAGCCGCCTGCGAACAAGATGCGGAATTCATCGCGCTGGGCGGGAGTGGTGATGGGTGCGCCGCGTGCTTTCCAGTCCGGCAGCAGTTCATCCAGCGCACGGGGCTCAAGTACAGCGCCTGATAAGATATGCGCGCCTACTTCCGAGCCTTTCTCGACCACGCAGACAGAAAGCTCCTGTCCCTGTGCAATCGCGAGCTGACGCAATCTTATCGCAGCGGACAGGCCCGCTGGCCCGGCACCCACGATCGCCACGTCGAAATTCATCTCTTCTCTTTGCGCCATGCCTGTCTCTTTGCTTTTTCAAGCATACTCTTATATTGTCGCCCATGATGCAAGAGGCTCTGGAAACATTACAGTGGTACATTGACGCAGGCGTGGATGAGGCCATTCAGGAAATGCCGCGCGATTATTTCGCTGCGCCTGCGCCCAAGCCAGTAATAACGGCGCTTACGGCCTCGCATGCATCGGTGCGCGAACCTGCCGCCAGCTTCATCGCCGCCCCTGTCGCATCCAGAAATATGGCGCAAGCTCCTGCAACCTCCATGCCGTTGCACCATTCGCAGTCTGCCGCCATCGCCGAAGCACGGCGGCTTGCCGATGAGGCACAGACGCTCGATGCGCTGAAAGAGGCCGTGCGCGGTTTCGAAGGCTGCGCCATCAAACGCACGGCGACCAATACCGTCTTTTCCGACGGCAACCCTGACGCCCGGCTGATGCTCATCGGCGAAGCGCCGGGCGCACAGGAAGACGCGAAAGGTATCCCCTTCTGCGGCCCCAGCGGGTGGCTGCTGGATAAAATGCTGGCTGCCATCGGCTACGACCGCAAGACTGCCTATATCACCAACACCGTATTCTGGCGCCCGCCCGGCAACCGCCAGCCCAACACCGAGGAACTGGCCATATGCAGGCCGTTCGTCGAACGGCACATCGCTCTTATCGATCCGGCGTTGCTGGTAATGGTCGGCGGCACGGCCACTAAATCGGTACTGGCAACCGAACAGGGCATCACGCGCCTGCGCGGCAAGCAATATACCTACCGCACCCCATACAAGGACAAGGATTACCCCGTCGCGGTCATCTATCACCCTTCTTATCTGTTGCGCCAGCCCGGCCAGAAACGCGCCACATGGCAGGATCTGCAGGCAATAAGGAAGATTCTGGGGGACGCACCACCCCCGGTTTCGCTCCACGAAACCTCCCCCGCGGGGTCGTCGCAGTAATTTGCTGCGCAATTTCTACTCCTCCGCGTATCCAACACAAATAACAATCCGTCATGAAAACTCTCGTCATCCATCCCTATTTGAAAAACGACCATTCAGGCCGTCGTTCTCCGCAGGCACGACTGGACGAAGGTGTGCGGCTCACCCATGCCATCTCGCTTGATGTCCGGATGGCGCAGCTTGTGCCACTTACGCTTTATCGCCCCGCGACGCTGATTGGGCAGGGTAAAGCGGATGAGCTGAAAATCATCATCGATCAGCAAGAAATCGGCCTTGTCGTAGTGGACGGTTCCTTGAGTCCCGTACAGCAGCGCAATCTGGAGAAAGTCTGGGAATGCAAAGTCATCGACCGCACGGCGCTTATCCTGGAAATCTTCGGAGCACGCGCGCGCACCTATGAGGGCAAGCTGCAGGTGGAACTGGCAGCGCTTGAATACCAGAAAAGTAGGCTGGTGCGATCATGGACGCATCTTGAACGGCAGCGCGGCGGCTTCGGCTTTTTAGGCGGGCCCGGCGAATCGCAGATTGAGATCGACCGGCGGCTCATCCGCGACCGCATTGCGCGCATCAAACGCGAACTTGAAAGCGTTACCCGGACGCGCGAACTGCATCGCAAGACGCGCCGCGAGGTACCCTACCCAATCGTAGCGCTCGTGGGATATACCAATGCCGGTAAGTCCACTCTGTTCAATCGGCTGACCGGAGCCAAGGTCAAGGCGATGGACAAGCTGTTTGCCACGCTCGACCCCACCCTGCGCAACGTCAAACTTCCCTCGGGCCTGCATATCATCCTATCCGACACGGTGGGATTTATCTCCGATCTGCCGCACGAGCTGGTGGCCGCCTTCCGCGCCACGCTCGAAGAAGTAGTGGAAGCGGACCTGCTGCTGCATGTGCGCGATGCCTCGCATCCCGATACGGGCGCACAGAAAGCCGACGTGCTTGGCGTGCTCTCCGGCCTCATCCCGGAAGAGAAACTTTCGGAATATATGGTGGAAGTGCTCAATAAGATCGATCAATTGCCGGATGGCGCACCGGATACGAATGTCATAGCCGTTTCTGCCCTGACGGGCGCCGGCATCGCTCATCTGCTGGCAACATTGGATGCACGGCTTTCCGCACTATTCATGACGACGCTGTCGCTCAAGCTGCCCGCCGAAGAAGGCGAGAAGCTCGCCTGGCTCTACCGCCACGGCAGCGTAATATCGCAGGAAGAAGAGGAAGGAAGCCTGCAAATCCGTGTGCGCCTGACGCATGAGAACGCCGCCCGCTGGGCGAAAATGGCGAGAAAACACTAGCATCCTCCTCACTCCGCTCGTTATTGTGCGATGCAGCATTTCTATGTTGCAACGCAACATTTATGCTGACAAACCCGCAGAAATCTGCTATATTTAGGACAATGAAGCAGGCCAAATTTACGAGCCGGCGTTCATGGGGAAAGAAGGTAACCGCCAGTGCGTCTTACAAGGCGCCTGCATAAAGGGAAAAAGGGAGATTGCAGCTGCATTGCGCTGGGCCTCCTGCTTACCCTTTCAGCCTGTTCCCTTCCGCAATTAAGCGTGGAGCGTGACGGAAGGCGCGTTTCCGCCTCCAACGCAGGTTTCTATATCAATAACGATGCCCATACCTCGGATGACCGCATACGCGGGCATGGATACCTCGCCACGGTGCATGTGCTTTTCACTCCGACACAGACCGAGCCTGTAACATTCGATCTGCGACGCGACGGCCACGAGACGGTGTCATTCAACGTCATGGAGACCAAGGAAACAACGACTTACCTTCATTTGGGCTACAGCCACGATGACGGAGAAACGATAGGCGTCAGGTTCCGCTGGCGCTACTGAACTGACGTGCATTGCGTGCATTTTTCTTTAACCTGATGAAAGGATTCTGACTATGGATACGCTTATGGGTTTGCTAGGCTATGTCGGCGTCATATTTCTTCTGCTGGCCTACTTCCTGTTGGTTATAGGGCAGATGAAGGCAACCGACACACACCATATCATGCTTAATCTGCTGGGCGCGCTGTTCGTCGTAATCGCCATGCATATGGGCAGTACGGTGCCCTTGATGCTTACTATCGTGCTGTGGCTCCTTATCAGCCTCTTCGGCCTGTATAAACACCACATTGCCACGACAGAATAGTCGCTTCAACATACCTAGGCGGGAAAAGTAATTTTCCCGCCTTTTTTATGGCCTGCGTTTAACTTCTTCCACGGCGATCGACATAGACGCCCTTGCCTTCCGTATCGATATCCTTCTCGGGCCTGAAATGACTGCGCATGGCAGGACGGGCAAAGAGGGGCCGCTGGCCTATATTCTTGGCATAGACCCATACCAGGCCCGACATGACTACAATCGCAAGGCCGAACACCCAGATAAAGGCGGCGGTAGCGCTGTTGCCGCTCATGCCGATGAAGGCGGCGGAAACGAATACGGAGATTCCAATGAGAAACCCAAGGATTTGTCCGAGGATGGTACTGAAAGTATGGGTGCTCAACGCCTTATTTTCCCACTCATGACGATGTTTCTGTTCCGCTTCGAACATTCCCAGGATACGGGCGGCCGAGCCTTCCACTACGTAATTATATCCTTCGAGAACCTCAGGGCTGGGCAGGAACTCAGAGTTCCGGCGGAAGCTGCTGCGATCTTTCCGCTGATGGTCTCCTCCACCCTGATTACTCATATTCTTCCCCCTCCGGCGTACCCTCAAAGCTATGCAGCGCCGCATCGATATCGCCGCCGATATGCTTCCAGTCACCGCGAAACGCTTCTAGCGAATTGCGATAGGGATAGCGGTAAAGCGGTGGGCTGGTTATTCTGAAGACGGATACCACACCGCGCAGAAATTCATCTGAAAAGCTCATGCGATTTCCCTGTCTGCAATGTGCGAGAACGGTTTATCAACGGATGGCATAGTTCCATTTTTGCCGATAAAACGCAAAAGCTTTATTACTTCAAGGAACCTCTTACGCGCGTATGGCCGCTTGCTGCTTGGCCGTCTCTTCACGTGCGGTGAATGCACCCTGCACGAGTTTCGCTTCTTCTTTAGGGGCCGCAGGCGTAGTGGTAAGCGCGGCGGTAAATTTACCCTGCACGGGTTTGACCTCCGACTGAGGGATTCCATCCGAAGCAAGCGCCTGGGTGAATTTGCCCTTCACCGGCTTCTGACCTTTATCGGCAACGGGCTGGGTGAGGAATTTGGTTTCGGCCACAAGCTTTAAGACGCCACGGGCATGGAGTTGCTGTTCATATGCCTTCTGCGCTATCTTCTCTATCACCTCATTATTGGCATTCGTAGCAAGTCCGCCTATGAGACCCATATAGTCATTCAGTTCACCGTGATTATAGAGCTTGAAGCTCTTCACCAACGAACGGTACGAAGAATTTATCGTCTGGCCGGAGGTCACCATGCTGGCCACCATATTCGTGCCCATGCTCAGTGCGATCGTTTTAGGTAAGAAATTTTTCATCTGGCCGCTGCGCAACATCAGCCAGCCGTTGGCCACGCCGCCGCCAAGCTGAAGCAATATGCCCCCCATCCCCCGCTTACCGAATACTTCCTCTCGCGCCTTACGCGCCAACGGGTGAAGATGACTACCCGTTATGACCTGCCATGTGCTGGGCATTTTTCCGGTAAGATCCGTCTGCACCGCCTTCACGGCCAGGATACCTTGCTTCATGGTCGTTCCCGCCATCGCCATATCGCCTACGGCGCCTGCGCCTGCAAAGACGGCATTGGCGGTACTGGCCTGCATTACCTTGCCATGGAACTTAGGTACAATATTTTTTATGTATCCGCCTAATTTGCTAGCCGAAGACGCCACTTTTCCGGCTTCCGATGCCATCTGCTCCGCTGCATTTGGATTGCGGAGCTTTTTAAGCGCATCCGGAAGCTTTCCGAGTTCCACTTCACTCAACTCGGTAATCTTGGTGAAACGTTGAAGCGTCTCGGTAGGGATATGTTTCGTGATGGGGTGAACCGCCCATGCGAACCCTCCGCTTATTTTCTTTCCTATGGCTTTGAAGGCCCCACCGATTTTTTGACCAATAGAGGGGCTAGGGGGGGTAAATTTGGTAAAGCCGTTATAGGGGACTCCGTTTGCCATTTTGGGGGCAAGGGGAGCATGCGCAGCTTCCGACGTCCAGCTAAAGAATCCACGGATTTTATTTCCTATGGCTTTTAAGACCTGACTCAATTTCGAGGGAGTTTTTTCGAGAATCGTAGGGGCAGGCCCCTCGAACTTAGTAAACCCCTGATAGGCGCCCGGCTGGGTCAATGCTTGTTCAGGCAGTTCTGTTACTCTTCCCTTAAGCATCCGCTTGGCAAGTCCTCCGATAAGGGGAAGCGCAAATACTGCCGTCGATAAATAGTTTGAGACTGAAGAAATTCCGCCCAAAAGACCTTTTGATTCGTTCCGCACCGCTTTATGCGCCGCCTTGATTTCTGCGGTAGCGGGTTTAATGCCTTGCGGCAACAACAGGCCGGCCTCATTCACCATCAGGCCTGTGCCAATGGCGCTTTTGCCAACGATCTTGGACGCCTGTCTTGTTATCGTGTTAGGCATGCCGTCATTTCCTAAAACTTAAGTCTCATACCCGATTATTATATCCCGCACTGGGCGACAATAACAGGCTGGTTTGGTTAATTTTTTGTTACAACTCAATATCTCACACCCCGATCGACTGTGTGGTTCCTTCCCCCATCTGGATGGCTTTTTCCGTATGGGTTGCAGCAGGAGTGTCAGGTCGAGATTTCTTAAGTCCTTCGTGCGCAAAGGATTTTACGGGCTGCTCGGAAACAAGGTCCTGCATCTGCGTCTCGGATGGCGTGGGGCACCCTGCCAGCGCACTCTTTAGGCTGGCGCCGTTTTTGAGCGCCTGTTCCGCTTTTTTGACCTCAGGGATGCCATAGAGGTTAGCCACTTCGACATACGCCAGATGCTTCTCGAGATTGTCCGACTTCAGCAATCCCATACCCAGCAGATACACCAGCTTGGGCACGGTAAAATCCGCATGCTCTTTTTTAGGTGTATTCTGGTATGTCTGGTTCATCAGGTCGGCCATACGCTCGAACAGCTTCAGATCCGCCTGCCACTCGGGCGTATTCATTTTGGGCATGTGCGGTACGGATTTATTATTATGCGCCTGAAGCTCATAAAGATTGATGAGATCCGCTGCTGTTACCAGTTCGCCTATTCGGCTCCTATGATTAATTTTATTATCGACGAAGCTCTGCAAATCCTCGAAGAATGTTTTCTTGCGGCCAAGTGCGTCGGATGCCAGATATATGGCGTTGCTGCCCGCACCGGCAACGACCGAGTCTTTAGGCCCTAACAGCCGTGATTTCGTAATTAATTCGTCCGGCTTCAGATGTTTCTTAAAGGGTGTCGGGATGAGATAGGTAAAAAACGGAAGCTGTACAAGGGTGCGTAATGCCGTGCGTTTGGTAAAATTCTTTACCGTGTCATGCACCAGCGTGTTCTTGCTGCGGAACATATCCCGCATGCCGACTTTTTCCGGCGGTTTGTCAAATTCCCAGGCGAGCGGTTCCCGGAACTGGCTCTTCATGTCCTGATACGTGCGGTTTGAATAAAACGCCGTCACCGCCATCATGCCCATGCCCAAAGCGATGGACCATACGTTGTCCGCCTTTGTCCCCTTTATCCCGAGAAACGTCTTGTCCCTGGTAACAGGCTTGAAAGCCGTATTTAACGCTTCCGCTGAATAACGCGCCGAAAGCAGTGGCAACATCAGCGCCCAATAGCCGGAACGATACTCGGAAAAGTTACCCTTGATTTTGGTATGGTCCATATTGGACTGCGTCGCGGGCACAGAGGCGACCTGCACCACAGGTTGCGTATTTTGCACCGCATCCGTCTTCTCAATTTTTATATCCGCTATTTCCGGCATGTCTTTTCAGTGCCTTAAACAAACAATATCCCATTAGTATTGTGCCTTTTTACATGCTAATAGAACAGCAAAACTTTATGAAGATTTGGTGACAGAATCAATCTAAAAGTATCTGAATTAATACTAATATTCAGATACTTGGTTGATATTATTGCTTGCTTTGCATAGAAAGCAAGCGCGTCAGCTTTTTGACATCGTTGCTTCTTCAGCAACGCTCTTCTTGGCATGCTCAAGGGGGCTGCGGGCCTCCCTTTGCGGGCTATAGCCCGCATTTTCATCCTCAGATACCCTGTAAGGCTTCATTTTGCTTAGCTCTTCAGCCGCGTTCTGCATCTGCGCTCCGCCGGATTCGCCGCTCATGGCCATTTTCTCTTCCTCCTGAGCCTTGCTCACGGATTCTTTCCGGCTGACATATTCCTTCCACATCTCGCCCGGCTTCTTCGCTGAAGCGGTGATGTCGCGGACCATCTTGGTTACGTCCTTGAAGTTCTCACGGACATATTTGTTGCCTCCACTCTCGCTTTCGGCACTGCGGAATCCCTGTTCGAGCGCTTCCACGGCATCGATATGCTTGCTCTTGACGCCCTGGGCTTTGAGATCCTCGCGCCCTTTTTCGATGATGAGCTTTGTCATCTCGGTGAGATCATCAATGAAGTGCTGCTTTCCCGCATCGCGATTCTTTTTGACGTCCTCGGCGGGAACGCCGGCCCTTTCCAGAATCCCTGCGGGAAACAGCATCGTGAAAAACGGCTTTTCCTCCTGCGGGATTTTATCATAGGTCGCGGCAAGTGTTTCTTTCGTGAACGGCGCGCTTTTGTAGATCTCCTTCTCGCTAAGCTTGCCGTTATATTTTTGCAGCAGCTTGCCGAGCTCTTTCTTCACGTCTTCTTTATCGCCGAAATCAGTATCCTTGCTGCCGAAGATCACTATCTTCTTATTGTCCAGCATCTCGGCAATCGCCTGCGGATGCAGCTTATATCGTACAACCGCATCCGTAATGGCTTCCATCGCATTTTCATACGAGCTGCCTTCAAACGAATGGTTTTTATCCATATCGCGTGCATGCTGCGAAAAAATATTTTTTATGAATACGTTTATCTTCTGACGATCCGGATCATGATGCCGCTCGAGATAGCCCTGAAGATCGATGATTTTGTCCCACGCCACCTCCGGCGCTTCCTTGCCGCTGATATGGCGATCCATCACACCCCCCACGAGAGCGGCCATAAAGGGCGTCGCCTGCAGGTTTTTGATGTTTTTATAGTAATCCGACTCCACGTTACCCTTGGTATGAAACATCCTCTTTTTGAAGGTGGGATCGCTGAACATACCCTGTAGATTTCCGACTATATTATGCTGTTCTTCATCGGAAAGTGAACTTATCGGTCCCATAGAGTTGACAGGTTTTCTTCTCAGCTCACCGGCTTTTGCCGAAAGCTTCTTTCTCTCCTCAGGAGACAACACAAATTCTTTCTCATGTTTGCGCCACACCCCAGCGCCTTCAGTGAAAACATGATCGTCAACCTTCTCATTGGCTTTACGTAATAGCCTAGCCACTTCCTCATTATGATTGGCCTTCACCATATCCGGCATTTCTTTATACTTTGCCTGGAGACTCTCCATTTTAGCGCCCAGCTCTTGAGCCTCTTCTTGGAGTCCGGATCGGTTGGCCTGGTTGATGTTCTGCGTAAGGCTGGTTATTTCTTCCTTCAAAGCGGCTTTGGCGTTATTGGGAATTGTGTGCTGTTTGGCTCTTAATGCCTTCATTTCAGCAAGCAGTTCCATTCTTTCTTCTCTGGACATGCCTGGACGATATTTCGCCTGAAACACGCTTCTTGGATTACGGATAGTGTCCAGCTGATGCTGATAGATACCCATTGCAATATTCGGTAAAGCCCGGATACCTCCGGCCAAAGTGCCAAACAGGTTATGCCTTCCGTTCTGGTATACTTTGGCACGTGCATGGGCAAGTGCGGTAAAATTACTGGTCAGGGTCTTACTCAGACTGCCATCCAAATCGTTATTTGCCGCAAGCAAAGGCTGTGCTTGATCGCGCAGCGCATACATCTCTTTGAAGCCGCTCTGTACCGTCTTCTTGACGCCAAGCGCTACATCACTGGCAGATAAACCAAAGAGCCATGTGAAATAGAGTGCTTTGCCCACTTTTGCAGCGTGATTTTTAGGCAGTATCAGCGAAGCTGCTGCTGTACCGTACCTGCCCGCTGTAGCGGCACCTCGCAATGATACTTCGTTCAAGACGGTGGCGATAAGGGGTTTAAGCGCAAGGGCCACTTCAGGCCCCCCGACATCGATGTACTTGCCAAAGATTTCAAGCTTATCGTTTTTAATGCCTACTTTGCCTTTGATTGCAGTGGCAACATCCATAGGTTTGGACGCGCTGGTCTGCGCCGGCGGCTGCACACTTTGAGTGTGGAAGCCGGAAGCATCATCGTTGTAATCATACTCGTAATTATCGTCGGCCATGGCGTTATTTGTACGCAGTGGTAAGAGTGACTCAGTTTCATAGTAGCATTAAAATATTACAGTATGATGAACATTTCCCGATATTTTAACTTATTTATTGGCTTAGCCCTTATTACGGAGGGGATTGAAATACGGGCTTTTTTGAGATTTAGGGATGCCCGTTGCCTTTTCTTGCCCGGCGTCCGGCCATAGTGTAGTAAGTCAGGCCTGTGAGCATGGCGCAGACAACCTGTAATTGAATATATATTCAGCAAATGTATATCCCAGCGACCTTTTTCTCCACTGATCTTTTCTGGTCCAGCCTTAAATGGTTAATGATTCTCATGGTATGGGGACTCTTTGCCTGGAGCACCTGGCGCGAGGACCGCAAGGTCAGGCAGCTTCTGGATAAACCCATCGAGGAACGCGATGCGCTCACCTTACTGCGCACCTTGCATCGCCGCGACATGCAGATATGGCTGCAGGTATCCCTGTTGCTCATCGTGGTGGCCGCCAACGATATTCATCACGATGCCTCCTTACTGCCTACGGACTTTTTTGCCGCCCCCGCTCCGCCACCGCCACCGGTATTGCAAGCAAAAGAGCCGCCTGACGACAGGTACGATAAATTACTGCGAAAGAACGCAGGCCAGGGACTTCCCTTTTCCGATATCACCGCATTCAACGAGCAAAACGGCAAGAGGGAGGCGTATATCGACTTGCTGAAGGAGCGCTATGAATCATGGCTCGTCACCTATTATTATCTGGATAAATGCAAAGCGGTGAGCGCGGATGATTATGCGCTGATTCGTCACCTGTTGGAAAAAGATCTGGAAGGAGCCCATGCGGATGCCGCAGTGGAAGGAAATATCCTTCTTGCGGCCACGGGTTCCTACAAAGAGATGTACAGCAACATTCCCTGCGACGGCGCGCATCTAGGCGCTACAAAATCAACCTATGATGCAAATATACAACAAGCGCGGGGCATCCCGCCCCAGAACTCCGCCAATCCTACGCCAGCCGCCACTGAAAAAGCAGGCGGCGCGCGTTAAACGCCGGGCAGGTTTACTAAAAATTAGTGAAATAGGCGCTAAAATTCTAACGGATATTCATGTGTGAGTGCTGTTTTTCACGCAGTAGTTCAGGGAGAAATTTTGCGCCTTTTACCTCATATAGTATTAGCGTTCATGATCTACGCGGTACTTTTCTATATGGAAAATTACCAGCCGGAAATGATGACGCATCTTCTGATTCAGGTGGACGTGTTCGGCTTCACGCGCGTGGCACAGCAGGAACAGGAAAGGCTTGCAAAAATCAAGAACCTTTCCATCACCTACGAAGAGAAACAAGTGCTCGTCAACCGTACGGTATTCATGGGAGCGACGCACGATATGGTCAAGCTGGCGCTTGGCGATCCCAAGAAAATTGTGGAACGGATGTGGGAGGCTAAGAATATAATGCTGACCTATTATGTCTATTACCTGCCCAACGACAACCGCCCCACCATTCTCGTATTTCAGGATGACAAACTTATAAACGCCTATAAGGGTTCCGCATTGGACGTCGGGAACTAGCGCCCTTTATTCTTGCCCATGCCATGGGCATAAAGCAGCGAGGCAATAGCCGCGCCGTAGCCCGGTAAACTCACATAGGTGAGGGCGCGGCCGCGTTCATCGGCCTTCTCTTTATCGATCCCCAGCTTATGCTCCATTGCCCTGCCTATCCCGTAATGGGTATTTTCCGAGAATTTTGCAAACAGCGTCGGCATCAGGGCCATAATCCCCAGATGAACCGTGAGCTCCGTTGCGGCGGTTTTAAACGGTTGCATGGGGGCCTTGAGCGCCCTTGCAAGCATCGACTGCAATCCGAGGGTTGCGGCAAAATCGGCGCCCAAAGCCAGAAATGTTTTTACCATTCCGTCGGAAATCTCAAACGCACGCTCTTCGCGTGTTTCAGGGGCATAAGGAAGCGGCGGCTCTCCGCGTGCAATACGCTGTGCGTTTCTCTTCTCATCATATTCCTTGTGAGCGCGGCGCAGCCCCTTGGCAAAATATTCGAACTTCTCAAGGTGGGGCAACACGATATGTTTGGAAACCGTGTCGCTCAACGATTTCATCTGGTGAGGCACTTTCTCCATGCAGTAGACAGCACCGAGCGTGGCCAAAGGCGCACCGATCAATTCAGGTGCAAGCACTGCCATGTTGATTCTGGCGCTATCGCTTAATTTCGCCATTCGTCCCTCTGATCCGCCCTTTGATTATTCAAAGCAAAGGCTTTAGCCTTTTCAAGGCTTCCGATCATATTAGCGGATTTGAGGGAAAAAACGTATGAAGATTATGTGACAAGGACTTAATAAAGCAGGCCTTAGCCACATCCGCCTCGCAGATCTACTCTTCAGCGGGGGGCTTCAGATTGGTGGTGATTTCATGCGCTTTTTCGGCATCGGGAATATCCACCATCATCTGGTGGTTGAAGCCGTATTCGGTCTCCATTTTCTTGCGCACCTCCGCAGCCGGCTCACCCTCACCTGATTCCACGATAACACCGAAATCTTCGGGGTAAAACATGCCGCTTTTCTGGGCTTCCATGAAGGGTTCCAGCTTGTCCGCACGAACTGCCACATAGGCAAAAATGGGCTTGCCGTCAGGGTTTTCACCCCTAACCAGCAATATACAGACAGTCTTTTCAGCTATGACCTGCTCTGATGGCGAGAGTTTGCTCAAAGGTATTCTCCCTGTTGATTTAGACGAACCTGAAGATAAAACAATGATTTCCACCCGTCAAGCAGAAGCGTAGGGCAAAATAGCGTAATCGGGCGAGATAGACAAAATTGTCAAAAAAGGTTCACTTTTGGATACCCCTCAAATGCGCTATAATGGCTGCATTAGAGCCTTAAACACTAGGCAACAGTTATGCAGATGCATGCAGCCACCTGGGGGCATGTCGCCCTTTCCACCCCCGCCACGGTAGCGATGGAATCGGCTGAGGAAGTACGGGAGATGGCAATGCTGCGCTGCCGGTACGGCAAAAAAACTGCGCGGGCGCGAACCTCATTATGCGGATTTCTACCCGATACAAGTGAAGTGATTTTCAATCCCAATACGCTTCAGGATCTGGCCAATATCTTTGAAACAAATATTGAGTTGGCGTTTACTTAAATAACAGACTCTGATGGTCTGAATACTATCTGCTTAGCGGCTGTTTGCTGCCATGCTCGTTTCCGCTTCCGCAGGCTTCTTTACCAGCTCAGCAAAGGAAATATCCCTTTTCTTCAGCTCGGTCTTATAGTGTTGGTTCTCATCGACCAGATGCGCATTGGTCTCAAGAAGCCGGTTCTTTTCAGTTGCGACCGCCACGTATTTATCGTTGGCTTTCTGCGCCTGTTTCCACCCTTTGATGCTGCCGGGAAGCTGCACAAGATGACCTACGGCCCAGCCCACTACAGCACTTGCCGCCAGCGTCGGGCCTGTGATTTTGATCTCCGATTTGGTCTTATCGTTTACCCATTTGACGATTTTCTGAAACCGCTCTTCATTTCTCTCGCCGAAGGTTTCGAGTGCAGTGGCAATCTTATCAATCCTTGGGCTTTTCTCGCGGCCAAAGGAAAGTATGGCTATCGTCGCAACCGTGGCCGCAGTGCCCCAGATGAGTGCATCCTTGACGGAATTGCCCAGAGCATACACAGCCCGGCTGATGCCAAGCTCGCTCTTATCATCCGGCTTCTTTTTCATTGCGTTTTAAAAGTAGTTGCACCTGTTTTTAGCTGTTCCATTGTAACTGGTGTGCTCTTATATGGAAAGGGTCGTTAATATGAAGATTTGGTGACGACCTGTAACCGCCTCCCGTTGTAAATACTTGTCACAGCAATATAATTTACTATAATACGCCCTGCCAACCCGCCTTGAAATATAGAGATTTCCCATGCCCTTTGCCCCGATGAACGTAATTCTTAAGAGTGCTTTGGAACCCAAGGGCACGCTTTCCATGCCCTATCCGGAAGGCAGGAACGAAGGGCATTTTTTCGGGGGCGTAAACCATACGCTTTCGATCGAGGGCAATTTCTTTCGCAGCCCGCGCGATTTCACACTGCTGATACAACACGACCGGATACTGTTTACCTGGCACGGCGGGTTCGTGCTTCCTGCAGGCACATTGCTCAATATCCAGGCTGAAATACCGGGGGGCGATTATTATTTTGATCCCAAGATCGGCGTCACGGTGCTCAACATGGTGCACTCGCCGATGTTCATGGTGAACCTTGCATCGCCTGCCGATGCGGAAAGCAACTACTGGGTGGAACCCGCAAACGCCGCTGAGGGACAGCCTCTCACGCTGGTGCGCACCCAGATCGTCACCCCCCGGAATGTGGTTGTACATTCCAAAACGGATAATTCGCACGCGACATTTACCATCGAGGGAGAGGATCTGTATCGCCGTTCGATGATCGAGAAAATCACCGCCCCCAATGCAGGCAAGACGGAAGGCAAAAAGGCCTTTGCGCAGATCCGTCGCATCACCAGCAGCCATGCCTTAAAGGGCGAAATATCCATCGGCTCGGGCAACAAGCTGGGACTTCCGGTATACCTCCCCTCACCCGGCTATCTGCTGCGCGAAATCATCGACGGGCTGGCCATTACAGGCGGAACCATCATCGCCGGGGAAAATGATGTGCCGTCCGCTATTACCGGCGACCGGCGCGGTACCTATACACCGCCGGCAAGCGTCACGCTTAACGGCAAGCACAGCATTCACCTGCTATTGTCGTTGCTGGCTCCGGGCAATATCGGCATTCCCGATTACGCAGGCTGATTTTATGGAGTGCGTTACTGGGATTTATCATTATCCCACTGATTGTTGCGACTTTCTCGGTCATTTTGGTCGGGCAATGTAGTTCCTGTAGGGGTATCTTCCGAGAAATTTCCTCTGGGACTTATTTTTGACGAGTACCCATTACCTTGTCGCGCTGCGGATATTGTAAGTTGGCTGTGCAGTTTTTCCTCATTTAATCCTAATGCGCAGGCTTTGCCTGCCATGATCCGGGATTCAAGTAAGCGTGCGGCCGTGGGTAAAACCGAAATACTATTAAGGCCTATATCATTACACGCCTTGATGGATTCCCAATCTCCTGACACCTGAGACCCGCATACGGAAATGTCTGTATCTTTCTTTTCACTGCGTAACGCCTCTGTCGCCTTTTGCATTATCTGCAAAACCGGTTTGATCAATGTTTTAAATGGACTTAATCCGTTGTAATCATGCTGCTGCATCCAGACTTGTGTGGCCTTCATATCATTGCGTGCGCATCCAATTATTTCCGCCGTAAGATCATTACTGCCGAAACTGATGAAATCTGAAATCCTTGCAATATTCTTTGCATCATCCACGGCTTGCAAGGTTTCAATCATGGCACCAAAATGATATTTGCCTTTGAACCCTTTCCGTTCTGCAACCCCTTCTACTTCTTGTTTGATTTTTCCAAGCTCCTCAGCGTTGTAAATAAGGGGCACCATAATCTCCGGTGTGCCGCTATAGCCAGTCTTGGCAGCAGCATCAAAAATTGCCTCTGCCTGGGCGGCATAAAGCGTCGGTGTTTTAAGAGCCAGCCGAGCGCCTCTCGTATTTTCAACGCCTACTCTTTCTATAAAATTCTTTAGCTGCCCGCCTTCCAGAAACTCCTCTGGCGGCGCATCAAGCAATCGTATACGGACAGGAAAATCTTTATCTTTAGGGACAGCTTTGAATAATGATTCAAAATCATTCTGCTGTGCGGCTTTAAACGCGGGCATAGCACTTGATAATGTTTGCGGATCAGAAGCATCAAGCACATTGCGAAGAACAGAGAGCTTACTCGGCGCAAAAAACATATGCTCTGTTCTGACTAAACCAATACCCTGAGCGCCATGTTGGATCGCTACTTCCACCTGCTGCGCCGTATCCGCATTGGCTTTAACTGCAAGGCCCTTTTCCTGCCGGCAGATTTCGCTGGCCCAGCCAGCTAATACTTCCACTCCATCGAAAATATCCTCGTAAATGGGAAGATGAGCGTCATAAAAGCGGCCTATACCCAGCGACACTTCGTCGCCAGCCTTCAGTTTATAGGCGTTTTCTTTCTGCTTGGGATTGGCGGGCCGTATAAGGTATTTTTTTCCATCCTGTTCTTCAAGCCTAAGATTCCCTTCTGAATTATCAAATGCGGCGGGTATTCCGTGCGCATCAAATATATATTGCGAGTGCCCAGTGCCTTTGCCCAGCACAATGATTCCGCCAAGTTCAGGTAGTAATTCCATTGCGACGGAGTTCAAATCGTGTGTAGCGAAAAGAACTGTCTTTTTCTGCTCACGAAGCCACTTCACATCGGCAAGAGTAAACGCAAGATGGCCATTCACCGCACCGTCTGTAAAAAATTCAAAATCTTCCTGATGGTGGGGATAATCCTTATCCTCCAAACAAGATCGAATCTGTACTTTTTTTATGTTCAAACCCTTGAGGGCTTGATACGGAGTGTATTTATTGTTTTTGACTGCTTTTACGGCATGAGAAGGATCTATTTTTTCTCTATCGTAAGGATCTATTTTCTGCTGTTCCTCAAAGCTGGGGACGTGGATACCCCATGCGCTGTCAATGTATTTGAATAATGCAGAATTATCGGATGCATGTTCATTCCCTCCACGTAAAAAATTTAATAAAGGACCCAATTCTTTCCCAAAATGCCCATCTATATTTGCTGCTTCTGTCATTTTTTCTACATCATCTTGGGCATTTGAATGGCAGAAAATTTTTTTAGGTTTTAATTGGGAATGCTTTTCCGCCCATTCCTCAATAGCAATTAAATGTTGCCCACCTACTAATTTTTCTTCAAACGCGCCATTATACTCATGTAAATCAAAGGTAATGATGTCTGCACTATTCCCCTGTTTCGCCCATTCGTCTAATATCGCAAGCGCACCCGTCGTATTTTTAGCTATTTTTATTTCTACGTTGTATTCGGGCTTAGACGAATAAACTGATTCACCACGTTTGGCTAATCCATCGTTAATAATAAGCAATCGTTTCTTTTCAGGCATGTTACCACTTTCTTGATTTTCTCCATTATTAACTTTTATTAAAAAAACAAAAGCGACATTCTTGTTACGAAATTAAGAATCTCTACAAGATATTATATAAAATATTGTAAATATATAGGCTTAGACTATTTCACCGGCAGTCTGATAATCACCACCAAGCCCGGCGCGTTATTGGCAAAGGAAAGGTCCCCCCGGTGCAGTTTCACCGCTGCGCTCACGAGGCTCAGGCCCAGCCCGTTGCCGGGCGAAGAGCGGCTCTGCTCGAGGCGGAAGAATTTCTCCACCACTTTGCCATGAAACGCCTCGGGAATGCCGGGGCCGCTATCGGCTATTTTCAGTTCAAAATAGCTGTCGGTTGCAGACAGCGTCACTGCAATGGCACCGCCCTTGGTGGTGTATTTAATCGCATTGTCGAGAATGTTCGCCACGGTTTGCGTCATCAGGTGACGGTCGCCGTTGAAGGTGATGTTCTCCGCTATCTCGGTCGTCATATGCTGCGACTTCTCCTCCGCGACCGGGCGATAGAGATCGGCAACATCCAGCACGGCCTGCGAAAGATCGAAGTCCGTGAACTGCTCCACCCCCGCCCCCATTTCCGCCTGCGCGATGCGCAATATGGCATTGAAGGTCCCAACCAGCGCGTCGATCTCGGCCAGCGACACCCGCACTTCCTGCGTCATCTTCTCCTGCGTCACCTGCGGGGCAAGCAGGCTTTCCAGCCGGTGCCGCAGGCGGTTGAGCGGCGTACGCAGATCGTGCGCGACGCTATAGGAAATATCACGCACGCCGTCGATAAGTTCGCAGATGCGATTCAAGGTCTGGTTTAAATGCATCGCCAGATGATCAAACTCGTCGCCCGTGCCCGCGACCTTGACGCGCGTGGTGAGCGCACCCGCCGCGACACGCCTGAATGCCTGGTTAATGGCCTCGATGCGCCGGTATATCGTATAGGAGATAAGCATGCCGCCTGCAGCGGCAAGCGCGAACATGATGCCAAAACAGATATAGAGCACCTCGACTATTATCTCATGCACATGCTCGATTTCCGCCATCTTGCGCCCGACCAGCAGGATATAACCGCCGGGAAGCGTGGAATTCATGGCAATCGCCATGGGCGGCATGGACGTATTCTGCGTCTTGGCAATCGGGAACTTGATCCAGGTGCCGACGTTCGTCTTGCCGCCCGGCCACAACTCGAGATTGCCCGCCACGACATGCCAGTTGCGGTCGATAAGCATGAGGACCAGCGTCTTCTCCTCGTCCTTCTCCAGCATGTGCTGTATCGAGGTCGCTATCTCCGTGGGCCCCAGAAGGCCGAAGCTGCGCCTTAAATCCTCCGTCTGCACGCTGATGGAATGTTTTAAGTCTTCTTCCATATCGCTGATAATAGCCGTGTAGACGAAGATGAGCAGCGCCGTCACCGAAGCGCCGAACGTCACCATGTAGAGCAGCGTGAGCCTGAAAGCCGAAGAGCGAAAAAGACGGAACATCAGTTGTTACTCTCACCCAGTTGATAGCCTGCACCGCGAACGGTTTTGATGAGGGATTTCTCGAACCCCTTATCGATTTTCTGGCGCAGACGGCTCACCTGCACGTCGATGACGTTGGTCTGCGGATCGAAATGAAAGTCCCAGACCTTCTCCAGCAGCATGGTACGCGTGACCACCTGACCCGCATGGCGCATCAGGTATTCCAGCAGCATGAACTCCCGGTTCTGCAGGGGGATTTCCTTGCCCGCACGCGTCACCTTGCGGGTGCGGAAATTCATGACCAGATCGGCAACCTGCAGTATGGTCTGCTCGGCAATCGGGCGCTGGCGGCGGCCCAGCACCTCCATGCGTACAATCAGCTCGGTAAAGGCAAAGGGCTTGACAAGATAGTCATCGCCGCCCGCCTTGAGGCCTTTCACCCGCTCATCCACCTGGTGCAGGGCGCTGAGTATCAGGATGGGCGTGGTATTGCCGGAAGCGCGCATGGTCTGGACGATGGTAAGCCCGTCAAGCTTGGGCAGCATCCGGTCGACAATCACGACGTCATAGCTGTTCTCAACCGCATGAAACAAGCCGTTGCTGCCGTCGCTCACATGCTCGACCTGATGGCCCACCTCTTCCAGCCCCTTCACGATAAACTGGGCGGCCTCGTTGTCGTCTTCGATGAGCAGCACGCGCATAAATCCGATACCTAAAAATTGATTTGAATTGTCTGTATATCGCAGGTCAGGGACGAAAAGAAGAGTCTCTTGAAGCAGTTCCGCACACCGACCCGCAGGGCCAAATTTTCACTAGCCTTTTGAGCAAAAGCTGCATATCATATTTCTCTTAGCTACAGCATCCGCCGGGAAGCGACAAGAACAGCAAAACTGACGGCTAGCGGGCCATGACATTTATAACTTATATCATCTTTTGAAGGAGATTCTATGTTCCGCCGCAAAGAAGAAAACGCCGCTGACCCCTCCAACCCCGCAGCATCCGCACCGTCCGCGGCGGGTACCGGCGCGCAAAGTGAGAGCAGCACTCCTTCTGCGCCCGCTCAGCCGGCCGCAGCAAGCAGTGCGCAGCCCTCAAGCAACACCTATGTACCCACCGCTCCCGCTTCACGTTCGGCAGAGCCCGCACGTGCAGCCGCGCCTGCGACGAACAGTTACCGTCCGACACCGATTGCCGAGTTCAATCGCGGCGCCGTGCGCAGCCCGGCAGACGCGCTGCGCAGCTCGTCCCCGGCCTCCTCTTTCGGTGGCTCGCCTGAGAAAACCGGAACGGCAAAATCCAACCGCCGCGTACTGACGGTCGGAAACGACATCCTGCTCAAGGGTGAAATCGCCACC
>Ga0207130_1169_pt1 | contig 19992 bp, 17 predicted proteins | sample Alteio_BWMinHeat_16_FD_153545 | JGI IMG/M metagenome (GOLD analysis project Ga0207130, IMG submission 153545) | Enriched cells from forest soil in Barre Woods Harvard Forest LTER site, Petersham, Massachusetts, United States -... | ecosystem: Environmental > Terrestrial > Soil > Temperate forest >... | reverse complement strand
CGTGTTCCAGGATGGAGCGGATGTATTGGCTTTGATGCGGGGTACGCCCGCGCAAATCGCTGCGGCGGGTTTTCAGGACCGGGCTTTCGATATCGGTCTCGGTCAGTTCGGCGTCGGCCGGATCTGCACCGGTTTCGTCACCAGGGTCAGCGCCGTCCTTGCCATTGCTCTTGGCCACTTTCGGTTTCTTGCCCATGCCTAGTTTGGCACGCTGTTCCACCAGCGCCAGCTGGATTTCATCGACTGAAATCACCTTGTTGGCGACGGCGTAAAACTGGTCGAGGATCTCGACCGCGCGTTCGGCATTGCTGCCGGCAGCGATGAACTTGTCGCCGCGGCGGAAAATCGAGACATCCAGCGCCGCCGAAATCTGCCGCAGGTTTTCATCCAGCGGTCCGCACAAGTGCGCCAGCCGCGTATTGTCGAGCGGCTGCGGGATGAAGTAATGCGGCTGGGTAGGAGTTTTAGTTTTCAAACTGGCGTGTGCGTATCTGGGTTGATTGATATGTCGGCTATGCGGCGACGACGACTTCGCCGCGCAGGGTATAGGTCAGTGTTTCTGTAATCGTGACGTCGATCAGCTCGCCGATCAGGCGCGCGCCGTTTGGACCGGCGTTGAAATTGACCACCCGGTTGTTCTCGGTGCGGCCTTGCAGCTCGGCCGGGTTTTTCTTGGACGGGCCTTCCACCAGGATACGCTGCACGGAACCGACCATCGCCGCGCTGATCCTGGCCATGTTTTCTTCCACCACCGCCTGCAAGTGCTGCAGCCGCTTGAGCTTGACTTCATGCGGCGTGTCGTCCTGCAGGTTGGCCGCGGGCGTGCCCGGACGCGGGCTGAAAATGAAGCTGAAACTGTTGTCGTAGCCGATATCGGTGATCAGCTTCATCAGCGCCTCGAAATCGGCGTCGGTCTCGCCCGGGAAGCCGATGATGAAGTCGCTCGAAATCGTGATGTTGGGGCGCACCTGGCGCAGGCGGCGGATCACCGACTTGTATTCCAGCACGGTATAGCCGCGCTTCATGGCCGACAGGATGCGATCCGAACCATGCTGCGCCGGCAGGTACAAGTGATCGACCAGCTTCGGCACCTTGGCGTAGGTATCGATCAGGCGCTGCGTGAATTCTTTCGGATGACTGGTGACGAAGCGGATCCGTTCGATGCCTGGGATCTCGGCGATGTACTCGATCAGCAAGGCGAAATCGGCAATCTCGCCATCCGCCATGGCGCCGCGGAAGGCGTTGACGTTCTGGCCCAGCAGCGTGATTTCCTTGACGCCTTGCTCGGCCAGCCCGGCCACTTCGGTCAGCACGTCTTCAAAGCGGCGCGATACTTCTTCGCCGCGGGTGTAAGGCACCACGCAGTAGCTGCAATACTTGCTGCAGCCTTCCATGATCGAGACGAACGCCGTCGCGCCTTCCACCTTTGCCGGCGGCATGTGGTCGAACTTCTCGATTTCAGGGAAGCTGATGTCGACCTGAGAATGGCCGGTAGCGCGGCGCTGGCTGATCATTTCCGGCAGGCGGTGCAGGGTCTGCGGGCCGAACACCATGTCGACATACGGCGCGCGCTTGACGATGGCAGCGCCTTCTTGAGACGCCACGCAGCCGCCCACGCCGATCAGCAGATCGGGATTGTTGCGCTTCAGCTCGCGCAGGCGGCCGAGGTCGGAAAACACTTTCTCCTGCGCCTTTTCGCGCACCGAGCAGGTATTGAGCAAGATCACGTCGGCATCCTCCGGGCGGTCAGTCTTGACCAGTCCGTCGGAGGCGTTCAACACATCGGCCATCTTGTCCGAGTCGTACTCGTTCATCTGACAGCCGAAGGTCTTGATGAATACTTTCTTTTGCATCGTTTTTTCCATGACTGCTTATTTATCGTTTCATTTACCGTTTCAGGCTATTGCGCTGCGCTTCGATTTTTACGCCGGCCTCATCGGGCGTCAGGATCCAGACGCGATCGATGTCGCCTTGTATGTTCAGGGTGTAATTCACCAGATAAGTGTCGCTGCCCAGCGAGCTCGGGATCTGGGTCAGCTGCTGGGTGTTCCAGATGCGCGAGCCGGGCGACAGCCGCAGCGTGTTGCCGCTCATGGCGACGGTGGGGTAGGCGGTGATGGTCATTTTTCCGCGCAAGGTGGTGGCGGGGAAGTCGCGCTCGACCGCCATTGCGGAAAAGGCCAGCGTCGCCAGCAGGAAAATCATGAGCAGGCGGATTGGCCGCATTGTTGCCGACATAACAAACTCCGTTAGATGAAAGCCATGCTGTATCTGCGCATGGCGTTGAACAAGGACTGTAATAAGAATGGCCTAAGGCGGCAACGAAGGCTGCACTGCGAAAACCTCATTCGCCTGCAGCAGCAGTGCCGAACCGCTTTGCGGGCGACTATCGGCCCGTTTGCAGGAAGCGCGGATTATAACATTTGGCCGCTCGACTTATCAGCAAGGATGGCTTGACTGATCGTGTTGCTTTCCGAAAGTTAGTAAAAATCAATAAGCATAAAAAAATAAGAAAAAACTGATTTATTACAATTTGAAACAGAATATATTGTTTATTTACAATCTGTAACAGATGGACGGTATGAGGGCAACGACAAGCGGGCCGTCAGAGAGTTTTTCTGGGGAAATGCAAAATATATAATAAGGCCTTGTCAAATCAGCATTTTTCGAGGAAGGGATGTCGCGTGCAAAGAAGTAATTCTGCGAATTTATTGCGGCTTTTTCGATGCTATAAAAGCATTGTTTTGCAATCGGGCAAGGGCTTCACCCTGGTCGAGTTACTTGTCACTATTTCAGTAGCGGCCATATTGGCGACTGTGGCGTTGCCGTCGATGGGCAATTTCATTAACCGGACTCGCTTATCGGGCAACGTCAATGAATTTATTGCGGCGACCATGCTGGCGCGCTCCGAAGCGATCCAACGTGCCGGCGCGGTGACCATCTGCCGCAGCACTGGCGCTGAAAGCGGAACAAGCACCTGCAATCACAGCGAAGGCGACTGGTCCAGCGGCTGGCTGGTATACGTTGGAACCGCCGCCGATACGCCGGATTCCGATCCCGCATCTGCGCATAAAATCCTGGCGCGCCAGGGGGCTTTCAACACAGGCACCCGCATCGCTCCTGCATCCACCGCGACCGCGATCACCTATAACGCCGGCGGCACGCCATGGCCGGCGCCGCCAGGCGCCTTTACTTTTACGTTCAAAAACAACTTTGCGCGCACTGTCTGCTTTTCCCCGAGCGGACGGATCAGCACGCTTCCGGCTGGGGCAGAGACATGCCCGGCTTGACAGCATCTAGGCGATCGAAAGGGATGAGAAGCATGGTTTTTCCCAAAAATAATTTATCGCGCGCCGGCCGCCGGCAGCGCGGCGTCGGCATGATCGAGGTATTGATAGCCATCACGATATCCGCCTTCGCGCTGCTGGGACTGGCGGGCTTGCAGATGGCTGCATTGAAATATCAGAAAGTGGCGCATTTCCGCTCCCTGGCGAGCCAGTTTGGCGCCGATATGGCGGACCGGATACGCGCCAATGCGTCTCCCGTGACCAAGGCTGTGAACAGCGGGGCCAGCGGCGGCCCCGACACGGCGACTTACTACCGCGCAGGAGAGCAATATTCGGAAGCGCCGCCGTCGACCGTCCCCTCATGCGCTGGTAAAGCACCGGCGGCTTGCGTTACTCCGCAAGACATTGCCGATAAAGATATCTATGAGTGGCGGCTGGCCCTGAATCGCGGGCTGGCCGGAGGCTGGGGCAATGTCTCCGCCTACGATGCGAAGCAGGGGGTCACCATCACGGTGTATTACAACGAACCTGACAAATCCCTGGCCAAGGCAGTCGACGCCAATTGCGATGCTTCGGTGTTTCCGTCAAAAGTCGACAAGAACGAGATACGCTGCTTTCAAACTACGGTGATGCCATGAAGAATTTTCAGTCGCCTGCCGGCAGCCGCTGCGGCAAGGGCTTTACGTTGGTTGAATTAATGGTGTCGATGACGATCGGCTTGATTTTGTTGCTGTTCTTGAGCAGCCTTTATTTGAACAGCAGGTCCAGTTCTCGCCTGAACGACGACAATGCGCGCATACAGGAAGATGGACGCTACGCTATGGCGGTGATTGGCCGCAACCTGATGCAGGCTGGATTCGGCAATATGCAGACTGGCAATACCGCGGATTTTCCGCCTGCGAATGCATCGGATTTAAAGGGAATAACAGGGTGTAACTACGGTTTCGCGACGCCCGTGGAGATACGTCCGAACTGTGCCGCCGCGCCGGTTCCGGCGCCATCGAGCATCGCCGGTCCTTCCGCTTTCACTGTCAGCTACACCAGCGAACCCTATTACGACGCCACCAATATCAGCGGCGCAGGGACGGATTGCAGCGGCGCCAAGGCGGTCAACGCCAGCAGCACGCAAGGCGGCCTGGTGATCAACAATTTTTATCTCGATACGAAAACCAAAACCTTGTATTGCAGAGGGAATGCCGGCGCCAGAACTCCGCAAGCGATATTAGGCAATGTCGATAATATGCTGCTGACCTACGGGCTTGACACCGGCAATCAATACGCGCCCGTGCAATCGACCACGGATGCGGCAACTGCCGGCGCCGCCGGTGCCGTCAACGGCAACAACAAGGTTGGCTGGGATCGCGTGGTGACGGTGACCGTCTGCCTGGAAATCCATAGCGCCAACAGCGTGGTGACCAGCGCGGCAGGCCAAACCTACTACAAGTGCAATGCGACGGAGCCGACCACCGCGACCGATCGCTTGTTGCATACCACGATGACGCGCACATTCACCTTGCGTAATAACGCCACCGCCAGTTTGCTGAACTGAGCGGCATCCGACTATCCATCAAATTTATTTATGGCACATAAAAATTTTCCGCAATCCGGCATCGCGCTGCCGATGGTGCTGGTTTTCCTGGTTCTCATGATGCTGATCGGCGCTGTCGCGATCCGCAACGTGACGCTGGATGAAAAGATGGCAGCCAATTCGCGCAATCACCAACTGGCGTTTCAGGCCGCTGAAAGCGGCTTGCGTCATTGCGAAACCGGGGCGCAAAGAAATGCGATCGTTCCCAAGCCCGGCGCCGCCGCCCGGCAACTCGACAGCATGATTACGAAGGCGGCGGCCGACGCCAACGTGTGGGACGTCTGGCCGGAAACGGCAGCGACAACGGCCACCGTAAGCCTGCCGGATGGAAGCGGCGCGGCGCAATGCATTATCGAAGACGTGACGGCGAGCATCGCGATGGGACCTACCCAGACCAAAAGAGATATCAGCGCCAAGGTTTATCGGGTTACTGCATTCGGCGTCGACACGTCCATGGCCAGTCCTAATGCAAAAGTAATGCTGCAAAGCTATTTGAAATTTTGAGAGTTGGAGAATCCATGTTGATAACCAATGTAACGCGCAGCTTGCCGCGCGGCCGTTTGACCAAACTAGCTGCGCGTTGCCTGTGCCTTGGCATGGCTGCGGTATCCGGTGTGGCGGCCGCGGAAATGACGCAATCGCCGCTGTTCCTGCCTACGCCGCCGCCGCCCAACATCATGTACATGCTGGATAATTCCGGCAGCATGGCATGGGGCACGGTGACCGGCACCGATGCCACCACGGAATTCAATGCCTCCAGAACCCAGCGTTCCTACTATTCCAGCGCCTGGAATCAGATTTATTACAATCCGGCGACAACGTATACGCCGGCGGTGAAGTACGACGGCGGCTCGATGGGCAATGCCAGCACCGGCAAGACGATCATTGATCCTTACCTGGCGATCAACAGGACGCTGCCGAACAATATCGGCGCGGTCTGCTACTCCGGCTCGACATATGCGTTGCCGCTCTATGTTGCATTGAGTACTGCCAGCAACTACTTTGCCAGCAACAATAATTGCAAGGCGTCGAGCCAGGCCAACAGGAACGCGTTGGCGCAATATGCGTTCTACTACAACTGGATCGGCAGTGGCGCTCCGACCGGGGCGGCCAGTGAGGATACTGACGGCTATTACAAGCGTGTGGATATTCTGCCGGCGACAGCAACCTATCCCAAAGCCGCATCCCGTACCGATTGCGCCGCAGCTTCCACTTGCACCTACGCTGAAGAAATCCAGAATTTTGCCAATTGGTTTTCTTATTATCGGACGCGTATCCTGCTGACCAAGACAGCGCTCGGGATTGCCTTTTCCGGCATCAACGACCGCTTCCGCGTCGGCTTCGCAACGATTAACGACAACAGCGGCAATACGAATAGCAGCGCGGCCAACTTTGTGCCGCCATCGATTTTCAACGCGAACCAGAAAGCGGCGTGGTATGCAAAGCTGTATGCGATCAATCCGGGCGGCGGCACGCCGTTGATTAATGCCTTGAATCAGGTCGGGCAATATTATATGGGCAATGGCATGACCGGCGCCCCCAGATCGACCCCTGATCCGATCCAGTTGAAATGCCAGGCTAACTACACGATTCTTGCGACCGACGGCTATTGGAACGGTGGCGTGCCAAACACGATCGGCAACATGGACAGCAGAGTCCCCGCTTTGCCTGCGCCGATTTCTTATAACCCGGTGTCCGGCACGGCCTTGATACCGAATGATCCGTTCCCTCCGCCGTTTTATGAAGGAAGGACGGCGAATTCGAATTCGTTAGCGGATACGGCGATGAAGTATTGGATTACCGACATCGGTGTTCGCTCCGGGAATGGCGGCACGGTCGGAAAAATCGGCGCGACATCAACCGATCCGGCAACCTGGCAGCACATGACGACGCATACCATTGGGCTAGGTGCAAACGGCACGCTGGACTATCAGCCCGACTACAAGACGGCAGCGAGCGGCCATTATGCCGATATTAAAAATGGCAGCAGGAACTGGCCGGTACCGAAAGAGAATTCCGCGGAAGCGATTGACGATTTGTGGCACGCGGCGGTGAATAGCCACGGCAGCTATTTCAGCGCAAAAAATCCCAAGGGTCTGCAGGATGGCTTGAACAGCATCCTGGCTGAAATCGGCAAGGTCACCGGCTCTGGCGGCAATATTTCGGTACCAGGCGGCCCGGTGCCGGGAGCAAAGAATGCCGTCGCCTACATTCCGAGTTTCGATTCCGGCAGCTGGACCGGGCATTTGACCGCGCACCAGATCGGCGCGCAGGGCAAGCTCGACCCGACGCCGAAATGGGATGCGGCGGCATTGCTGCCGGACTACGCAAAACGCAATATCGTGACCTGGAATCCAAGCACGAACAGCGCCAAGGCCTTTACCTGGGCGAACCTGACCAAGGGTGTCGACAGCCAGCAAGCCAGGTTAGTCTCATCCGATGTAGTTGAATACCTGAAAGGTAATTCGGCCAGGGAACAGGCGCCGGACGGCAATGGTTCAGGCGTGTTCCGCTACCGCAAGAACAAGCTCGGCGACATCGTCAACTCGACTCCGCTCTACGTCCAGGGCAACGATTTCGGTTACGCCGCATTGCCGGCATCGATTCCCGGCGGCAGCGCTTACACGGCGTTCCTGGCAACCAAGGCAAAGCGCAGTGGCATGATCTATGTCGGCGCGAATGACGGCATGCTGCACGGTTTTGATGTCAATGGCGTTGAGAAATTCGCCTTTATTCCGAATAGCGTCTACCCCAATCTGAAAACCTTGAGCGACCCTGGCTATGGTCATCATTATTTTGTCGACGGACCGCTGGCGGAGGGGGATGCCTATATCGGCGGTGCATGGAAAAATATTTTGCTGGGAAGCACCGGGGCCGGCGCGCAAAGCGTCTTTGCGATAGATGTCAGCAAGCCGGATTCCTTGGCGGAAGGAAGCGTTCTGTGGGAATACAATGCTGCTTCCAGCGATGCGGATATGGGCAATGCGCTGGGCGCGCCGGCAGTCGTGCTGCTGGCCAATAACAAATGGGCGGCCATTTTCGGCAACGGCTACGACAGCGCCAGCGGCCGCGCTGTGCTGTATCTGGTCGATATCCAGAGCGGCGCCTTGATCAAGAAAATCGACACCGGTGTTGGCAGCGCCGATGCGCGTAACGGCTTGTCGGCGCCGGCGTTGTTATTCAATGCTTCGCGCCAGCTGATAGCGGCATATGCAGGGGATTTGCAGGGCAATCTTTGGAAATTCGATTTAAGCAACGCTACCGATACAAACCAATGGAACCGCGGTTCCCTGTTTGCGGCCAAGGATTCGAGCGCTCCCCCGAAAGCCCAGCCCATCGTGCAGGCGCCCGTCATAGCTCCCCATCCGCTGGGCGGAATGATAGTGCTGGCCGGCACCGGAAAATACTTTGAAACGGAAGACCTGGGCAACACCGACACCCAAAGCCTGTATGGCATTTGGGACAAACCCGGGGAAGCAGCAGTCACCGGCCGCAGCCAGCTGCAGGCGCAGACGCTGACCGATGTGTTTTCCAAGTCGGGCCAAATGATCGGCCGCACCCTATCCAGGAATGCCGTTGCATGGGACACAAAGCGCGGCTGGTACATCGACTATCCGGCCGGTAGCGGCGAGCGCACCGTTGGCGCATTGCAGATAGTGAAGGATGTCATCCTGCTGGCCACGTCGCTGACGCCGAACACGGCTGACCCATGTGCCGGCGGTGGTTCCTCGCAAATTTTGGGCGCTAATTTCCTGTCGGGGGCTTACACGGATAAATTCCATTTGATTGTCGCCGATGCGCCACCGAATACCAATTTAAGTTCCGCCACGGTCCCCGGCACGGTTGGCACGGCCGCACCGATACCCAACCCCGATGCCACCCAGCCAGGCTGTATCAACACCGTGGGTTCGGACGGTAAAATACATTGTCAGGAATATCTGACTACAGGAGTGGCGGTGCGCCGCTGGCGGCAACTTTCGATCAAGCCAAACTAACAGGTCGAAAATCGCTTCGGCTTAGAATCAAGGAGATGTCCATGAAACCCAAAGATGCATTGTCAAAGCCACGCGGCTTTACGCTGGTTGAACTAATGATCGTGGTAGCGATCGTCGCCATCCTGGCGGCGGTTGCGGTGCCGAGTTACACGCAATATGTGCAGCGCGGGAACAGGACGCAGGCGACGGCGACGTTGCTGAAATATGCCAACTGGATGCAGCAGCAATACACGATCAACAATAGTTACCAGGCCGGCGGCAAGGCGCTCAGCCTGCCGGCATTCGCCGACGGCGGCTCGAAATATGTTTATTCCATCCGCGAATCCACTGCCAGTTCCTTCACGCTGCAGGCTGCGCCGGTGGCAAATGATAAATGCGGGACCTTCCTCTTGGATAACACGGGTAAAAGAGATACCGAAAATGGAAAGGCGCCTGCTGCCAGTGCGGCGGATTGCTGGGCGGGGCGATAGGACCCGATGGCGGCAGACTGCTGAGCGAGGCCGCCAAAGTTAACACTTGACTGAGGAGCGCCGACGGCCGGATCTACAAGTCGGCACTCCTTTTCAATGCAATCAATTCATCCCTTCCCCGAAGAAGGGAAATATTGTCTTTCTTGCCTGATTCCCGGACAGGGACAAACAGACTGCTTCCGTTCTGGTATGCGGTTTTTCAAATTTTCTCCTCATTCTTCAGGTGAATCTGAAGTGTTCGCCTGCGTCGCGGGCTGATGCGTACAAGTCTCGATACACATTGCTTACCCATATCTCGCCATCCTGAGTCGGCATGCAAGCTGCCTGGTGTAGCAGCGCCTTCTTGCGATCACGCTGGCCTTGCAACACGAACGGCCTAAGTCACTTCCTTTGCTTCTTTTTTGCGCACTGGATTGCTGTTCATTCCATCCGGGAGGAGCTGCAAATTGTCATTGCTTGTCGATTTGCAAAGCTCTATGAGGTGTAGACGAGCGGTATATACGCGGCGACGAACGGGGGGAGGAATCATTACTTTGAGGAAATGGTCCACCTATAATACTCAGATACTTGCACCGTAGAAATTTCGCGCTTGTCGGGCGCGGCGATGCATAAAATATTTGCAGGTGAAACACAAAATTACCCCTTCACTTTGAGGGCGAGGCTTTTATCAAGGCAACCCGGCAGGCCTATTCTGAACTTCAGGCGTTGCGGGCTGCATAACATCAGTTCATAAGAAAATCGGGCGGCTCGTAATGAAAAAATTGAACTCGGGTTTTACTTTAATTGAAGTAATGGTCACCGTGGCTATCGTGGCAATTCTGGCCGCTATTGCATTGCCCTCCTATCAGGACTATGTCCGGCGCGGCAAGGTACAGGAAGCGCCGACCAATTTATCCAGTTACCGGGCCCTGATGGAGCAGTCCTACCAGGATAATCGTACCTATGGCACCGGTACCACCTGTGCGGTGACCGTGCCTACCGCCACTGCAACTTTCACGTATGCCTGCGTCACCAGCAATTCCAATCAAAGCTTCAGCGTCACCGCGACCGGCAACGCCAGCACGCTCGCTTCTGGCTTGGTATATGGTTTGACCGAACAAAATGCTCAGTCTACGACCTGCACTAGCTGTGCCTGGGGACCATTTTCCGCGGCGTCAACCTGGGTGGTCAGACATCCATGAACAAATCAAGCATGATTCGTTCCCAGCGCGGAACCACCCTGATCGAGCTGATGATCGGCTTGGCCATTTTCGCGACGCTGCTCGCGCTGGCCTGGCCGAGCTTTAAAAATTCGATCCAGAACGCGCAGATCCGCACTGCGGCCGAATCCATCGTCAACGGCTTGCAGCTGACCCGGGCCGAAGCGGTGCGGCGCAACAGCGAAGTGCAGTTCCAGCTCAACAATACGCTGGCCGGCGCTGCCGTGAGCGGAGGTACCGACTGGTCCATCGTTCCTGACGACCTCTCCAAGCCGGGTACGCCGACCTTTTCGACTGCAATGCAAACCAGAAACGGCAATGACACCGTCAATGCACGGATCGGCGCCAAGACAGCCACGGATTTCACCAGCGCTGCCGCAGCAGGCGCGAACCTGCCGGGAACTATTACGTTTACCGGCATGGGACGCCTGACTGCCGCATCAACTATCGTCCAGATCGATGTTACGAATACTGCGGGAACCGGCACCCGGCAGCTCAGCATTACGCTCACGCCGGGCGGGCAGATCCGCTTGTGCGACCCGGCACTTACGCTAGCCAATAATCCGCAAGGATGCTCCTGATGAAAATACGCGCCTTACCCGACCCACGCGTCCGGTACAAAACGGCAGCAGGTTTCGTCCTGCTGGAAGGCTTGATTGCCATCTTGATTTTCTCGTTCGGCGTGCTCGCCATCATGGGATTGCAGATCAGCAGCATCAGCGGTGTGCGAGACGCCAAGTTCAGATCGGATGCCGGCTTGTATGCGAGCCAGATCATCGGCGCCATGTGGGCCGACAGGAATAACTTGAGCGCCTATTCCTTGAATGCCACTGCAGCAACATGCGCAGCGGGAACCAGTACCAGCAGCGCTGCCAACGTAACAAACTGGCTCAGCGACGTGCAAGGCGGGCTGCCCGGCAGCGCTGCTTATAAACAGCAAATTGTGATCGGCTCCAACAATGTGGTCACCGTCACCGTCTGCTGGAAAAGTCCGCAGGACACCGGGCCGCACAATTTTTCAGCCACCGCCCAAATTCAGGGATAAGCATGCCTTACGCGATCAAGCAAAAGAGAAATGGTTTCAGCCTTGTCGAAGTCATGGTCGGCATGGTCATCGGCATGCTGGTCATGCTCATCATCTATCAGCTGTATACGACATTTGAAGGCCAGAAGCGCACCTCCACCGGCGGCGCCGAGACCCAGGAAAACGGCGTCTATGCGCTGTCGGCGATCGGTCGCGATATCCGTATGTCAGGCTGGGGCATCAGCAACTCGCCATTGTTGAATTGTTCAACGCCGTTCACGTATTCCAGTGTCAACAACGGTCCGATTGCATCCAGTTTATCGATCATGCCGGTTCGCATCACCGATAAAGGGACAGCGCCGGATATCATTACCATGATGACGGGGATGGCTGGCGCGGCCAACGCTCCCCTTACCGTCGTCGACGTTATCGGCAACGGCTCAAACGTCGAGTTCAAAACAAATTCTCAAGCCGGCCTCAACGTCGGCGACATGGTATGGATGGTGCAAGGCAATCAGTGCACCCTGTCCCAGATTACCAATCTGCAGGGTTCGGCCGGCCACGTTCAGAGAAATCCAGGTAACGCAGGAACTGTCAGCTACAATCCGTCCGCATCTTATAAGAACGGCGTCAGCTGGCCTCAGGAAACCGGCTGGAAATTATATGATGTCGGTCCGATGATGTTGCGTACTTACAGTGTCGCCGCGAACACACTGCAGGCACAGGATCTCGGATCAACAACGGCGGTTAGTCTTGACAGCAATATCGTCAGCATCAAGGCGCAGTACGGCATTACCTCCACCACTGTGGGAGACCAGAGCGTTGCCTATTGGGTCAGTGCCACGGGAAGCAGCCATATCGGTGTAACGGGCACCACCTGGGCCAGTCCGGCGCCGGCGGATGTGCTGCGGATCAAGGCGGTCCGGCTCGCCGTCGTCGCGCGCAGCCCGCTGCTGGAAAAGCCTGCCGCCAACGGCGGAGCGTGCGCCACGACGACCGCGGCGCCCACAACCTGGAACGGCGGTCCGGCAATCGATCTTTCCGGTGATCCCAATTGGAAATGCTATCGCTACAAAACCTTCCAAACCATCATTCCTCTGCGAAACGTCCTATGGTCAAATCTGTGAAAAATGCCCGCCAGTCTAGGGTTCCCCGCGACAGGCAAGAGGGTGCCGTGCTTTTCATTGCGATGATTGCGCTGGTCGTCATGATCCTGGCCGCGATTGCGCTGATGCGCGCTACCGGCACTGCCGGCACGATTTCCGGGAATATGGCGTTCAAGGAGGCTGCCACGCAGGCTGCCGATACAGGCGTCGAACTGGCGTTCGCAGCCATGCCGAACATCATCAGCACCAGCGTGGAATCGGATATCGCCAATCAGTATTTCGCCACCCAGCAGCCGGTCGACTCGAAGGGCATGCCGACCACGATTGACTGGACCAAGGTCGCGTGCCACGACAACAGCGGCAACCCCAGCAACGCGACCATCAGCTGCAGCGATAAGTCGAGCTACCGGGTCCAGTACGTGATCGACCGGCAATGCACCGGCACCCTGCCTATCGTCAATATAGCCAACCAATGTGTAATCGAGTCGCTGCAAGCCGACGGCAGCCACAAGGCGGGGGGGGTGAATTTTACCGGCGCGACCAAGGTTTTTTACCGCGTTACCGTCAGGGTGCTGGGGCCGCGCGACACCAGCAGCCTGGTCCAGGCGTCCCTGTCATTTTGAGATGTGAGAACACTATGCAAAACAAGAAAAATCTCCAGCGCCTGATTGCCTCGGTAGTGCTGCTGACGCAGTTGGCGTCGCCGCTCCAGGCGCTGGCCACCGATCTTGCAGATATCCCGATGGCGGTGCAAAACCGGGTGAGCCCGAACCTCATGTATACGCTGGATAATTCCGGCAGCATGGCTTGGGGTTTCATGCCGGATAGCGTTTACGGCGGCATAAACAATAATTGCTATGAAAATTCCTCATATAACGGAATTTATTACAATCCGAATTTTACCTACCTTCCAGGCAAGGATGCCACCGGCCAGCAATACCCTAACGCCAGCTTTACCGCGGCGTATGTAGATGGTTACGCTACTTCCTATAGTTATACGCCGGATGGAAATTCCTATTTCAATTCACCGGTTGATCTATCCAGTGCTTTTCAGGCTTATTTTGACAACGATAACAACAGCTTCGATACGCAGCAACCAGCTTATTACTACAACTATGTGGGAACCAGCCCCGCAACGCCAGTAGTCGGAACCTGTTACTCGAATAGAAGATATCAAGCAGTCATCGTTGGAGCCACTTCCGGCCCCGGGGGCACTGATGAAAGAACCAATTTTGCCAATTGGTTCAGCTACTATCGCACGCGAATATTGACGATGAAAACCGGGCTGAGCCGCGCCTTCGCCACTATCGACAAAAGTTTTCGAGTCGGTTTCTCTACTATCAACGACAACAGCGGCAGACTGAATAATTCAGGCACCAACTTTATTCCAATTAACTATTTCAATAGCTGCGCGCTTGGCGCAGGGTGTCAGAAAGATATCTGGTACCAAAACCTGCTATCCATCCAGCCGGTCGGAAGCACGCCGCTCGGCGAAGCGATACGCAAAGTGGGGGAATACTACGCGACCGGAAAAATGCCTGGCGTTTCGCCAAGCACAGCTGACCCGATTCTATATTCGTGCCAGCATAACTATCAAATTGTGTCCACGGACGGATTCTGGAACCAGGGCTTATCCACCTCTGTAGGAGATAACGATCAAACTGTCCCTACCTTGCCTGCGCCGGTTCCTCTGGATCCGATCGCAGGTGTCGCACTGACAGCGGGTCAGCCGTTTCCGGCTATCTTTAGCGAGGGATCCACGGCATCATCCGATACCTTGGCCGATGTCACCATGAAGTACTGGATCACAGATCTGCGTCCTTCCGCCACCAATAATGTATTGCCCAATGCCTCTGACCCGGCCACCTGGCAGCATATGGTGACATACACTATCGGTCTCGGAGCGCCGGGGACGTTGACCAACAATACTACGACCTACAATAATTTGAAGAGTGGCGCTATCAGCTGGCCGGTGCCCGTTTCCAATGGCCTGACGACCATTGACGACCTGTGGCATGCAGCCGTCAATGGCCATGGTATCTACACCAGTGCGAAAGATCCGACTGCTTTACAGGCGGCGCTGGGCAACGCGCTGTCTGACATCATCGGCCGCCAGGGATCAGGCGCAGCGGTGGCAGTGAGCAATCCGAACGTTTCCACAACCGACAACAGTTCCTTCTCGTCGAACTACAACTCTGGTACATGGACCGGCGATTTGCAGGCCTACCCGATCAGTCCGACGACAGGGGTAATCAACACTGCGGCGCCAATCTGGACGACCGGAGCGCAGGCGCAGCTGGATGCGCTGACCTGGAGCGGCCGCTACATCGGCAGTTATTCGGGTACAGCGGGAGTCGGGTTCAACACAGGCACCACGGGACTGACGACGGCCCAAAAGGCAAGACTGAACTCTCCTGTCACCCCACCGGGCCCGAGCGATTCGTCAACCGTCATCAATTTCCTGCGTGGCGACCGCGGCAACGAAACCACTCTGTACCGCACCCGCACCCATGTGCTGGGAGACATCATCAACTCCGAGCCGGCTTATGTGACGGTGCCGAATGCGGGCTACGCCGACGCCGGATATTCTTCCTTTGCCTCCACTAATTCGACGCGGCAGAAAATGGTGTATCAGGGCAGTAACGACGGCATGCTGCATGCTTTCAACGCCACTACCGGCGCCGAGGCGTGGGCTTATGTGCCCGGCATTCTCGTCAACGCACCCTATGTGACGGCCAGCACCAACCCTGCGACCAATTATCCTTCCACCAGTGCTTTGGTCAACCTCAGCATGAAGACCGGATTTACCCATCTTTACTATGTGGACGGGACGCCGGTGCAAGGCGATGTCGACCTGAACTACACGTCGCCGCTGCCGAGCACTCCGTCCCCCAGCTGGATTAGCTTGCTGGTCGGTGGCCTGAACAAGGGCGGCCGCGGCTACTATGCGCTGAATGTCACCAGTCCAACGGCGACCAGCGATGCCAGCGTTGCCTCCAAGGTTCAATGGGAATTTCCGAATACCGCGACCGCCAGTACGGTTGTGCCCAACATTGGCTACAGCTACGGCAAGCCGATCCTGGTCAAGACCACAGCGGCAGGATGGGTAGTGCTGGTGACATCGGGTTATAACAACGGTACCGACACCAGTGGCGACGGCAAGGGCCATCTGTTTGTACTGAACGCCAGCACCGGCGCGCTGATCCAGGATATTTCCACCGGCGTAGGCACTGCCGCAGCACCGAGCGGCCTGGCGCAGATCAGCGCCTATGTTGAAAACGCCAGCGTCGACAACACCACGGATTATGTCTATGGCGGCGACCTTCTGGGCAATCTGTGGCGTTTCGACTTGACCGGATCTAGCAGCAGCAGCTGGAACGTCTCCTTGCTGGCAACCCTGGTCGACGGCACCAGTGCCGCCAACCCGCAGCCGATTACGACTGCGCCAGAACTGGGCAAGGTTAACAACAAGCGCATGGTTTATGTCGGCACAGGTCAATACTTTGGCGCGACCGACATTCCCGGTTCTACCGGCGCGAATGCAAATGCCTCCCAGACGCAAACTTTCTACGGGCTGGTCGACAACCAGTCCAGCACTCCGCTCATCAAGCCCCTGCGCTCAAACCTGGTGCAGCAAACGTTGACCGTGAGCGGCAACGCTGCGACTGCAACAAAGAGTCCGGCAGATGCGACCAAGCAAGGATGGTATGTCGATCTTCCTAACAGCGGTGAACGCTCAACCACGGACCCGGCTTTGGTGCTGGGGGCGATCAGTTTCACCACCAATATCCCGAGCACCGATGCCTGCGCGCCCGGTGGTTCATCCTGGCTTTACCTCTTGGATGCCGCAAGCGGCGGGTATGTGGCGAATTCGACGGCAAGCTGGTCCGGAACCTTCCTGGGAAGCGTTCTTTCCAGCCGTCCGGTGCTGGTCAAGCTTGCGAACGGTAAAGTTGTCGCGGAAACCAAGGGATCGGACGGCTCCTCGACAAGTACAGTGTTGCCTCTTCCTCCGTCAAATCAGGTAGGCCAGCGCAACGCCTGGCGCGAGGTGATCGACAATTAGAGCTGATGTAAGGCAAGCATATTGTCGTCAATAAGAAACGGGCCTTCGCGGCCCGTTTTGCTTATCTGCCTACAATCGCAATATTTCATGCTGGCATGCGAGTCCGGCGAGTTACGCTAACGAACCGTCATCTGAATCAACGTCGTTGCTGGCGACGTCATTTGAGCTGTCTGAGCTATCGTTCGATGAACTGTCGTCCGCGTAGTAATTGTTGATGGTCGTGTTTTCCACAGGTGCCGCCAATGGCGCCGCCGCCTGCTGACCAAACAGCCCACCACCGTGATTGCCGCCATTCCCCATCAGATGCTCAATCCCCTGGAACAGGAACGCGCCGCCGGCGACGCCCGCAGCGGTAGTCGCGACGCTGCCCAGCACATTGCCAATCCCGCCGCCAAAAAAGCCCGGTGCCACGGCCGGCGCTTGCAGCGGCGACTGATATGCCGCAGGAGCCTGCTGCATTGGCGGCTGCTGATAAGGCGCTGCCGCCACGGGACGCGATGCCGGCGCCGCACTGTTGCCCCATGTATTTGCCGGATCAAGAAAACCGCGCGCCGGCGCTTGCGCCGCCTGGACCTGGCTTTGCAAGTTCGCGATCTGCGCCTTGGCCGCATTGAGGGCCTGATCCATCAGCAGCGCGCGCTGCACCAGCAGATAAGCCGCATCTGGCTGCTGCGCTACCGCACTTGCTATCAATGCATCGGCTTGCGGATCCTTGGCGATGCCTCTGGCTTGCGTGAGTTGATTCAGGAAATCTTGCAAAGCTTGCGATTCTTGCGGACTCATATGAAGTGCTCCTTCGGGATTTCGATGGTCAGGTGCTCTATATCGGGTCGTTTGCAAGGGGCTTCAAGAGGTGCTCAGCACAGGCATGCTGATTTGGGGCGGTTAGATGGACAAAATGCCAAGGGAAATATTCGCAATTGATGGAGAGGTCTGTTCGGCTGGATGTTTGTACGGGCGCTAAACAGAACTCCAGAAACAAAGAACCGGGGCAGGTTTTGCGCCAACATCTTCGCCATCACAATGACATCGCCATCCTGATCGTCATCTTGACATGGTGCTTTTGACATGGATGTAAATGGACACCAAAAATAAACAAAAAAATCGCATCAGCACTAGGCGATAGGTGGACTTTAATGGTCCTTCTAAACTCAATTGGCTAGTTGTTTTATTTTAAATAAAATATACCCACACTGGTACCCGCAAAAATAAATCCTTACATATTGCAGCGCTTCCGCCAACTTCATTTCACCATTCGGCATGGCGCTAGGTAATTTATGAGCCTCCTTTACGGTGCGCCTGTATGTTTCAATTGGAGCGTGATAGAGTCTGCTAACCTTTTGATACGTTTACTCAAGCGTCCGCCTATGGCCTCCTCGATGAAAGATCAACTTTTCGGTGTACGTCGGAAAATTCGTCAGGCAACAAAGCAGCGAATTGAGATTCCGACAGAGCTAACTTTTAATCGCGGCGGGGCAAAACATTTTGATCAAGTTTTATCAGTCCTCGACTGGTCGCTTGAGGGTATTCCTGTCGAAATTGATTTTACCAAATGCCGTAGTGCCAATTTCCAGGCCGCATCCCTTTTAATTTTATATTGTTGGAAGCTAAAGCAGCAAAACTGTACCATCTCCTTCAAACTGGACACTGACGGGGAACAGAACGGTTCCAGGGTATGGCAAATGATGGGGGCGCATGGTTTATTCGCTGTCACCACGGACCCAAAGGTCAACTTTAAGAGTAATGAGCATAAACCGCTTTTTGCTGTACGGAACTCTACCGATTTTAATTCACTAGCAAATTTGGGGTTGAGTATGAAAAAACACTTCGATATGTTTTATCTGAACTTCTTTACAATCTTTTAGAGCACGGTAAATCGGATTTTTTCTGGCACGGGCATAGGTACCCAACGCCAGGGATTCTGCAATTTACGTGGTACGAAAAGGTCAATGAACTCCATTTCATTGTTGCTGATCTTGGCGTGGGAGTTAAGCGACACCTTGCGCAAAATTACGCTGGTCTCGCTACGGATGATGAAGCTTTGCGGCTGGCAATTCAGCCGGAAATTTCTGGGACATTTGGAAAGCAGGATCCATATTCAACTATAAATAACGCAGGAATGGGTTTGTTTCTGTCGTCGAATATTATTCGACGTCTTCGAGCCGACATGTATCTAATTTCCGGTTCAGGAGTACTTCATGTCTCCCCGATGGACACTACCAGCAAAGCCCTAGATGTCGGATGGCCAGGCACAATCGCCTTGGTGACGGTTCGCTTGGACCGAGGCACGGAGTTTGCGCTTGATCTAATGATGAGTGAATTTCGGGCCCAAGCTAGAACCGAGGTAAAGGCAAGAACTAGTGCGAACGAGGAGCACAGGCATTACTTGAGCGTCTACAATTATTTTGGTCGCTTTGCTGACGACAAGAAAGAAGCTATTTCTTACAGGGATAAATATCTTTTACCGGCGGTAGATGAGGGGAAGTCCCTAGTAATCGATTTCAATGACGTACAAACATCAACGCACAGTTTTTTGAATGCATTATTGGCGTCGCCGATACGTCGAATGGGCCTGAAAGCATACAAGCGTATCCGCATTATCAATGCCCCAAACGATATTCGAGAAACAATTGACTACGTATTGGACGACAATACAAGTGACGGTGCGGACGATGCAAAGTACGAATGAGATGACGTATAGTTTTCCCAATTAAGATTTTGGATATTTCCCTTGGAATTTTTGACTGGTACCAAGGGGCGATTTTAAGCCATCCACAATTCCGATAGCAGCTGTTAGATGAAGTCCGAATCATCACACATAAGTCGCCCCATCTTGACAGTAGATTAAGAGCCGTTAAAAGGACCAAATACTAAGGCTCCAGGAGCCTCAACAGCCAAGTCAAGCCGCTCCTCAACCAAGATGGTCACCATGTTCTTGACGAAGTTGTCGCCGTGCTCTCGGCTGACCTCTATCGTGACGTCTTGGCGGTCATAGACGACAGCTGCGGCCGGGAAGTCGCCGACCAAGAAATTACCTGCCGCAATCGCATTGGTGGGCACGACAGCCAAGCGCCATACTTTGGATTCGCCGCCAGTCGTCACGTCAACCCAGATGTACTGGCCTGTAGAGTCTTTCTGTAACTCGATGTCGGCCCAGTCCGTTGGATTCAGCACCACGCCGGTAGGCGCACGCTCGGCTACATGCCGCCGCCGTCGGCCAGCGTATAGGGTTTGTCCTTCGGTTTTGCGGTTTTGAC
>Ga0207130_1120_pt1 | contig 20038 bp, 23 predicted proteins | sample Alteio_BWMinHeat_16_FD_153545 | JGI IMG/M metagenome (GOLD analysis project Ga0207130, IMG submission 153545) | Enriched cells from forest soil in Barre Woods Harvard Forest LTER site, Petersham, Massachusetts, United States -... | ecosystem: Environmental > Terrestrial > Soil > Temperate forest >... | reverse complement strand
CGAGGAACTCTACGATTAACCGGGGATTGCCCCGATAATCGATATTGGGATTCCAATCTCTGACCTCTGATTTCTGCCTGCCACGCCGTAGCCTGCCTGACTCGCCTTAGCTTTAGCGAAAGGAGCTGGCGAAGGCGGGCGAACTGGCATCGCGGCTGCTGACCAACACGGTCGTGACGATGAAATTTAAGGCGCAACCAGTCGACACTCAGCCTCCCGTCAACGCTCCTCAACTGAAAGCGATTCTGGTGGTGGACGACGACCAGCAACTCGCCTCAGGCTTGCAGTGGATTTTGGCCGACGAAAAATTTCTCGTCGATGTCGCGTTTGACGGTAAGGAAGCCATTCTCAAGCTGAAAGCTCACCAGTACGACGCCGTTATCTGCGACCTGAAAATGCCGCGTCTGAGAGGTGACGAGTTTTACCTCAAGGCGAAGAAGATGCGCCCAAATCTAGCTGATCATTTCATCTTCATTACCGGGTTTGCCGCCGACGCGAACATCGCCCTCTTCTTGACTCAGCATGACGTGAAGTACCTGGTCAAACCTTTTCCCGTCCAAAAGTTGATTAACTGCGTTAGAGAGTTGCTCTGTTAGACAGGTTGATGGTTGATAGTTGAAGGTTGAGGGAAAGAAGCGACCGAATCCGGCATCGGGCGAATGCCTGCCACGACGTAGCCTTGGCGAAGGCGGGACGTCTGACTTCTGATGTCTGGTGGTCGGAAAATCACTGATGGTCTGCCAAAATCTTGGCGAATCGCCAGACCTCGTGGAACGTGTTATAGAGCGGCGTCGGTGCGGCCCGGATCACGTTCGGTTCGCGGAAATCGCATTTCACGCCAGCGGCTTCGAGTTTGCCGAACAATTCCTTCGGATGTTCGTGCACTAGGACCGACAACTGACAGCCGCGCGCGTCCGGTTTATTCGGCGTGATGACTGTTAGCTTCGAGTGGCCCGCGGACTCGATCAGGAACTGAAGATAGCCGGTTAGCTTGATCGACTTCGCGCGCAGCGTTTCCATTCCGCCGGCTTCATCGAAGATTGCCAGCGAGGCGCGCAATGGCGCCATCGACAAGATCGGCGGGTTACTGATCTGCCAGCCGTCGGCGGACGGAACGGGGATGAATTCCGGTTCGAGATGCAGACGGAACCGCGTGTTCGGATCGTTGCCAAACCAACCGGCCAGACGCGGCAATTTCGTGTTGGTCGCGTGCCGCTCGTGCACGAACGCCCCGGCCACTGCGCCGGGACCAGCATTGAGATATTTATATGAACACCACACCGCGAAATCGACATTCCAATCGTGCAATTCCATGGGGACATTGCCGATGGCGTGGGCAAGATCGACACCGATGATGCATCCATGCTTTCGCGCCGCCGTTGTGATTTTCTCAATATCGAAGAATTGACCCGTAAAAAAATTCACGCCAGCAATCATGACAACCGCAAGCTGCTCTCTGTGCTTCTCGATAAGGTCGACAATCTCTTCTGTTCCAACCGTGAACTCGCCTTGGCGCGGCCGCGCGAGAATGAGCGCGTCCTTTGGATCGAGGCCGTGATGACCAATCTGCGTTTTGACCGCATAGGTGTCGGAAGGGAAGGCCGGCTCTTCCATCAGGATCTTGAAGCGCGATTTAGTCGGCCGATAAAACGTGGCCATCATCAGGTGCAGATTCACCGTCAGGGTGTTCATGCAGATGACTTCGATCGGTTTTGCGCCGACGAGTCCCGCGGTCGGTTCGCGCAACGTTTCGTGATACGAGTACCACGGCGTCGATGCATCGAGATGCGCGTCAACCCCCAGCTTCGCCCAATCGTCTAACTCTTGCTCGACAATTTGTCGCGCCGCTTTCGGCATCAAGCCAAGTGAATTACCGGCGAAATAAATCAGAGGCTTGCCATCTTGACTGAGAGGCGTGTGAAATTTTTCCCGAAAACGACGCAACGGATCTTCGGCATCGAGTTGCAGTGCAAATTTTTCGTCGGCAGAAAACTGCATATCCGCAGATTACGCAGATTTCGCAGATTCAAAAGATTGATGACGATGCGAAACGAAACCTCTGACGCTAAAATCTGCATTAATCTGCGAACGATCAATCTTAGGCGGAGGTCGCCTCCTGCATGAACTCAATGGTCGTGCCGTCGGGGTCGCGAACGTAGACAACGCGCTTGCCGGCGTTGGGACCCGTTTTCAGTGTCTGCGGTTTGCCCGCGGCTTTCCAACCGGAGTTTGTGATCGCGTCTAACACAGCATCGAGATCATCTACCGTGAGCGCAACGTGCGCTGCTCCAACATCACACGGCCTGAGATCGACATGTTGGTTTCGGTCGGGCGGCGCAAGGTATTCAAGTAACTCGATTTTGTGTCCGGGCACTTTGACCACCGCAAGTGAGATCTCAGCGCCCGGCACTCCGGTAATTTCACTGGCGAGTTCGCTCGTTTGATGGGTCCGATGAGAAAGTTCGAAGCCAAGAACATCGCGCCAAAAGGCGAGGGAGCGTTCGAGATTCGAAACGGTGATGCCGGTGTGATCGGCTGAAACGATCCGAAACGGTGCACCACTCATGATTAGCAGCAAACGTCGAACGCCCAACTCCCAACGTCCAATATCGAATGCATAAAGAAATCTGCGGAAATCTGTGAATCTGTGGACGATCATTTTCCGAGCGCCGCAATCACCTTGAGCTCGATCGCGATCGGTGTCGGCAGCGCCGTGACTTCAATCGTCGTGCGTGTCGGATTTGGTTTCCCCTCGCCGGCGAAATGTTCGGCGTAGAGTTTGTTGTAGGTCGGAAAATCTCTCTTCATGTTCGTTAGGAAGACCGTAACATCGACAATGTCGTTCCAGCTCGCGCCCGCGTCTTCGAGCACGAGACGAACATTTTCAAACACCGCGCGGCATTGTTGCGCGATATCGTAACTGTCGATCTTGCCGGTAGCATCGAGCGTCACGCCTGGAATCTCTTTGCTGCCACGAACACGCGGTCCGATCCCGGAAAGAAAAAGCAAATTGCCGACACGCTTGGCGTGCGGAAACGCGCCCACTGGTTCGGGCGCGCGCGAACTTTCGAACGATTTGCTCATAAATCAGAGGACAGAGCTCAGAAGTCAGAGGTCAGTATAGTCAGGGGCCAGATAGCGTCTCTCCAGACTTTCAACACTCAGCTCGCAACCAGCAACTGATTTAGAATCAATCAGTGCCTGACATGCTGATCAAGGAATTTGAAGACATCGTCTTCCCAGTGAGGGATAGCCATGTACACGACGTTGTGTCCATCTTCAGATGTTTGACCGACAGGTGGGTAGATTTTCAGTAGGTGAGGCTTGTGCAGCCGCTCGAGTTCTGCGGCCAGGGCCTGGCCAGCAGACGTGTCGTAGTCGTTGAGTGCGTGGATGAGCATGAAGGGGGAGGTGCTTTTGCGCACTGCCGTCAGCAGGCGTTCACGCAGTTCGGGTGACCGTTCCCAAGAACCGGCAGCAGCGGCGAAAGTGACAGCGGCGCGCACCGTGTCGTCGCGCTCCGCCGCAAGCAGTGTGAGTTGGCCACCGAACGAGTGCCCTGCAACCGCGATGCGCTTGGCGTCGATTCCGGGCGCAGTTTTCAAGAATGACAAAGCTGCGCCGACATCGTCCAGATGATCCGTGGTCACCAGAACGAACTGCAAATGCTGACGAGCTTCTTTTCCCTTGGCCGCCTCCTCGCGTTGCAGGATGTCTTGCATGAAGGGACCTTGGTCGGCGGAAAGGCCTTGACCGCGGCGGAAGAGATAGAGAAAGGCGTAGCCGTGTTTGAGGAACAGCGGCGCGAGTTTTCCGGCTGCTTCTGTAATCGGGAGTCCAGCAGTATGGGCGGCATCAGCGCCTCCCGAGCCATGATTAAACAGGACGGCAGGAAAAGGACCAGGCCCGGCCGGCTTCCAAAGGAAAGCTTTTAGGCGAAGATTGCCGCTTGGAATCTCGACGGTTTGTGGAGCGATCGACTGAGAAGACTGGCCGAGCGCAACCGGAACAAACGTGGACGCAAGTAGCAACACGAATGCAAAGAACTGTGCCGTCATCGGCGTTAAAATGTCTGCCTAACGAGAGAAGATCAACTACGGGCGTTCCGTTGTTACTCTTCTACATCAAACATCCGATGGCGGATACTTTTCAAACTTCGGCAACTTCGGATCCATGTGGTCCCATGGCTGCGCGTCGGAGGTCCACATGTGCACTTCTGGTTTGAACAAACGCGGATCGTCCAAACTTGGGGCGAGGATTCCCTGGCCTCGATCCGATTTCGCCGCCAAAGAGGTGTGAACCGCACTCAGGACAGAAGCCGCGCTTATTGTGACCGACCATGTCGCTCGTCGTGGAATAGTAGTGCGGCTTGCCCTTCGTAATCTTGAATGCTTTCGCGGGCACATACACGACTGCAGAGAATGCGCCGCCGCTCGTGCGCTGGCAATCACGACAGTGACAGTGGAACATCGTTATCGGTTCGGCGCTGACTTCGCAGCGAATGACGCCGCACGCGCAGCCGTCGGTAAAGAACGTTGACATTTCAAGAATGGCTATGTGCCGTGACAACCGGAACTGAAGCAGAACCAAAACGCTTTGCCGATCGTGCCCGAGCTTTCATTGCTTCAACCTCGCGATCTCGCGGCGGGGCGTTGGTCACGAGCGAATTGAGCAAGTGTTGTGCGGCATGAGTCACTTCATCCACTGCGTGATTGAAGGCTTCTTCGTTCGGCTTGGAAGGCTTGGTAAACCCGCTCAGCTTTCGGACGAACTGGAGCGAAGATGCGCGGATTTCGTCAGCTGTGGCCGGGGGTGCGAAGTTGTGCAGAGTTTTGATATTTCGACACATAACGATGGAATTAAGAAGTTAGAAATCAGCGAAACTCTCAGCACTCAACTCTCAACCATCAACTGTTTCATCCTCCGGCAATTGCTCCCATAACAAAAAAAGGTTCGCTGCCATTCGCAATCGCATCGGGCAACGGCGAGTCCGGCGGTTCATGTGAGATGTCTTCGCCGCAGGCGAAGAAGCGCACGAGTGGCCGACGTTTCTGTGTCTCGTGATCGCGCATCGTGCCGCGTAACATCGGATACTTCGCTTCGAGCGCGTCAAGGACTGCATGCACTGTTGCCGAGCCGTTAAGATCGACATGTACTTCGTCGCCGACGCGCGCCAGCGTGCGGAGATGGTGCGGGAGGACGACGCGAATCATGGCAGCGTCTGCGCTTCAACGGAGAGTACAGCTGGAAGATCGCGCACAATCGCGTTCCACGAGTCGCCGGCATCCGACGAGCCGTAAACTTGTCCGCCGGTCGTGCCGAAATAAACTCCGCACGAATCGAGCGAGTCCACCGTCATTGCATCGCGGAGTACGTTTACGTAGCAATCTTTCTGCGGCAGACCTTTCGTCAGTTCTTCCCATTCGTTCCCGCCGCTCCGGCTGCGATAAACGCGCAGTTTGCCGTCCGGCGGAAAATGTTCGGAGTCGCTCTTGATCGGGACGACGTAAATCGTATCCGGCTCGTGCGCATGAATGTCGATCGGGAACCCGAAATCGCTTGGCAGATTTCCGCTCACTTCTCGCCACGAATCGCCCGCGTCATCGCTGCGCATGATGTCCCAATGTTTTTGCATGAATAGCGTTTTCGGCCGCTTCGGATGCATCGCGATGTGATGCACGCAGTGCCCTACCTCTGCCTTCGGATCGGGAATGTATTGCGAATGTAACCCCTGGTTGATCGGCTTCCAGGTTTTGCCGCCGTCATCGGTGCGGAAGGCGCCCGCAGCCGAGATGGCGATGAACATTCGTTGTCGATCTTTCGGATCGAGAAGGATGGAATGGAGACACATTCCGCCCGCGCCCGGCTGCCACTTTGGACCGGTGTCGTGTTTGCGCAGACCCGACAACTCCTGCCACGACGTACCCCCGTCTTTCGATTCAAATAATGCGGCATCTTCCACGCCGGCGTAAACATGATCGGGATTATCGAGGGACGGTTCGACATGCCAGACGCGTTTGAACTCCCATGGATGTTGTGTGCCATCGTACCACATGTGCGTACCTGGAACGCCGTCGTAAACGAACTTATTACTCTCGCCTTTTTGCATGCCTTCCGGGCCTTTCAACTCCTCAGCGCTGCTGCCGGGCGTCTCCCATGTTTTTCCGCCGTCGTTCGAGCGCTGAATGATCTGCCCAAACCACGCGCTCGTCTGCGACGCGTAGAGCCTGTTCGGATCAGCCTGCGATCCCTTCACGTGATAAATTTCCCAGCCGGCAAAGTGCGGGCCGTCTACTTTCCATTTCTCGCGTTTCGCATCCGATGTCAGGACGAATGCGCCTTTGCGTGTGCCCACCAATAATCGAACTCCACTCATGCCTTAAACCTCTAACCGCGGATCGCGCGGATTAAAACCGGATTTGTTCTCTATCCGCAGATTACACAGATTCACGCAGATTTTTTCTTCTGCTTTGTTTTGGGTAATCTGCGCAAATCTGCGAAATCTGTGGATGAATCAACCGGGCGGGGCCGACGCCCCTTACGTTTCACCGTGATACTGAGCCCCGGCTGGTCGCCTGCGAGTGGCGGCAAGAGATGCGACAACAACTGATCGGCACTGCACTCGCGGACAATTCCTGTCGATGCCGTTTGGGACCAACCGTTATGCTCTTTGCGATAACTCCATGTCCGGCCGCGTTTGGTTCTGATACGAATCACGTAGTCAGTGTTCATGGGTAACCGCGGATTACGCGAATAAAAAGGATTCGGTCGAGACTCTCAACAATCAACTCTCAACCATCAACTATTTCGCGATGCAAACGTTTTTTGGTTCGGTGAAGAAGCCCGCCTTCGCTAAGGCTACGGCGCGGCAGGCTCCGCGCTTCGCGGGATTGCTTATTTTGCTATACAAATGTTCTTCGCCTCCGTGAAAAATCTTAAGGCCTCGTCGCCGCCTTCGCGACCGACGCCGCTTGCCTTCATGCCGCCGAAGGGAACGCGGAGGTCGCGCACCAGCCAGCAGTTCACCCAGACTGTGCCGGTGTGAATTTTTTCTGCGACACGATGCGCGCGATTCAGGTTTTGTGTCCAGACGCTCGAGGCCAGGCCGTAGTCGGTGTCGTTGGCGTAGCCGACTACTTCCTCTTCGTGGTCGAATGGCGTGATGGTGATGACCGGACCGAAAATCTCTTCGCGATTGGTGCGACATGACACCGGCAAACCGGTGATGACCGTTGGCGGAAAGAAATAACCGTCGCGACAACGATCGTTGATCGATCCCGGTGCTTTGCCGCCCAGGGCGATCTTGCCGCCTTCTTTCTGCGCAAGATCGACATAGAACTTTATTTTATCGAGCTGTGCTTTGTTCACGATCGCGCCTTGCTCGGTTTTTTCGTCCAACGGATCGCCAAGGCGCAACTGCGCCGTTCTTTCGATAAAGCGATCGACAAAGTCTTTGTAAACGGAGCGCTCGACGAATACGCGCGAGCCGCACAGACAAACCTGGCCTTGATTCGCGAACGAAGAGCGCACGCTGCCGGTGATGGCGGCATCGAGGTCGGCATCGGCGAAGATGATGTTTGGATTCTTGCCGCCGAGCTCGAGTGAAACTTTCTTAAACAGCGGCGCGCAGGCTTCCGCGACCTTTTTTCCAGTAACCGTTCCGCCAGTAAAAGAAATCGTGCCAATCTTCGGATGCGCCGTGATTGCGGCTCCGACATTCGGGCCCGTGCCGTGGACGACATTGAGCACACCGTTCGGCAAACCCGCTTCGCGCGCGATCTCGCACAGCATGAACGCAGTCATCGGCGTCAGCTCGCTCGGTTTGGCGATGGCGGTATTGCCGACCGCGATGGCGGGCGCGACCTTCCAGCTCAATAAATAGAGAGGAAGGTTCCAGGGCGAGATCAATCCGGCAATGCCGCGCGGCTGGCGTAGCGTGTAATTGAACGCGACGCCGTCGGTGATGTGCGCTTCGGACTCAGTGTGCAGAATCGCGGTCGCGAAGAAACGGAAGTTGGCGACGGCGCGGGGGATATCGAGCGAGCGCGCGAGCGACAGCGGTTTGCCGGTGTCGATCGACTCAGCGCGCGAGAACTTCTCCAGATCCCGCTCAATCAAATCGGCGATGCGCAAAAGAATACGCGAACGGTCCATCGCCGGCATTTTCGACCAATCCGCAAACGCTCTTTCCGCTACCGCCACGGCAAGATCGACATCCCGACGATCACTGTCCGCGACCTGCGAATAAGACTTTCCCGTCGCGGGTTCGATATTGTCGAGATACTTTCCGCCGGCCGGCTCAACAAATTGGCCGTCAACGAAGTTTCGAATTTTGTCGGCTTCAGTGCGCACAATTTCGACCAAGATTCTAAGTGGCTAAGCGTCAACACTCAATCGAGGATCGGAGAAGGAAGACAATAGTGAGAGATATCTCCACTACGGTCCACATGACTAGACGCGGACGGGCGGCGAGAATTTGCCATCCATAAAGTTCTGAATGCGAGTTTGCGAAGTTTTCATCGGCGGAAAATCCGAAGCTCGAATATCGAAATCCGAAACAATGCTCACAAAATTGAAAGTATTTTGAATTTCGTCATTTGGAATTTGTTTCGAGCTTCGGTCCGAGCCGGACTGGCTTTTCGGATTTCGAGCTTATATTCGGGTACGTATGAAGCACGTTCAAATGATTGGTCTGATTGCCTGCGTCGGCTTCTTCGCTGGCTGCGAGAGCGCCGGCACGGCGAGCAACACGAACGCCAGAGGAACGCAGGAATCCAAGCGCCTCGCGGCCCTACAACAACAACGGCGGCAAGCGCAGCCGGATGAAGCCGAGCAGAACCTCTGGAATGCCCAACAAGATCTGATGAACCAAGACGGCAACGCCGCGCGGCGTTATTAAGGGGATTTCCTTTAAAAAGGGCCGTGAGGACAACGGGTTGGGCAGGGGAAAAGCTTCTAAACGTCGAACGCCGAACGTCGAGCGCTCAACATCGAACTTGGCACTGTGGACGGCTCGCCGCCGCGCCCCACCACTATATCACGGGATAGGGATGGCTGAGGACGGGACTCGAACCCTTAGCAGGTTTTGCATAGAGCGGCGCAGCTTTTGCTGATCCCAAGGGCAATGAGTTTTCAATCCGACGCCGACAGCGCTGAGCGTCCGATGAACATGCTCGAACTCAAAGCGATTCTATTGGTGGATGACGACAGGCAACTCGCCGGGGCCTTGCAGTGGATTCTGGCGGACGAGAACTTTTTGGTTGATATCGCCTTTGACGGGGAGGAAGCCCTGATCAGGGTCAAAGTCAATGAGTACGACGCCGTCATCTGCGATCTGAAAATGCCGCGCCTGCAGGGCGACGAGTTTTACCTCAAGGCCAAAGACATGCGTCCAAATCTAGCTGATCGATTCATCTTTATTACCGGCTTCGCTACCGACCCGAAAATCAAACTCTTTCTCACCGGGCATAACGTTAAGTACCTGGTCAAACCTTTCCCCGTCCAAGGTCTGATTGAATGCGTCAAAGAGATGCTATCCGGCCGCTGAAGTTTGCTGACTTGGCAGGTACCAGGCAGCGAGGGATCATCCAAAGCGTTGCCTTGGAGAGGTAGCGGCGATTGACCTCAATCGCCATGGCGGTTCGGTGAACCGCCGCTACCTTTTTAACCCATGCGCGTGACGTGCCCCACCGGTCGAATCCGCCTTCGCCAAGGCTATGGTGCGACAAGCGCCAAAAATCGAAAATATAATGGCGGTGAGGGAGGGATTACGCTCCCTGCTAGCGCTGCAATAATTTGCCCGCTTATAGACGTTGTGTTCATACGAGGGAAGCAGCGCGCCGGCAATATTTCGAAATGTCAGTGAATACCACGAAATGCTGCCAAAATTGGCACGCTTTGGCACGTTAACACGAGAACGGCGGAATAAGGCGCGGCGGACGTTGTCAATTGTGCAGCAGCCTGGTGCACAATTGCACTCATAAGGTTGGAACGAATGTGACCGTTCCCAGTTTGACCTGCGGAAGCAAAGCGAGCAACGCCGGCATTAATGGCCGGGTGTCAGCTAATCGATTGGACCGCGCTTTAGGCGCGATGACAGCGATCTTGTATTTTCCAATGTTCTGCTGGTGAACCATGTTGCTGTCCATCGTCACCAGTACATCGAATCCAGCTTCGGCTGCCTTGGCAAGTAGCTCGCCATTCTGAATACCGGTCCATCCTAACGAGGACACAGACTCCGTCTGATGTCCCGGCAAATCGCGACTCAATCGCCAGTCGAGATTCTCATCCAGGAGCAGACGCATTCAGGAGGCGGCGAGCGCGTGCTCCCGCGCTTCTTCCAACAACGCAATGACCTGTTCGCGCTTCACGCTGGGAAAGCCTTCCAGGAACTCCTCGATTGAATCGCCGGCCTCCAAGTGATCGAAAAGGCTCTTCACCGGGACACGCGTCCCGACGAAAACCGGCTCGCCGCCGAGGATGTCAGGGTTTTGCGATACTACCTTGCTCATTACCTAGAGAATAACTCCAAACGCCTAAATCTTCCAGCGTTAGAAGCTGTGCCAGCATTACGCAGTTTGCGTTATGCATGTTGCGTAATGCGAGCAGATCAATTCCGCATTCGGTTTTTGCGGGAGCGTGAGCCCGAGTATCCCGCGTACTCACGGAGTTTGATGACGCCTGGATAAGTTTGCTTCAAGATCTCTTTCATCCGCGGCGTGCACATGAGGTCTTTGAAGAATGGCTGCTCAATGGCGCTGGCCTTGATGATTCGCTCCAGGTGGCTAATGGCGTCGTAGGCCGGAGCTTTGGCAATGGCTCTGCGGAAGCAGCTGATCCGGTACGGATCGTTAGGGTGCCGTCGCACACCGTTTGCGGCGAGAATCTCTATGCAACGGAGCGCAGCCTCCGTCCGGGTATAATCTCGGAATAACGAATCCAAGCTCCATTCGAACGAAGAGAAAGCCCAGCGCATTGCGTTATCTTCACCTGCTGCTTTCCGCACGTCAGCGCCTAATTTGATAAGAAATTCGACGAGCTCTGGATTCGGCCAAAAACAATACTCGTTGATCAGTGCGGTGACATCATCTCGCGTCGGATCTATCCCGATCTTCTTAACGACATCTAATTGACCGCGGCGTACCGCGGCGACCAGCGCAGTCTCGAGATCCTCTTCGTCGACATCTGAATCATCCATTCTCGGCACCGGCAACCGGGGATCAGCTCCTGCCCAGAGCAACAGCGATACCCAGCCGTCGCGATCAACAGCCACGATCCATCGCAGAAGACACATACGTTGGGCATCAACTCGCCGCCGCCGCTCTGATCACGAAGGGGCGAACAACGTCAACTGATGTATCGCACTAATCATCTGGCGGTGAGGGAGAGATTACGCACCCTGCTAGTGCATCCAATAGTGGTGCCCGCTTATGGATTTCCCTCTCGCGCCTTGCAGGCGCGGTGAGGGAGGGATTACGCTTCCCGGCTAGTGCTGCAATAATGTTGCCCGCTTTTAGATGTTGCCTCTACGCCTTGGCTTTAGAGACAAATGCAGTCGACCAAGGTTCGAATCTCCGGTCTGACAACATCATATGGCGGCGCAATGCCCGGGATGTCATGAACCACAGTTTAACGCGGTGAGGGAGGGATTCGAACCCTCGGTACCCTTTTGAGGTACGGCGCTTTAGCAAAGCGCTGCTTTCGACCACTCAGCCACCTCACCAAATGAGTCGCGAGAATATGAGGCGGATGGAAGACGCGTCAAACAACTGTGATCAATCAACCCGAAACCGCATCGCGGTTCCCCGACCGGGCATTAGTACCCGGACATGTAATTCGTTCGGTAGTAATTAATCAATGCGTTGAGCTTTGCTTGTCCCGCCGGGCCTAGCTCACCCCGTTCTTTTTTTAGCGAAAGAAATTCGATCGCGTTGATCAAATTTCTCCGTTTTACCGCGGCCCGGTGCTCGTCTGCCGCCGTCACCGCGAGTGGATTGTTCAGCTGCTGCATTGTGCTTATGAATTTCGTACCGGCGTCAGGGCCGTTTCCGTTTTGTCTTTGTGCCTGCCGTTCCCGCTTTAACTCGTTCACTCTCTTTCTTGTCCATTTCTCGCGGCCGGGGCTCATGTTGCTGGTGCCGCCACTGCTAGGCATGGGCCCGCAGGCCAACACCGGCATGGCGAACAGTGCAGCGAGGACACTAATCAAAATCGCGCGCAGATTCATAAGTCGACTCTCTCGTTAGTTAGGCTGCAAATCGAGCGGGGGGCCGAGTGCTGCGATTGTGTAAGATTTCGTCCGACATGTCGAGACAAATCTCGCCCAATCTCATCGCGTGGATATCATTCCATTTGGCGAGGATTCGAATGATTAGCGAAGACGAAGCACGTAGGAGGATTTTGCAAGGTATTCGACCGCTGCCGCCTCGGCGGATTTCCCTGGCGTGCGCGCTAAATTGTTTTGCCGCCGAAGATTACTTAGCCCGCCTGCCGCTGCCGGGCTTCGACAATTCCGCCATGGACGGCTACGCGGTTATAGCGAGCTCGTACGCTCCAGGCCGATTAAAGATTATTGGCGAACAACCAGCCGGAGTGGACCGGCGACTTCGCATTTCAGCCGGCGAGGCGGTGCGTATTTTCACCGGCGCCCCCGTGCCGGCAGGCGCGGATGCCATCGTGATGCAGGAAGATGTGACGCGTGAGGGTGAGGAGATCCTCATAAACGCTGAGGTCACTGTAGCCGATTACATTCGACGGCGAGGCTGCGATCTCGCTGTCGGGCAAAAAGTCGTGACGAGGGGAGAGTGCATCCGACCCACAGTTCTCGCTTTGCTCGCTTCACAAGGTCTCGCTGAACTGATGGTTGGTGGGGAGGTTGATGTTGCCATCCTCTCAACGGGCGATGAGCTGATTAGGGTGGGCGAGCAAATCCAGGCCGGCCAGATTTACGAAAGTAATTCGGTCCTATTGCGGGCGTTGCTGCAGCGAATCGGCGCGACCGTGCGATCATCCGAACATTGCTCCGATCAACAGGAGGCGCTAAGAGATGCCATCCAACGAGGCATTGCCCAGCAAATTCTTGTTATTAGTGGCGGGGTTTCAGTTGGCCAGCACGATTTGGTTAAGTCGACCTTGCAATCGCTTGGGGGCGAAATCGATATCTGGCGTGTCGCCATTAAGCCTGGAAAGCCATTTCTTTTTGGCCGCGTGGGTGATTGCGCTGTCTTCGGATTGCCCGGGAATCCCGTCTCAGCTTTCGTGACATGCTTGCAGTTTGTGCGTCCAGCAGTTCTAAAGATGATGGGCGCTTCGGCTGATGAACTTGAGCTCGAAAAATTCGTCGCCCGCCTCGCTGTCGACGTCAAAAACGACGGCGATCGTGTTCACTACCTGCGGGGAAAATTGACCGACGGAAATTTTACCCCGGTTGGGCGTCAGGAATCGCATGCTCTCTTTGGGCTAAGTCAGTCCAATGCACTGCTCCGTCTTGCGCCCGGCTTGGAGTTGAAGTCCGGTGCGTCCGTTAGCGTAGAAATTTGGGATTGAGGCCGATAGTTTGCCGCAGCCTTGGTTGACAGGTCATCGCCGCATTTTAGCTTAGTGCCGGAATATGGGAGCTGTTACTGCGTTTGCACGAAGTCCGACCGATGAAATTCGTGCCGATGCCGAACGTCTTTCTCATATCGTTTTGGAAATGCAACGTTGCTTCGTGTTGCATCTCTGTAAGGAGCTGGCACCGGGCAACGTATCTTTCCCGCAGTTTTTTCTTCTCGCCTATCTCGATCAGAAGGAGGTCCTGACGATGTCGGCGATCGCACAGAAAATGGGGCACACGACCGCGGCCGCGAGTGGACTGGTGGCGCGTCTGGAAAATCTCGGCTATGTCGTGCGTTCGAGCGTACGCGAAGACCGGCGCAAAGTGATGGTGTGCATCACAGCAAAAGGCTCGGCCCTGGTACGGCGCATCCGTGAGGAAATGGTAGGAAATCTCATGAAGATTATGCAGCACCTCACGCACGAGGAGCAAAAGGCGTGGCTGCACATCTACAGTAAGATTTACGATTTCTGCCAATCGAAATGATTGTCATCGATTTGGCGGCCGTGGTATCACACAACGGAAAAAACGCGCTGGTTTGAATCCGCGCGCTGAATCCAAGCATCTAATCCTCGAGGGCTCTATCTTGTCATGCGCAAACATTTTATCGTTCAGGCAGCTGGCGTAGCAACGCTGGTGATCGCCTTGGCTGCGTCCGGCCAAATGCCGAGTCCAACCGCTACGCTGACACCCATGCCCACACCGACGCCGACACCTGCGCCAACGCTGACACCGGGACCGACACCGCCTATGGAGGAATCAGGCGCCGTTAGCCTTTCCAAGGGCTTGGAGTGGTCGGAGAAGGGCGCCCCGGTCTACACCATCGACAAAGCGATCCTTACTGGACTTCAACAAAATCCCGATATCCTGCGCGCGATACAGGAGATCGAACGAAGTAAGGGTGTAATCATTGAGATTCGCGCGCAGGCCCTTCCGCACATCACGCCGACAGCGAATTATCAATGGGTCGATCCGAACCTTTCGCGAGCGACTTCATTTAACAGGACCGGCGGATCGACTCCCGGGTCTACTCCGGTTGTCGCTTCGTCTGCTTCGCAAGTGCGTGATCTGGGACCCCAAGCGGCTGCCGCCGCCACCGCGAAAACCACGCCCAACCTTCAGCAGACCGACGTGTCGTACAGTATTCGTGTGACCGGAACGCAGTTGCTCTTTAACGGTACGACCTATCCGGCCATCCGTGGCACTTTCTTCCAACGCGATTCTGCCTATTTCGCTCTGCGCAGCGCGATCGATCAGGTGCTCGCCACGGTGAAGACGCAGTTTTATCAAGTCGTGGTGAACCGAGCGTTGATCGGAGTCCAGGAGGAATCGGTCCGGCTGCTGGAGAGTCAGCTAAAAGACCAGCAAAATCGCTTTGAGGCAGGAACAGTGCCGCGTTTCAACGTCCTTCAGGCTCAGGTGCAGCTGTACAATCAGATCCCGCAACTGATCACGGCGCGCAATACGTATCGGATTTCAATACTACAGCTGGCCAAAACACTGGGCCTTGATTACAACCCCAAGCGTGGTGTCAATGCGCCAATTCGTGTAGTTGGTGAATTGACCTACAATCCCCGTTACATCTCACTACTCGAGGCGATCGAGATGGGAAAACAGAATCGCCCATTCTTAAAGCAAGCGCGGGCTAACGTTCTCAATCAGGTCGAGCAGGTGCACGTGGCGCTGGGCGGTTTTTTGCCGACCATCGAGACTAGTGGCGGCGGCGAATGGGTCAGCTCGCCGGTCAACTCGAGTTTCCACGACATTTCAAAGGGCTGGGTGGCGCAAGTGACTGGCAGCTGGCCGATTTGGGATAGCGGCGAGGTATGGGGCAAGTTTAAACAACAGCGCGCCGTCCTTTCGGAGACAAAGATCACTTATGATGACGATGTTCGACAGGTCGAACTGGAGATTCAGCAGGCCGCTTCGACCGTGGTGCAGAACCGAGAGTTGATTCAGGCGACGGAGAAAACTGTGGAACAGGCCGAGGAAGCGGTCCGCTTAGCCAAGGCCCGGCTTGACGCTGGCGCGGGCACCCAGTTGGATGTCTTGAACGCCCAGGTGCAGTTAACCACAGCGCAATCGACGCGACTGCAAGCGCTCTTTGGCTACATTGCCGCTCTGGCCGAATTCGATCGCGCCACCGGCGCTCAGAGTGTTTATACGGAGAAGTTTAACGGTATCGCCCCGCACGCCACCCGGTCCAGGACCTACTATACGGGTAGCGATGTTGATGCGACTGGAAAACCAAAACGCAGTAACGGGTTGGAGGCCGCGCCGATCCGTCCAATGGGTCGAGAGCCAAGTTCGAAATAAGTTTCAATCTGAAGCGCCAAGTCCATTGGGCCGACTTGCGGTTCGTTTCCTGGAATCCTAGGAATCAGGGATTTGGATTTTGGAGTCCCGAGGCTGCGATTAAGCTTCCCGTCAGTGACAGAGCAATTTCCCTTCGAGTCCTTTGCAGCGCTGAATAATCTCGCGATTTGTCGTCACGTTTTTACCCAGCGAATTCCGGGTATCGATGTATCGCATGGCAAAGACGAAGCGCTCAACCGCCTTGAGGTGGCGCATCATCAAATTCGTCGCTCAATCGGCGTCGGCGGTTGGCCGCTGCTTATGGCGGAACAAATTCATGGGAACAAGATTGCGATTGTCGATCAGCCGCTTGAATCGAACAAAGAACTCGCCGGCTACGACGGCTTCATCACGAAGCAACGCGGAATTGCTTTAGCCATTCATGTCGCCGATTGCTGCGCCGTTTACATTGTCGATCCAAAGACACCAGCAATCGGTCTCGTGCATTCTGGTCGCAAAGGTACGGAACTCAACATTGTCGGATCAGCTGTCGAGCAAATGGCGGCACAATTTGGATCCGGCGTTACCGACTTGATCGTGCAGCTCAGTCCTTGCATTCGTCCACCTCATTACGAGATCGATTTTGCCGCCGAGATCATCAAGCAATGTCGTGCTCGGGGCGTCAGGAAAATTCACGACAGCGGTGTCTGTACCGCGTGTGATCTCGACCAGTATTATTCTTACCGGGCCGAAAAAGGAAAAACCGGCCGAATGCTCGCGCTCCTTGCCTTAAGGTAGAAGCAGGATCCTGCTGTTTTTCATTTGAATCAAAGCGACAGAATATCGCTTCTACGAATCCTCTTCACTGCCGCCGCGATACGGACAAATGCCACGCTTCGTGGGCTCGGCTACGAAATTAAAGAATTCTCGGGCCGGCGCGCCGAGCTTCATTTTTTTCGCTTCGGCAAGGGCCTGTGAAGTATTACGGCCGCTCCGGTAAAAAAGCTTGAACGCCTCTTTAATTTCATTCCGATCATTCGCGCTAAAACCAGCGCGGCGTAGCCCGAGCACGTTAACACCAACAATAGTATTGTGGTGGGCCGCTATGACAAATGGGGGCAAATCTTTTCCTAAACGGGAATTGCCTTGTACCATGACAAGTCGTCCCACCCGCATGTACTGATGGAATACCGAGCCGCCGCCGAGAAAAGCCTGGTCATCCGCGCGCACGTGTCCGCCGAGCAGGCAATTATTCGCAATAATGACATGATTGCCGATCTCGCAGTTGTGACCGATATGCGCGCCAACCATCAGAAAGTTGTGGTCGCCAATCTTGGTCACACTTCCTTCGGGACTGCCACGATGGATGGTAGAGTGCTCCCGAATCACATTGTCGTTGCCGATCTCAACCTTTGTTTTTCTTTCCGGCGAAAACGACAAATCCTGCGGTGCCGTGCCGATAATAGCGCCATGCCCGATAAAGTTACCGCTCCCGATGGTAACGCTGCTTTCAATTACAACGTGCGACTGAACGATCGTGTCTTCGCCGAGCACGGCCTCCGAACTTATTATTGAATACGGTCCGATCTCGACATTGTTTCCAATTTGCGCACCTGGATCGACGATCGCCGTGGGATGGACTTTCAAAGAATGCCGGCCTCCTTGAAGCTGAAATAACCGGCGCTCCCTTCCGCGGGCGCGCCGATAATAATGTGATCAAGCAATTTAATCTGCAAAAGCTCGGCGGCTTCGGCCAATCGGCGAGTTAGATTGTGATCGGTTTGGCTGGGCGACGCATCACCGGAAGGATGATTGTGCACAACAATCACAGCGTAGGCGGATGCAATTAGTGCTGGCCGGAAAATATCGCGCGGATGGGCAATGCTCTCATTAATACTTCCCAACGAAATTGCTTCGGTGCGAATCCAATGATAGCGGGTGTCGAGTAAAATCACGCGTAGTGATTCTTTCCGCAGCATCCGCATTTCTGTCCCGACCAATTCATTGACCAGCTCCGGAGAATCGAGTTTCCGTTTCACCAATGTTTCTCGCGCCAAACGCTGGCCCAGGCCAAATGCGGCCACGAGTTGGACGGCTTTCGCGAAACCAACGCCGCGAATTTTTGATAACTCCTCCACCGTGCAGCGGCTCAACTCGCCGAGCGAACCGTACTCTTGCAAAAGTCTTCGCGCGACTTCGATGACGTTTGAACCTGCAACGCCGGTGCGCAACAGAATCGCCAGAAGTTCCGGATCGGTCAGAGCGGATGCCCCATGGGCAGCGAGTTTTTCCCGTGGCCGCTCATCGTGCGGCATCTCCCGAATTTTGAGCTGCGACATCTTGAAAGAAAGCGGCTAAAGCCGCGTGGAAAAATTACTCAGAATCGGGACACTAAGGTCCCTCCCACATTCATTAGACCCGCAACTGATCGAGCATCTCGGCTAACGCTTCACCCAGCATAAGCAGGGCGTCCGCATATCGATTGACCGGAACGGAAGCGAGGGTGGCCTGCGCTTCGCGAATCAGGTCGGTTCCGGTCGCGATTGAGGAATTTAGCGCGCCGTTAGTGGCACCATTCTTCAGCAATTCCGTGACCTCATCGCATCTTCCCTCCACGATCAGGGCGGAACAGCGTTCTCGTTCGAACTCGGATGCACCTTGTAGAAAGGTTAGAACGGGCAAGGTGAATTTCCCTTTCCGTAGATCCGTCCCGAGCGTTTTCCCCGTGGCCGCTTCACTGCCCGCCAAGTCGAGACAGTCATCGTAAATTTGATACGCTGTTCCGATTCTCATTCCGAATTGACGAAGAATCTGAATTACTGCTGTCTCAGCACCGCTGATGGTTGCCCCCAATTCCGCGGCCGTGGCAAAAAGCGATCCGGTTTTCATTTCAACGATTCGCAAATAATCGGAGACTCGTAATTGCAAATCGAATCGGCGCTGAGTTTGGATCATTTCCCCCGAGCAAACCTGGCTGGCGGTGCGCGCGATGGCGCGACTGATCTCCGCGTTATCGAAATTGGAGGAGAGATTTAAGGCATGGGCAAAGAGGCAATCGCCGAGCAGCACGCTAAGAGAATTGCCCCAGCGCGCATTGACCGTGGGCTGCGCGCGACGTCGGTCGGCCTCATCCATGATGTCGTCATGTACGAGCGTGGCCAGGTGGATCAGTTCGACAATGACAGCGAGGTCAACATGGCCGGAATTGATTTCGCCGGTGGCGCCGCCGGCCAAGAGCGCCATGACTGGTCTCAGACGTTTGCCGCGTCCACCAATGGCGTACGAGACATAACCTTCGATCGCGGGATCGAATGCGGCGGCTTGCTGCGTAATGCGCCCATCCACTTCATTAAGATGTGGCAGCACCAACTGTGTCACCCGGGTCAGGGTGGCGACACGAGGCGCGGTCGCGGCGGCCGCACGTGCATAAGTTTCCACAGGCGCAGAATAGAGGGGCGGCTTATCCCTTGTCAAAGCAACACGTTTCCGAATTTACGCGCCTATGCAGTCTTCGGCATCTCGCCAAAGACCCTCAACGTCTGTATAACCACGGTTGAGTGAGATACTTTCGCTCGGCGATCTCTGCCGCGCGCTCGATGATCGACTTGTCTATCTCTTTTGCTGTCCAATTGGGTGATAGCTTGTGGCTAAATCGCTTTTCGAAATCTGGGTCAAGCTCAACCCCTTGAATGCTGCCCTGTTGGAGTAATCCGTGCCGGGTGCGACGTTGTGCAGCCCCCGCGATTTTTCGCCCATTCAGCATTACATCTGCGCGGACCGGGTGTGCGAAACAGGCATTGGTAGGAACAGCGCGCTGCGCTGTCCGCAGACGCCGCAGCGCGGCGTCCCTACCTTCCGCCAACTCCGCCTGCTGACCGTTGGCCGCCAAGGCATCGCGCAAAGCATTATGGATTGCGGCGTAGATCGACACCGACGACTCTGCGAAGATCGCTTCGATCGCGGGCATAATGATCGAGTAAGTGAGATCATCGCCATGAAAGACGATTCCACCGCCAGTCCAGCGCCGGACGAGGTCACGCTCCGCCGCGTGATTTGCCACATCAGCAAATTCCCCGAAGTAACCAAACGACAGCGCGGGATGATCCCAACGGTAAAAGCGAATTGATGGCGCAGTTACAATCTCCAGGA
>Ga0207130_1165_pt1 | contig 20346 bp, 13 predicted proteins | sample Alteio_BWMinHeat_16_FD_153545 | JGI IMG/M metagenome (GOLD analysis project Ga0207130, IMG submission 153545) | Enriched cells from forest soil in Barre Woods Harvard Forest LTER site, Petersham, Massachusetts, United States -... | ecosystem: Environmental > Terrestrial > Soil > Temperate forest >... | reverse complement strand
AAGGCGCTCAATCGCCCGGTCTCCGATCTTTCCCGCACCGGCGAGAAGGAATTAATCGATGTCTTGACCAATCATTTGCCGAACGATGGTGCGCCGCAGCTCACGAGCAAAGGCAACAGCCACGCCGATCGCGTTAAGGAGGCGCTCGGCAACATGTTTATGGGCATCATGTGTTCCGTTTGCGGCAGCGACAAGGTGATCCGCGCGGGCGCGTGCGGTGTTTGCACCGAGTGCGGCACGAGTCAGGGATGTAGTTAGCGACCGGGCATAAACATCTGGTCTACGGGGCTGGCCGGCATCTCGGCCGCCGCGGTGTGCTGCAAGCCTGGTGCCACCGGGCCCGAAGGAGATGCGTTTGCGCGGTGGGCGCGTTGGACAGGCGCGCCCCAGCCGGTTACAGTTCGTGACTGTCCGTTGCTCGGGCGGATCTACTTTCTTTTTTCATGACTGAGACCGAAGCACAACGCCAAAAGGAGATCCAACAAGCGGAGGAGCTGCTCTTCGCCGGACCACAAGCGCTCGGCTTTGCCAAAGGTCTTTTCCTCGGCCGCTTTGTCGCGGATTGGGTCATGCCCTATCCGCGTATTCCAGCAGCGCAACAGATAGAACTCGATAAATCACTCGCGGAGACACGGCGATTTCTTGACGAGGAGCTCGACGCCGCCGCGATCGATCGACAGGCAGATATTCCTCGCGAAGTGATTAACGGACTCGGTCGAGTTGGTGTGCTCGGGATGACGGCGCCGAAGGAGTTTGGCGGACGCGGTTTTTCGCAAATGGCGAACTGCCGGATCCTGGAAGAGATCGGCCGGCGATGCGCTTCGACTTCGGTTTTTGTGAACGCGCATCATTCGATCGGCATTCGCGCCTTGTTGCTATTTGGCACTCACGAGCAGAAACAAACGTGGCTTCCACGGTTGGTCACAGGCGAGCAGTTAGCTGCTTTCGCTTTAACGGAGGAACAAGCGGGCTCGGATGCCGCGAACGTCCAGATGCAAGCGCGTCCGAGCCAGGATGGTTCGCACTATATTTTGAACGGGGAGAAACGTTACATTACCAACGCCTCACTGGCACAGGTGTTGACGGTAATGGCGCGAACACCAGTGCCCGGGTCGGACAAGACGACCATCACCGCCTTTCTAGTGACACCGGACATGCCCGGATTCACCATGCTGGAGCCGCGCATGCCGAAACTCGGGATCCGCGGTACCGCCACGGGCCGTTTTGCCATGCGCGACGTCCGCGTTCCGAAGGAAAATATTCTCGGACCGCTCGGCAAGGGCCTGCGCGTGGCTCTAACGGTGCTCGATTTTGGACGGACCACATTTGGAGCTTGCTGCACGGGGGCGGCGAAAACTTGTTTGCTGCTAGCGGTTAAGCACGCCAACACGCGTAGACAATTCAATAAAACGCTGGGCGAATTTCATCTCGTCAAAAAGAAGATCGCGCGCATCGCAGCCCATGCCTACGCGATGGAAGCAATGACAACGGTCACGGCGTCGCTGATCGATCGGGGACTCGAGGATTACATGATCGAAACGGCCATGCTGAAAGTTTTTACCACGGAACTGCTGTGGGAAGCGATTAATGAGACGTTTCAGATTTACGGCGGATCAGCCTACTTCGTCGATCTCCCACTGGAGCGTATGCTGCGAGATGCACGCATTAACCAAATTGGTGAAGGCAGCAACGAAGTGCTCACCTCTTTTATCGCACTGGTCGGCATGCGCGGCCCGGGAATGGAGTTCAAGGAAATTTACGACACGATGTTGAAGCCTTTGGGTGGTCGAATCGGTAAAGCCTGGACAGCCGGAATGAATCGGTTAGGCGCAGCTATTCGGATTCCCGATGTGCCGGTGCAAAGTGTCGAATTGCGTTCCTTCGCGAATCAGCTCGGTCGCATGATCTGGCGGTTCAACTTGGGGGTGAACCGCGCGCTCATCGCATATCGCGAGCCAATTCTCGACATGCAACTCGTGCAAGAACGGATTGCGGGCGCCGCCATGGAACTCTTTGCCTCGAGTTGCGTGCTCAGCCGATGGGACGCTGAAATGCAAGCGTCGCACCGCAACGGAGAGTCCGCTCCATCGGGACAGAGCGCGGCCGAGCTTTTCCTTCACCAATCGTTCCGCCGGGCTCGCCAGCATCTCGCTGGGTTGAACGACAACGAAGACAAAGCGGTACTAGGGACAGCCGATTCCGTGCTGCGCGGCGGTAGCAGAAACGACTAGATCGGCTCGGCAATTGGCGAACTGGCCGGGCAAAGAGCTGGCCTAATTCTAGCTGCCAGTAGAGGCGTGCGCCTGACGCAGCTGGAACCGGGACGTGTCGACCTGCGCGGTAAACGTCTGCTCATCTTCATTGTTGCCTACAACGCTGAAAGCACGATTGAGAAAGTGCTGACGCGGATTCCGAAGTCCCTGCACTCCGATCAAGTCGAAGTGTTGATTATCGATGACTCATCAAAAGACGAGACGTTTCGTAATGGTCTGCGCTATCAACAACGGCAATCCGATTTCAAAATCACGGTCCTGCGCACGCCGGTAAATCAAGGTTACGGTGGCAATCAGAAACTTGGTTATCGTTATGCCATTGACCATGGCTTCGACATCGTCGCGCTGATTCATGGCGACGGCCAGTACGCGCCGGAAGAGTTGCCCTTCTTGCTCGATCCGCTTTTGCGCAACGAAGCCGACGCAGTTTTCGGCTCGCGCATGATCAACAAGCAAGCGGCGCGTCGTGGAGGAATGCCTCTCTATAAATGGATTGGCAATCAGGCTTTAACCGCTCTCCAGAACGCCATACTGAAAACGCGGCTGTCGGAGTTTCACAGTGGTTACCGTTTATATTCGACGACGGCGCTCGCACAGATCCCGTTCGAAAAGAACACGAGCGATTTTCATTTCGATACTGAGATCATCATTCAGTTCGTGCTCAAAAAGTTCCGTATTACTGAATTGCCAATTCCAACTTTTTACGGAGACGAGATTTGCCACGTCAATGGGCTGCGCTACGCCTGGAATATCTTTCGATCGACCATCAAGGCGCGCCTCTGCGGGATTCACCTTTTTTATGATCGCAGGTTCGATGTTGAGGCGGCGCCGGTTGCCCACAGCGACAAGCTCGGGTTTCCTTCTTCGCAAACCTTTGCCGTTAGAGCGTGCATTCCTGGCCGATATGTCCTGCAACTCGGAATTGGCCATGGAAACGTGGCGGCGGAATTGGGAAAAAAACTTTGTCATGTCACCGCGATAGATTTCGCCGCGAGTGAACTGTCGGAACCGCGAACGGTTCCCCCTTTTGCATCGCAACCGACCGCGCCCGCCGACATTTCGCGCTATGATCAAATCTTGCTGATGGATTTGATTGAGCATGTGCACGATCCGGAGAATTTCATGGACGAGTTGCGGCGCAAGGCCATGGGGCGCCGTCCAGAGGTCATTATCACGGCTGCGAACGTGGCGTTTTTCGTTACCCGGATCATGCTCGCGCTTGGTCAATTCAATTATAGCCGCAAAGGCATTCTCGGCCTCGGGCATCGGCGCTTGTTCACGTTCAAATCCTTGCGGAGCTTGCTCGAACAAGCTGGGTACAAAGTGTTGGAAGAACAAGGGGTTCCGGCGCCATTTCCGCTCGCCTTGGGTCAAAACAGATGGAGCCGGACTCTGCTCGGAATCAATCGGGTTCTCCTCTTAATCTCGAGGCGGCTTTTTGCCTATCAGATCTGCATCCGTGCGCAGCCGCTCCCGGATGCGCGCCATTTGCTCAAAGAAACCATCTCGAGCAGCTCGGCCCTTCGGACACAAGTGCTCGGTCACGTCGCATAGTCGCGTCGCGCCACCGCGGCTATTTCAAGATGTGGAGCGCGCGCAGCAATCCTTCGGTCACCAGTTCGTAAAGCGGGTAGTCTACAAACAAGATAACGTATTGGCGCAACTCAAGAACACAGATCAATGCGATGGCGGCGCCAAACACGATGTTGCGATAGCGCGACAACGGCGCCACCAAGGTGCCGAGCGTGCTGACGGCGAGAACGCGTAACGGCACATCCCACATGTTGGCATAGCGCAGGTTCATACCGTATTTCAAATTGCACATGATGAGGTAACTGCCCACGATGAAGATCAGGGCAAACAACTCCGGTTTCTTCTTTAGATCCAGACGAAAGATCGCGCCGATGGCAAGGATAAGAACGATTGGACTAACGAGTAAAAGGTCGACTAAATAACGGTACCAAGGGCCGTCGCCGGTCTTGATTGCGTAGGGAAGCTGATAATTTTTGATGATGAGTAGTCGATACGTGCCGAATAACACATCCAGCCCGCCGGCGAGGAAAATGAGCACGACCAGGCCGAGCAACGGCCCGAGGGCGGTGGCAATAACCAGCTCGCGCGTTACTGTTCCAATCTGGACCCAGCGATTGGCGATGAGTAGAATGACAATTGCGATCCAGACGAAGAGAGCATTCTCCTTCGTGAGCACAAGCAACGCGAGCGAAGCGGCGTAACCGGCGAGCCAGCCCAACTTGCGCGGTCCGTGCAGATTTTCCCACAGCATCCACAAAGTAAGTACGGCCCAAAACGTGAAGAAACCGTCAACAAGGGCGTGTTGCGACATATGAATTTGGGTCGGCGCGAATGCAACGAGCGAAGTCAGCGCGAGACAAAAGCCCGCGCCCCGCATTCGCCAGGCGAGTGCTGACGAGATCGCCAGAGTCAAAATGCTAAATAAAGACGCCACGTTCTTGAGAGCTTCGAGCGCTTCGGAGTGGAATACGCAGTGCCAGACGTAGCCGGCAAAAATGTAGAGAAAGCGAACCGGCGGCAGGACCGAGCCGGGGAGTTTTAGCTGCTTTTCGATGTAGTGTAGAACGATGTCGGGATAGTGACCGATGCCCTTTTCGGTGACTTCGTTTACGTATTCGCGATAGAGACGCTCGTCGAATCCAACAAGGTGCATCTCGTGCCACTTGGGATTTGGATGCAAAAAGCCAATTGGAAGAAGCGAGGCTGATTCCCCGCAAAAAAGTGAAGGAGGCAGGCGCAAGAAAATTCCGATGAGCAGCACAGCCGTCAGACAGACGATATCGATCTTACGACGGATCAGTTCCAAAACTGGCATTACTCGCGCGATTCTGCGGGCAATGTTTGAAGACTGAACAAGCGCAAAGCCGGATCAAATATCACCGCTTTTCTCCAAAGAACAACCATGCCAAGGATGAGTGTCGCCCATGGCCACATCGTCCACGGCGTCCACACCATATTCAGTTGGTTCGAAGAGATCGCGAGGTACCAGGGCAAGCCATGAGCGGTGATATTATAAAAAAAGAAAAGAAAAAGTGAGCTTGTCGCCGTTAGCCAAGCGTAAAAGCTCGGTGATAGAATGAGAACGAACGGCGCGAGCCAGACCATGTACTGGGCACAGACGCCTGGTGAAAAAACGAAGAAGATGATCCATCCGTAGGCGATCGACTCGATCAAGGCACGACCGCCGAGAGCCCGTCGCCGCCATGCGATGACGAAGATGCTGGCGACGATTAGCACTTTTAAAAGCGTCACGACCACTGTTTGTGCGGGTGAAAAGTCAACAAACCAAACCCAACTGAACGCCGGCAGCTTGGTCAGGCGCAACCAATAAGTGATGCCCCAAATTCCCCAATAGCTCCCGTAGGACAACACGTTCTTAATAAAAAGGGTCGGGAAGTGCAGGAGCGGCTCCCACCACAGCACGATCGACGTGAGAACGAAAGGAAGAAGAAACGAAACGATCGCGCGACGGTGATACCAGAAGAAAAAAAAGATCGGGAAGAATAGCAGCGGGATAACCTTGATTTGGCAGCTCAGAGCAAAAAATAGTCCGCACAGCCACGGCTGCTTTTTAAGGCACATGTAGGAAGCGAGCACAAAAAACATCACCATCACGGGATCGGTGTTTCCATGAAATCCTGAAACCATCAATGAAACCGGGCTGAGCGCTAAAAGTACAAGCGCCCAACTGTGACGGCGAATCCGCGCGTCTGTTTTCGAGATTTGCAGCAGGACGAGCACAACCACAAAGTCGGCTATGATACTGGGTAATCGGAGCAGAAACGGGAAGGTAAATCCGTTAACGCGCAAAGCCTCCTGATGGGCGAGAAAATGAATGAAACGCAAGAAATATGCGGTTAGAGGGGGATGGTTGAAAATAGGAGAACTGGCGAGCCAAACAACGCCATGCCGGTAAGTCCATTCCAAGCCATGTTCGGAAAGAGATCGAGCAAAGCTGTAAAAGGTAACGACGTCATTAGAGCCGAAGGTCGTGAGGGCGATCCAAGCTTTTAGGAACAAGGCCAAAACGCCGGCAAGAACAATCCCAAGAGAAGTGGCTCTAGAGCTCCGACCCAATGTGGGTAGCGAGTGCTGAATAACCGGATCGCTCACGGAAAGTTCTTTGGGCGCGAATAGAAGTGCGACGCGATTCATTGGCGGGCTGCAACAGTTGATTCTTTCCAACCGGAAACGACAAAAGCGCGAATACGCTCTGCTTCACTCACCGGCTGCTCGCATGGTACGGGGATAATCATTCCACGTGACGCGTGTGCATGGACGGTATAGGCAACCTGATCGGCCCAGCGCGCAACATAGGGGATGAATTGCCAGCGTGAGGCAGTTTGTGGGGCTGGCGCAAGATCGGGCGGCAACGACTCAGTGTGACTTGGCGCCGCGCGGCCGGCGACGTAGACATTGTTCCCGGATCGCAAGGTTTGTTCAATTCGAGCCAAAATAGACTGGATTGGTCGCGGTTGGCTGATTGTGTTTTTGACCAAATCCCAGCGATGCAAGCTGAGATCGCTTATATCGGGGACGGATAGGCAAGGCGCCTTGCCGTGATAGTAGCGGTGAAAGCTGATGGCGTAAAAATAGTTGTCAACGATGACGAGGTCGGATTTTTCAGCGCGTTGCGCAATTGTTTTCGTTACCAGGTCAACGTTAGTTAAGCGAACCGTGGTGGCTTGATACGCCAGCGGCACCAGACAGGTCGCCCCGACAGTGATGATGAGGCAGTTCGCGAAAGTTGTAATCATGCTTCGACGGAAAACTTTAAGAATTGCGTCCGCGCAAACGGCAACCGTTCCCATAAGCGGCAAGTAATACCAGGGACTTGTTGTCCAGCCGACAATTCGGAAAAAGCCAACGTTGGTGGCCAGCGCGATCAAGAAGGTGCCGCCGGCAAATAGGACAAGGTCTCGATCCCCGTCACTGAGCTGCAGGAACTGCGGCTTCGCCATCGCAAGTGCGAACGCGACGCCGGTGAAGATTGTCGCGCCGATCCACAGAAGCGCCGCCACGTTTCCGCCCGAGCTGATGGCATGAAACATCATGGTAAATATCGAGGCGGAATCGATTCCTCCCTTGCATAGGTCGCTCCAATTCTGGGTCTGTTGAATGATCGGAGCGTATGGCAGCAGCGAGAGCGCAGCGGTGCAGCCGATTACCAGAATGATAAGCGCGGTGTGCCACCAGCGCCGGCGAATAGCGACGGCAATTGCGCTCGCGCCGGCCGCGAAAAGGAACAACGAGTTGGGGAAAAGGGATTGGACACTTAAGAGTGCGGCCACGCTTGCCAGCGCAATATTCGGGAAGCTCGGGCGGTTCGAGAGGAGTTTCCACAAAAAGCCGATTGCGAGAATATTCCAAAGACAGCTCAGCCCATAAGCGCGCAGTGAATCGCCCCACACCAGCGCGACCGGGCTTAAGCCAAAAAGCAAGAGGGCCCAAGTCGGGGGAGACTTTTTGATCGTCCAAGCCGCCAACCAGATCGCCCCGAGCACGCCAAGACCGATCAGGAAGCCCAGGTGCCGCAGACCTTCATCGGTAGACCCCCATCCAAGCGATTTCCACAAACGAAGAACACCAAAAAAAAGACCCGGAACCGGATCGTAAACCAGCGAAGACCAGAATCCCGCAAGAGTGGGCATCGTGGCAAGGCGCAAGCTACTGATCTCGTCGCGCCAAAGCGGGCCGGCGTGTTGCATGACATTGAGGTGCAGGGCGATTACCTCAAACGTGAGGAAACCCGCGACTGCAAATTCAACGGCGTGTGCCACACGCTGCCGGTTCATCGTGCTAGCTGGAGCAGCTTCGGTACCGCTATAGATCAACCCGGCGACGAGCTTCGTCATGGCGGCAAACTGTAACGGAACTCTTCCTTTAGTTCCGTAAGCTCCCGGCGACATCGTGTCATATCCAGTCCGCAATGGCTGTTTGATGCCTTTCAGAATTGGCTCGATCGGGTGAGCACATTCTATTTCTCTCCCCAAATTTCCAACGGTGTAAGGGCACGCGACAATAGCGGATATCGAAGGAATTGCGGGGGCGCTGGCGAGGGCGCTGGCGTGCCGTCTGCTTCAAAAAAACGGCTGTGTCCGCGCCAGCCCCATTTTCTTCCCCCCTTTACGAGGACATTACTGGCGAGGCGCCATTCTGTGTGCTGTCATCGCCTCCTGTCCCGACTTTGCTCGAACTGCATCTCGACAGGTTGCGATCGTTTTATGATGCTGCCCCAACCGAGCCGACACGCGGCGGGCGTTTCTACCGAAAGTTGCTGGCTGGCTATTACCGCGATTTGATTCCCGCGGACGCAAGCGTCCTCGAGATCGGTTGCGGAGGAGGCCACTTGCTTGAATTGCTGCCTAACCGTGATGTTGTCGGAATCGACATTTCCGAGAAGCAAATTTCTGCTGCCCGGACCCGAGTGGCTCATGGCGAGTTTCATGTCATGTCCGGGGAAGATCTGAAACTCGATCGCACCTTCGACTTTGTTGTCATTTCCGAAACACTAAATTTTGCCGCGGACGTTCAGCAAATTCTTGAGAGAATCCACGCCGTTTCTCATCGACGGACGCGTCTCATTCTCAACTTCCACAGCGGTCTTTGGCGGCCTTTGCTTGCGCTCGGGACGGCACTGGGCGTCCGCGCCGAACATCCGCCGTGCAACTGGCTAAGCGCAACGGACATGCGGAATATGCTCGGCCTGGCAGGCTGGGACGTCATTAAGCAACAGAGCCGATTACTGGTGGCGCTGCCGTGTCTCGGGTTGGAAAAGATTATCAACCGTTTTTTTGCCCCAATATTCTCGCATTTGGCCCTCACCGTCTTCCAGGTCGCGCGTCCAGTGCAGAAGGCTCTTGGCCCAAAGACCGTGTCCGTCGTGATCCCGGCACGGAACGAAGCTGGAAACATCGAGGCAGCGGTGCGTCGAATGCCGCGACTCGGTAAACACACGGAAATTATTTTCATCGAAGGGAATTCGACCGATCGGACCTGGGCAGAAATTCGGCGTGTCATCACGCAATATCCCGACCTCGACATCAAAGCGATGCGTCAGACCGGGAAAGGCAAGGGGAATGCTGTGCGCGAGGGTTTCGATGCGGCGAGCGGGGAAATTTTGATGATTCTTGATGCTGATCTCACCATGCCGCCTGAGGAACTCGGCAAATTTTACGATGTGCTCGTTTCCGGCCGCGCCGATTTTGCGAATGGCGTGCGCCTTGTTTACCCGCTGGAAGACCAGGCGATGCGCTTCTGCAATCTCTGCGCGAACAAATTTTTCGGACTGGCTTTCAGTTGGGCGCTGGGACAGCCGATCAAAGATACACTTTGTGGAACCAAGGCCTTGCTGAAAGACGATTACCAACGCCTCGCCCTAAATCGCGCGCACTTCGGCGATTTCGATCCCTTCGGCGATTTCGATCTGATTTTCGGCGCGAACCATCTCCATCTCAAAATCGGTGATATCCCGATCCGCTATCGTGATCGCACTTACGGCAACACAAACATCCAGCGCTGGCGGCACGGAATGCTGCTGCTGCGGATGCTTTTGCTTTGTATCGCGAAAATCAAATTGATTTAGCTGGATGCCGATTAAGGGCGGACTGCTGGCACAAACAACGAGCTGAGCAGTAATGCAGATCTCTCCGCCATTGCCGGTCCCTTCGAACGGCGGCATAAATACAGCGCCGCCAGCGATATCCAGTCAGCTGCTCGCACATCATTGTTCGGCTCTTAATTGGTCATCGATCTTTATCGCGGTCTGCTGCGGTCTGTTCTTGCTTTGCGTTCTCCTTCGCCTCAATGGGTCCTCCTCGGCGCTTTGGGCGAAGGACCTTAGCATATCCGATGAGGCCGCCGGTTTGATCGCTGGCGTCCCACGTCCCACCCGCTCGGATGAATGGTTGGTCTGGACTCCAGCGGCGCTGGCGCAGCTCCACCATCTGCCGCCGATGCCAGTGAAGAATCCTACGCTCGGGGCAGGTGCTGCCCCCCTTCTCATGAGCGTGCCGGTGCGGCATTACTCCATGCTCTTTCGGCCGCAGTTCTGGGGCTTTTTCGTTTTCGGCGAAGAGCGGGGCTTCGCCTGGTTTTGGAACACGAAAATCTTCAGCCTCCTCATTTCATTCTTTTTGCTCTTCCGAATGTTGATGAGGGGACGCGTTGCTCTCGCAGTGTTCGGAAGCATAGCAGTAAGTTATTCCAGCTATGTGCAGTGGTTTTTTTCCTGCCCTCCGATGCTGCCTGAAATGCTTGCTTCGTGGGCGCTTATGCTCGTCGCCGGCAAGAGTTGCTTCGATCCGTTGTCCCTTTGGAGGAAGGCGACAGCAGGAATCGTCCTTGTGGGCTGCGCGATGAATTTCATCCTTTGTTGCTATCCGCCGTTCGAGATTCCGCTCGTCTATCTGGCGCTCACTTTGTTCGGAGTGTTCTTGTGGGAACGAGGGGCCAAGTCTCTTCACGGCGGCTTCGCCTGGCTTGCAGGGGCCTTAGTCATCATTGCGGCGGTGCTGTGGCCGACCTTTGTGCAGTGTCGCTCGACCTTAGAGATCATTGCGCAGACAAGTTACCCAGGCGTTCGTCGAGTGTCCGGCGGCACCATGCCGATCCCTTACCTGTTTTCCGGAGTGCTCAATTTTTTTGACGGAAGCCGTGCTCGTCCGGCGATGTTTCAGAATGCAACCGAGGCCTCTAATTTCTTCCCTATTTGGCTGGCAGCGATAGGAAGCATTTTTTGGAGGTTACTGAAGAGTCGCAGACCTGGTGGCGAACAAATATCAACTATTTCGAAGTCAACGCCGCTCTGCATTGGCCTGGCAGGTTACATCCTCTTTTTCAGCTGCTATGCAATCATCGGATTTCCTGAATGGTTCTGTCGAGTTACGGCGCTGGATTTTTGCCTGGAAACCCGCACCCGGCTGACAATCGGCATTGCCGGACTGATGTTAACCTTCTTATCGTTAGGCGCGGATGGACTCGCTCTCGTGAGAGGCCGGGTGAGTGCCGTTGTTCCGGTTGTTATCGGCAGCGCCGCACTCGCTTACATTCTGTGTATTCGAGCTGAAAATGCGGCATATTTGACGCCCGGATACGTCACCTTTTTGATAGGAGTGACCACTCTCCTCGGGTCACTGTATTTCTGCGCCCGGGGGATCGTGTTCGGTTGCAGCCTCGCAGGCGCGCTGCTCCTGAACAACTTTCTGGTTAACCCCATCTCGGAAGGTTTGCCGATCCTTTTGCGCAGCCCGGCGGCGCGGCATATTGCGGCTATTTACAAGTCTGATCCAGCAGCGGGATGGGCTGCCTATGAGCAAGGAACACGCGCACAGCTTGTCATGGCATCCGGCGCACGCGCTTTCAATGGCATGAAGAGCGTTCCTGATCTTCCCACGTTGAGCCGACTGGATCCTGCCCACACAAATCAGGGCATCTACAACCGTTATGCCTTTATGGTTCTTGAGCTGCCTCGGCCGGGGGAGAGGACCGCTTCGTTCCAATTGCAGGGTCCGGATTGGTATCGAGTATTCGTTAGTCCGTTCGATCAAACAATGCGTGATTCGGCTCTGAGATATGTCGTGTTCCCGCGCTTGCTCAATCCCGAAGAAATGGGGACGATGAAGTTGATCGATGCGCTCCCCGCGAACCGTATCTGGATTTACAAACTTGATTAGTCCGTCCGTGGGCCCAAGCACGCCTTTAACCGATACCCGCGAGCATCACTCCGAACCGACTAAGGGCGGTCCTTTCTTTATCACAGGTCGCTCGCCGCAATGATCTCATCCCTGCTTTACAATCTTAATCACGCCTCACTTTGGCGCCGTGAGATCAATGTTTGGGATCGACGTATGCGTGCCGCTTCACTGGATCGCCTTGTTGCCCTTGGTCTGCATCGGTTTGGTTGGATGGGTCACGATGAAGCGAGCTTGTTGCGGAGACTTGTTAGGCCCAGCATGCACGTGGTCGACGTGGGCGCAAACATAGGCCTTTATTCGCTCTTGCTTGCTCGCCTGGTGGGCGAAAGTGGATCGGTCCTGGCCTTTGAGCCCGAACCAAACCTTTTCGCGATCCTCCGCGAAAATTGCGTGAGCAATAACGCGACGAACGTCACGCCTTTCCAGTGCGCGTTGGGTCAAGTGAATGGACTGGAGTCGTTTCACCGCTCGGTCTTCCACTCCGGAGATAATCGTCTGGGGCACACTTCGATGGGCCATGATACGGTTGAAGTAAAAGTCGAGCGTTTCGATGACCTTCGGCCCGACAGCCAGCCCGATTTTGTGAAGATCGATGTTCAAGGTCATGAGCTTGCGGCCCTGTGCGGGATGGAGCGTGCGCTCTCTGCCAAGCCGGATGTGCGGATTCTCTTCGAGTTCTCGCCGGCAGCGTTGCGGAAGGCAGAAACCGCACCGGACCTATTCCTGGAATTCTTTCGTGAACGTGGCTTTGAGATTTACAAAACGGAAGGCGCGCGCCTGAGAAAATTGCGGAACTCGCGACAGTTCATCTCTGATCTACGAGGCAGGCGATATACGAACCTTCTTGCGGCGCGCGATCGAGTTAAAACCGATGATTGAAACACTCAAAAAGATTCCGACTGCAAAGGTTGCCGGGGCCGGGGCGCTCATCAGCACGCTTCTCGTCATCTACCTGCATGTTGTTTTCGGAATGCACGCGGGAGCCCTTTGGCGTGACGAAGTTACCAGCCTCGAAATCGCGACGACGCGCACATTCTCGGAGATGTGGGCCAATCTCACCTTCGACTCCTTTCCCGCCCTCTTTTTTTTGGTCCTGCGCGTGGTGGCAGGAGTTCCAGAGACCGCCAGCGATGCGGAGTTGCGCATCCTCGGCCTTGCCGTCGGTCTGCTGATGCTGGGCGCGACTTGGCTGAACTCGCGCTGGTTGCGTCTCGGCTTCCCGCTCGTTTCGCTCGCGCTAATTGGTCTCAACCCAATGATTATCCGCTATGGAGACTCGATTCGCGCCTACGGGCTCGGGATTGCGCTGGTGCTTCTGGCTTTGGGCGCGATATGGCGGCTGGTCGAATCTTTCACGCCCGGCCGCGCGGCCATCGCGACGTTAAGCGCAATTCTGAGCGTCCAATGTTTGTACCACAACTCCATCCTCTTGTTTGCGATTTGTCTCGGGGCCGCAGCGGTGACAGCGCATCGACGACAGTTCAAACAAATGTTCTTCGTTCTCTTGATCGGCAGCATTTCAGCTGCTTCGCTTTTACCATACGTCCCGACGATCCTGCGTGTTCACGTGTGGAACTTCGTGTGGAAGGCGCCGGTTAGCTTGTCATTCTTGTGGACAAAACTGGCGGAAACTTTGGCTTCGCCGGTTGGTCTCGGCGTCTGGGTGTGGATCGCGCTCTTCTTCCTCGCGGTGCTCGGCGGCATTTGGGTGTTTTTGAGTCCATCGGGAAGGAACGCGCCCGGGAGGAATAGAGACCGTGTTCTCTTCGGGGTCGTGACGCTGTTGATAGGCACGGTTGGATACGGTGCCTTTCTCCGAGTTCTCGGTTACGTGATGCGACCTTGGTACTACATAGTTTTTGTCGCATTTGCCGCGACCTGCATTGAATTGATATTCGCGTCTGTTTCTGGAGCGCGCTGGCTCCTTGCCGGCAGAACGGCTTTCGCCCTGATCTTCACCGGCGTGACAATTTACCCAGCGGCCCAGGCATTGCAGGTTCGGCAAACAAATATCGACTTGGTGGCGACACACCTTCAGTCGCTTGCGAGCGGCGACGATTTGATTCTTATCAATCCCTGGTTCTACGGGATCAGTTTCCGCCACCATTACCACGGCCTCACACTTTGCACGACCATTCCACCGATCCAAGATCTGCGCTCGCATCGCGTAGATATCTTCGTGCGACAGATGATGTCCCCTGCAGCGATGCGCCCGGTCTTGCAAACGATGGGCGACACTTTAAGGGCCGGACACGCCATCTGGCTCGTCGGACCGCTGGATTTTCTGCCAAGTGGGCAGACGCCAAGATCTGTTCCCCCCTGGACTGACGGTGCAAACGGTTCGAGCGTCGGCGACTTCTCCAGAATGTGGTCCGAGCAAGCTGGATTTTTTGTGCAACAACACGCTGAAAGCTTTGAGCGCGTGCAAGTTCCAAATAAGCAACTCGTCAACCGCTATGAAAATGTCCCCCTCAGCGTCGTCCGCGGCTGGCACGAGGGCTGGACCGCATCTCAGTAAAGCTAATCGACTCTGAAAAGTTGGTCAGCATTAAACTCTCTGTGTGTGCACCATCCCGGGACGCCTGGAGGACGCAAAGTTCTGGCACGCAGACATGACCAGGGACCGTTAATTCGATCGGGCCGCCTCGCGAGGCACTTGTACGCGGAGAAAATGTCCCGTTCTCACGGGCGGGGCTTGCCAGCAGTTCGCTATTATTGGGAATCGGTTTCGATCTGTTGTCTCAATTGTTTGAACTCACGTTGACCTGGGCGCAGGCGAATTGCTGTGTCGATTTCCAATTGCGCCGCCTGGCGGTTACCTTTCGCCAGCAACGTCTTTGCGAGGAGAAAATGTGTTTTCGCGTTGTGCGGATCGATACGCTCGGCGCGACCGAACCACATTTCCGCCGCATCACATCGATTGGCGTCGAGTGCCATGACCCCGAGGTTGTTCAAAGCGCCGCGATGGTTCTCATCGCATTTTAGCGTGGCGAGATAGAAGGAGAACGCGTCACCGTTTTTCCCTTGCGCCAATCTCAAATTTCCGAGGGCGAAGTTTGTCTCCGGATTTGTCGGAACATAAGAGTGGGCGAGAGACAGTTTTTGCTCAGCCAACGTAAGGTTGCCGGACTCGAGTGCTTCCCGACCAGAATTGTAGACGTCCAGAGCCCACAATGACGGGTCACGTTGGGGCCATGACGTAAAAATCGTCGATGCAAGTAACAGAAAAAGATAAACGGCGACCCGGACATACTCGGCCGCGATCAAGCTTCGCCAAAATAGGAATAATCCAAACGCCGCGAAAACCAACAATCCGGGGACAATGGCGAGACGATAGCGTTCGGTGACAAAAACCGGCAGCAAAGCGATCATGTGCAAGAAAACCGCGGCCGTAATCCATCGAGAGGCCGCCGAGATACGCCACGCCAGCAGGATCCCTGGAAGAGCCATAGCGGCGATAACGCCGAAGTACAGACCGGGCTGGATGACACCTTCATCCCTCAGACTAGTGATGCTGCTTAGATCATCGTACTGAAACGCGTTCCAAAAGTTGCGTAGTTTGAGGAGCAGCAGCCGTAACCACTCAAACGGATGCTGTGCGATGTAGTTTTTTGCTTTGTTTGACCAATAAGCGGAAACCTCAGCGCGCTTCAAAGGGCGGCCAGCGGCTGACGCGGCGCTGATGATCGAGTCTTCCAGCATTGCGGCCTGCCCTGCGCGCAATCCAGGCGGGAAACGTGGGTACCCGTTGGCGTCGGGATTATTGCCGATCCAAAAATTGATCCCGCTATGCGCCGACAGAATTACGGGGTCGCGGGCGATGAAGCAATTATGGATCCAGCACGGCGATGTCCCCGCCAGCGCACCGAACAGTAACAAGGCGGTGCCGAGCAAAAGGCCGTGTTTTTGAGCGTCGATCCGAGGCTTGAGAAAAAGGGCGGCAAGAATCAGCGGAATCAAGAACAGAATCGTGGCAACTGCAGTGGCCGTTACTCCAATGAGAAGCCCGAGAACCAGACATTCCTTCCAACTTAGCCCCGCGTCTTGGCGGATGATTCGCCAAACCACGAACCAGAATGCGAAAACGAGCCAGGCCGTCGGCATCAAGATGGCGGAGTATGCTTGCGCTGGAACGAAAAAGGCCCAACCCAGCGCGGCGAACACGGCTACGACTTCCCGTTCACGGACGAGGACGAAACGCCACGCCCCAATCGGCGGTGCGGTAAGACCAACGCGCTCTTCCTTCGGGAGAACGTGAAGCGTGATCCGATAAATTAGCAGCGCCGTCCCGCTGTCCAATAAGGCCTGGAGGAAGCCGGGAATGAAAGGGTTATAACCAAAAATTCTATAAAGAAACGCGAGCAGGTAGGGGTAACCCGGCAGCCCGTAAAAGGCTAGGTGATCGGAAAGTTCACCGTGGAGGATTCGCTGCGCCCAGTCATTGTAAAAATACATATCGCCATGTGGTGGCAATAGAAACGGCGAAGCGGAAAGCCGCGCCAGGGCAAAGAGGCGCAGGAGAAGGACGCCGGCAAAAAGAGCGTGACCAAGCCCAAAGGAGTGCCGCTGGATGAATTGAGAGGTCTTCACGTGACCAATACGGGAGCCCAGCCTTGTGCCCTTGTCGAAACGGCAATCCGCATGGTCGATTCAGGGGCTTTTGCCCCGTGAATTCGGCCCGCAGCAATCATAAAATCCACAGCGATTGGCATCAACACTGCTCTAAAAAGGCTACGTCCGTGAGGGTATCGCGGACCGCAATCAAACGAAACAAAGGAAAAGCAAAACATGTTAAACAAAATCAACAAACGCCGCGGGGGCTTCACCCTCGTGGAAATCATGATCGTAGTTGCGATCATCGCCCTGTTGGCAGCGATTGCTGTGCCGGGATTTCTCCGGGCACGCAAACGTGCGCAGGCCAGCCGTATTCTGAATGATCTTCGCTTGATCGATTCGGCGGTTGATCAATACGCGATCGAGACCAACAAGTCGAGCGGCGCGACAGTCAACACGGTTGACTGGACAAACTACCTGAAGAAGAACTCCGCGCTCTATAACACGGGCAAGGATCTCTTCGGGAATGCTTACGGCACTCAGGCTGTCGATAGTCTGCCGAAAGTTCCGGCCTCAGCTTGGCAGTCGCTTTCAGATGTCGCAGACGCGACATTTTGGTCGCCTTACGATCATAACTAGAATCTGACGATTCAGTCTCCTGTCATTCCCGCAACGGCGGGAGTGGCAGGGAATGAGTTGTGAGAACGAGGCCGCGGGTCGCACCATCACACCTCCGCCGCTATCAAAACAGAAGAATTAAACCGCAGGTTTATGTTTAAGAAATTAGCAACCAAACGCGGTGGCTTCACGCTGGTGGAAATTATGATTGTAGTCGCCGTCATCGCATTGTTGGCGGCAATCGCCGTTCCAGGTTTTTTGCGCGCGCGCAAGCGCTCCCAAGCCTCCAAGATTCTAAACGATCTGCGCATGATCGATTCCGCAATCGATCAATATGCGGTCGAGACCGGCAAGCAAAGCGGTAACACCGTTGACGTGGCTGACTGGACTAACTACGTCAAAAAAGACAGCACCCTTTACGCAACAGGCAAGGACCTGTTTGGCGATGACTACGGCCCGCAAAACGTGGACAGTCTGCCAAAATGCCCTGCCAGCGCCTGGGCCAGTTTGTCCGACGTGGCGGATAATACGTTTTGGTCGCCTTACGGACACAACTGACTATTACGTTATCTCATTCATGAAGAGCGTCCTTCCACGAACGAAGGACGCTCTTGTGTTTAGATCGACAAGCACATGAGCGCAGCCGGTTCAACCCTTTCCGGTTCAATGAGCGACAAAATCCAAGTCGAAGTCGGTGCGACCCGCAGAACACGTGGCTGGTTGGTCTCACATCTGCGCAAAGACTGGCTCCGTTGTTTGTTGCTCGGTATTACTGGTTTTGTCGTCAGGATTCCCGCCCTGCAAGGCCAGTTTGTTTGGGACGATGATTATTTGATCCGCACGAATCCCTTTATCAAAAGCCCTTTACTCATTCTGGAAGTTTTCCGCCATTATTTGTTCCCGGATTCGTTTTCCGCCCATTATCGCCCGGTCCAGAATATCTCCTACATGGCAGATTATCTTCTATGGAATAGCAACTTCTATGGCTTCCATCTCTCGAGCATTCTGTTTCATGTTGGGAGCGGAATTTTTTTGTACCTGCTTCTGCAAAGGCTGTTCCAACCTGTCCTCAAAAGACTGGCGCAAAAGGCAACGGGGCCCGACGCCTGGAGTCACTCAAGTATCTGCTCGTTACTCGTGTCGCTTCTGTGGGTCGTCCATCCGGTTCACAGTGCCGCCGTCGATTATGTCTCCGGTCGCGCCGACAGTTTGGCGTTTTTCTTCGGGTGCGGCGGCTGGCTTTTATTTCTTAAAGCGCGCGAACTCAAAGGCCGTCTTGCTCGATCCATTATTTTTTGTCTAGCTGGATTTTCGGCCCTGCTCGCTCTCTGTTCGCGCGAAAGCGCCGTAATCTGGTTAGTCATTTTTCTTTTCTATCTTTTCGCGTTCGATCGATTAATGAAAACATGGCGAAAATGGACAGTTGTGGGCGCTTGTTTGTTGATATTCGCGGCTTATCTGGGATTGCGTGACTTGTCCGGTGCTCGACTTGCGGCTGGTCCTCCTTCGGACTGGCCGCCGTCCCTTCGCGCCGTTCTAATGCTCCGCGCGTTGGGCGATTATGGACGGTTGATGCTTTTTCCGTCGAACCTGCACATGGAACGCACGGTTTTTAACCCCGCCGCGTTCAACAGCGAGAAAACGCGCCGGGAATGGATCGAGTTAGAATATCTCTCGATTGCTGGTTTAATCGTCACTGCCGCTCTGGTCTTTTTCACTCTACGGCGGGGCGAGGGACAGCGGGTCCGAATCTTCGGTGCGGCGTGGTTTATTGTGGCGTATTTGCCAGTTTCGAATCTGATCGATCTGAATGCCACCGTGGCGGAGCACTGGCTGTATCTGCCGAGCGTCGGTTTTTTGATATTTATTGCGGGTTGCGCTGTGGATCTGCCCGCGCGATGGCGGCGGGCCGGTGTGGCCTTCGCCCTTGCCGCGGTGGTGGGTCTGGGAGTTCGAAGCACAATCCGAAGCGGCGATTGGATATCAAACGAAACCTTCGCGCGACAGACGATTGCTTCGGGGGGAGCGAGCATTCGCATCATTCTACTTCTAGCCCAGGTTTATTCCAATCGCGGCGACTATACCGGAGCGGAAAACCTTCTGCGCAAGGCCTTGCAGTTATGTCCCGATTATCCCAGCGCGCGTAACAACCTCGCAGATGCGCTCGTTCACGAAGGGAAACAAAAAGAAGCGGAGACGCTTTTCGCCGATGCCACCAAGGCGGCTCATGGAATCATGAACGAATATCCACGGACTTGGATTGCTGCCCTGAATCTTGCTCACCTGCGGCACACTGAGCAGGATGATGCTGGCGCAATTGCTGTTTTGGAAAAGGCACGCCAGGATTATCCCGACACTTGGGAATTGATCAGTTCAGAGAGTGAATTACTGCGTGAGACAAACAAAATTGACGCATCGCTGGATCTCATTCGTCCCTTCGCGCAAGCCAATTGGTGGCATCACGGGGCATGGATGGCACTTGGCCGGTTATTTGCACAAAAGGGCGATGTCGAGGCTGCGGCCTCGGCCTTGCGTCACGCCAGCTGGCTCGATATTGGCGAAACCGATGCTCTGAACCTCATCGCACTCGTCCGGATGCGGCAGAATCGATTAGAGGACGCCTGCCGGGCACAACGCCGTGCCGTGGCGCGACAACCGGACCAGCCGCGGCAATACTTGTTGCTTTCTGACATTCTCGACAAGATGGGACGCGGCGATGAAGCGCGCGCCGCGCTAGCGGAAGTGTCGCGCCTTCGAACCCTGGCCGATTCGAAAGCCATAAACTAACGGCGGCGTCGTGATGCTTCGCTGCCGCGGCGACCGTTTGACTTCGTAGGTTGATTCGTTAGCATCGGCGGCTCGCTTCGGCGTGTTATGCCCGCCCGCATTTACCGTGATAAAGATGTCGATCTTCGTTGGTTGCACGGAAAAACGTCCGCGGTAATCGGATTCGGTTCGCAGGGACGCGCTCAGGCTCTAAATTTGCGCGACAGCCGGATCAAAGTCGTTGTTGGACTTTACCCCACGAGTAAATCGCGTGCGCTCGCGAAAAGAAATGGCTTAACGGTTCTCGATACAGACGAAGCTGTCCGCCGCGCGGAAATTATTTTCCTGGCGCTGCGCGACACAGAGATGCCGGAGGTTTTCGATAAAGGAATCGCGCCGCATTTAAA
>Ga0207130_1162_pt1 | contig 20439 bp, 18 predicted proteins | sample Alteio_BWMinHeat_16_FD_153545 | JGI IMG/M metagenome (GOLD analysis project Ga0207130, IMG submission 153545) | Enriched cells from forest soil in Barre Woods Harvard Forest LTER site, Petersham, Massachusetts, United States -... | ecosystem: Environmental > Terrestrial > Soil > Temperate forest >... | reverse complement strand
GGAACAGCCACTTATACCGTCAGCATTACGACAACCGGAGGCTTCGGGTCGTCGGTTAACCTCGCGGTCAGCGGTCTCCCTCCAGGCGCAGCGGGCACGTTTAACCCGAATCCGGCGACCGGCTCTTCCACTTTAACCGTCACCGTGTCATCTGGGGTGTCCCGCGGAACGTACACACTCACGGTGGCAGGCACGGGCGGAACCCCAGCAATCCAGCACACTGCGCCAGCCAAGCTCGTAAAGAGTCAGCAAAAGTAAAGTGCAACTGTTCAATAATGAAGGAGTTGCCAGTTTCTCTCAGGCAACAATTGTGTTGCCAAACCTTGCCCATCGCCGCTATCAGAGAAAGACTATATGATAACTCTAAAGAAGTTAGAAGAGGCTGTTGGAATCCGTCGGCAAATGGAGGCTCTGGAAAAGCGCTTGAGTTCGCTCCTTGGAGGTGCTGCTTCAGGTTCAACAACTCGGCAAGGCCGAAGGATGTCCGCCTCTGCTCGGGCCAAGTTAGCTGCCGCGGCTAAGGCGAGGTGGGCTAAGAAGAGAGGTGAAGGTACGGCTACTTCTATTAAATCAAAGAAAGGTGGCCTCACTCCCGCTGGAAGAAAGAGACTGTCCCAACTGATGTCGGCACGCTGGGCAGCGAAAAGGAAAGCAGCCTCGAAAAAGTAGCTTTACATAGGGGAGCGTTAAAGGGCCGAAAAAACTAGGCAGTCTATAGTTAGATTTCGTCTGGGTTAGGAATGGCTTCCGGTTTCTATAGCTCCTGCCTCGCCCCTAGAATCGCGCACCTTGTCGCGGTGGCTGCTAGCGAGTGCTCTTTACGAGGCGTGCGCGATGCAGGGTTCGAACCTGCGACTTCTTGCGTGTGAAGCAAGCGCTCTACCACTGAGCTAATCGCGCGCTAAGAAAGTAGAAATTAGAAAGTAGAAAGTAAAAACACAAGTCAGAGGCGCGCTGAATGGGTGTTCCTCTTTTCTTGTGCGTCCCGCACTAATCAACGGAATCGGCATGCTATCGGCGAAATTTATGTCGGTTCATCTTTTGAACAGAAGACAACGAAGAAAACAAGGTTTCTTCCAGATCTTAGCATCTTCGCTTTCCTTGGGCTTCCTTCTGTTTAATCATTCCGCGCTATCCGTCCAATCCGCGGTCAGAAAGTTCGCGAAGGCGAGGGCGTCTGTGCCAGCCTTCGCCAGAGCGAGGCGCGCGCGCTCCCCAGACTAACGGTAGTCGCAGACCGCCGCTACAGTGCGGCGGTTTGCGACGCGCATTGGAGAGTCTCGTCGACCAGGCAGAGTAGGCGCTTAATTTCGAAAGGTTTGGTCAGGTAATTGCGCGCGCCTGCTTGAAGCATCCGCTCGATCCGGCTGGGGGAGGCATCGGCACTCAAAACAATCACCGGGATCTGTGCCGTCAGTGGATTGTTCCGCAACCGAACAAGCAGATCGCTCCCGTGAATATCGGGTAAATTGAGATCGAGCAGAACCAGCGAGGGGGAGTGTTTGCAGGAAAGCGCGATTCCTTCTTCACCGTTCTTGGCCCAGAGCAACTCAATATTGGGTTGGTCCTCCAAGATGCTTTCGACGAGTCGGAAGTTAGTCTCGTTATCCTCAATGTGTAGAATAGTGTGCACAACTGGGGCGAGAGAGTCGGCGGCCGTTGTGTGATCGTTATTCGGCGGCATTTCTGTGATGGGCTGTTCCAGATTTTTGATCAACTCGATCAATTGATGACTGGCAACAGCGATCTGGTTCAGTTCTGGGCGCTGCGATTTGTCCCTCGTGCTAAGAACATCGCTAAAACCAAGCACGGTTGTGAGTGGCACGCGGAATTCTCGCGCGAACTTCTGCAGCTTCTGGCGCGTTTCCTCTCGGGCCCGAGCAGCCTCAGCTACGCTCTTGCGCAATTCTTCTCGCAGCTGGCTGATCTCGTTATTGGCGCGCTCGAGGTCGGTAATATTTGAGATTTCAGACATTTCTTTTATCGGTCGGTGGCCATTTGCAATCCGGAAGATTCTTCCAGGTAGTCGTACCGCATTTTTTTCGACATCTCGATGTCGCGGCGCATTTTGGTTTTGTGAGTGGCAAATATGACAGCCGTTTCTTCGGTGATGTCCGCGGCTTCGTAAGCTTTCAAGAGGGACTGATCAAAGCTGTGCCAACCGTGGATGTCGCCGGCTTCGATAATCTCGAGAAAGGTGCGATTCTCGCTTTCGCCATAGATAAGGCTTTCCCGGGTGCGAAGGCTGCTCCCCATGATCTCAGTTACAAGCAAACGGCCGCCGCTAACCTTGCTGACGAGACGCTGACTGACTACGTAGCGGAGCGTTTCGGCCAATCGCTCGCGCACCTGTTTTTCTTCTTCCTTGGCAAACATACCAAGGATGCGGTTAATAGTTTGACCGGCGTTGATCGTGTGCAGGGTGCTAAAGACAAGATGCCCGGTCTCCGAAGCCGCCAGCGCGATTTCCATGGTTTCGCGGTCGCGAATTTCACCGACCAAAATTACCTTCGGCGCCTGACGAAGAGCGGCGCGCAAACCGGTGGCAAAAGTTGGGAAGTCTTTACCGAGTTCGCGCTGGCTAAAAGTGGCTTTGGCGTGGGAATGTAAAAATTCGATCGGATCTTCCAAGGTCACGATGTGCACTTCCTGCGTTTGATTGAGCTCGTTGAGCATGGCAGCAAGCGTAGTCGTCTTTCCTGTGCCGGTTGCACCTGTGAGGAAGACAATCCCGGTTTTTTCGGTAATCATTTCCCGGAAAATCTGGGGCAATCCGAGTTCGTCCAATGAGGGAACGTTTGATTCGAGCCGGCGCATGACGATGGCGCGTTGGCCGTTTTGTTTATAAATATTCACACGAAACCGCGCCTGGTCTGCGAGAGCGTAACTTGAGTCGCACGACCCATTTTGCTCGAATTCGGCGCGGAGCCGTTCATCCTCATCGATCAACAACTTAGCCATTTGGTCGATGTGGGCGGGCTGAAGAACGCCGTCCGGACCTTCCATTTCCAAAGGCGAAAGGACGCCATCCTGCTCGATTTGAGGCGGTTTACCCGATACAAAAACAAAATCGGATACCCTCTTCTCAGCGCTACGCAGCATTGCCGTAAGGATGGCATCCAAGTCTTGTTTTTTCATTTCTCGTCATGTGGGAAACCGGTCCGAATGCCTGGTTCACCCCTCGTCTAAACCCCCTTCAATGCTCTAGTAATGCAGGAAACGTTCCAAACGAGAGGGAATTCCCGCTTCGCAGGCGCTCCTTTGAGGTAAGTGCCCGATGCAAAGCGGAGAATAGACGGGCGCCCGCGCTGGATCCGTTCTCTGGGGAGCTGACAGCCCGCGCTCCGCGGAAGGTCCTAGATAACTTCCCGGAGGGTCTTGCCAATTTTCGACCGCATTCTATAGAGAAGGCATGTCCGAACACAAAGTTACGCTCACGTGGAAACGCGGCGATACGCCGTTCGAATACCAGAAATACCCGCGCGACCACACCTGGAAATTTGATGGCGGTCACGAAATGCAGGCTTCGGCTGCGCCGGCCTTTCTGGGCAATCCAAAAAATGTCGACCCGGAGGAAGCGTTCGTTGCCTCGCTCTCCAGTTGCCACATGCTGACTTTTCTAGCAGTGGCGGCCAAGAAGAAATTCGTGCTCGACGAATATGTCGATGAAGCAGTCGGTCACATGGAGAAGAATGCGGAAGGCAAAATGGCGATCACACGCGTGACGCTGAAACCGCGGATCAAATTCTCAGGCGACAAACAGCCAAACGACCAAGAGCTCGATGAGATGCATCACACCGCGCACGACCAGTGTTTCATTGCGAACTCGGTGAAAACGGAGATTACGGTCGAAGCTCAAAAGTAATCGCGGGTTTCGCAGATTAACGCAAGGTGGAGGGATGACCGCTCTGTCGTGTAATGGAAAGGATGTGACGGAGCGCATCCTTTCAGGTCTTTGTATTTTGAATCTGTGTAAATCTGTGAAATCTGTGGCTGAATAGATCATCCTCATGGCCACGAAGACGGATGCTCAACGCATGGAAAAGATCGTCAGTTTGTGCAAACGGCGCGGCTTTATTTTCCAGTCAAGTGAGATTTACGGGGGTCTGAACGGAGCTTGGGATTACGGGCCGCTAGGTGTCGAGTTAAAGCGCAACCTAAAAAACTACTGGTGGCACGTCATGGTGCACGAGCGCGATGACGTTGTCGGCATGGACGGATCAATCTTGATGAGTCGCGCTGTCTGGAAAGCCAGTGGCCATGAAGACACCTTCACCGACCCGATGGTTGACTGCCGAACTTGCAAGGCGCGACTGCGTGCTGACCAATTGATGGAGAATAATGGAGTCAAACAATGTCCCAACTGTGGTGGCAAAGATCTTACGGAGCCGCGCTCGTTCAACTTGATGTTCAAGACGTACGTTGGAGCGACGGAGGACGAATCTTCCATTACCTACCTGCGTCCGGAGACGGCGCAGTCGATTTTCGTGCAGTTCAAGAATGTGCTCGAAGTTTCGCGCAAGAAATTGCCCTTTGGCATCGCGCAAATCGGGAAGGCGTTCCGGAACGAAATCAATCCGCGCAATTTCACGTTTCGCTCGCGCGAATTCGAGCAAATGGAGCTGGAATATTTCTGCCGACCGGAGCAAGGGATGGAGTTGCTGGAATATTGGAAGGAAGAGCGGCTGAAGTTTTACGAGAAAATCGGCATCGTGCGCGACAAGCTGCATGTTTTAACCGTGCCGGACGAAGAGCGCGCGTTTTATTCCAAGGGCACCTACGACATCGAATACGATTTTCCGTTTGGTCGACAGGAACTGGAAGGCGTCGCCTATCGCACCGATTACGATTTGTCGCAGCACCAGAAAGCCAGCGGCAAGTCGCTCGAATATTTCGATGAAGAGACGAAGCAAAAATTCATTCCGCACGTGGTCGAGCCAAGTGCCGGAGTCGATCGTACGGTGCTTGCCCTGATTTGCGAAGCCTATACGGAAGACGAAGCGCCGGATGAAAAAGGCAAAATGGAGACGCGTGTTGTTTTGCGATTTCATCCACGCGTGGCGCCGATCAAGTGTGCAGTCTTTCCGCTGTTGAAGAACAAGGAGCCGCTCGTGGCCAAGGCAAAAGAGATTGTCGATTTTTTGCGGCCACACATGTATGTCTTCTACGACGAGAGCGGCGCGATAGGTCGTCGTTATCGCCGCCAGGATGAAATCGGCACACCGTTCAGCGTCACCGTCGATTTCGAAACGCTCGGTGAGAAAGATGTCGCCCTGAAGGAAACGGTTACCCTGCGCGACCGCGATTCCATGAAACAGGAACGCGTCGCGATAAAAGATTTACTGAGTATTATTGGGAAGCGAATCCGCTGAGCTTCTTCTGTAGCGGCGGTCTATGACCGTCGCTCGAATAAAAAGTGCCACGCTCATAGAGCGCCGCTACAGCTTAAGAATGGATTTAGAAGAATTTCGTGAATACTGCCTGAACAAGCCTCACGTCACCGAGGGCACGCCCTTTGGTGAAACCGTTCTCGTCTTCAAAGTTGGCGGCAAGATGTTCGCGCTGGCATCGCTCGATGAAATTCCCACGACGGCCAATTTGAAATGTGATCCGGATCTAGCGCTTGAACTTCGCGATCGCTACGAGCAAGTCCGGCCCGGTTATCACATGAACAAGAAGCATTGGAACACGGTCGAGCTCGGCCGCGGAATTCCCGACGCGGAATTGCTCAAGATGATCGACCATTCCTACGATCTCGTCCTGAAAGGTTTGCCCAAAGCAAAGCGTGCGCAGCTAATAGGTAGAGGCGATTGACCCATTCGACTGCGCTCAGGGCAGGCTCTCAATCGCCATTAGCGGTTCGGTGAACCGCCGCTACAGATGCGGCATCCCATGCAATACCTCGCGCAGCTGCACCTCGCCGATATCGAGCTGCAATGCTTCCTTGGCGACGCTAAGAAAATTATCGGGTGCATCGGTTAAGGCGACTTGCAAGCCGCCCTGAGTTCCTGAGGGGGCACGCAAGCCTTTCCGATCCAGCAGCTGCTGAACGGCGGTTGCGCAGTTTCGCGCCGAGTCCACCAGCTTTACAGTCGAGCCGAAGGCGCGCTCAATCGCGGCTGCCAGGAGTGGATAATGGGTGCAGCCGAGGACGAGCGTATCGATTCCTTCCTGAATAAGCGGTTCGAGATACCGCGCGATGACGCGATCTGTTAGCGCGTCGTCAAGCCATCCTTCTTCGATCAAGGGAACAAGCAGCGGAGATGAGCGGCTGGCAACGCGAACCTTGGGGTCTAGCGCCCTCAGTGCTTTCTCGTAGGCGCCGCTTCTGATGGTTGCACGCGTACCGATTACGCCGATGTGGCGATTTCGGCTTGCAGCAATTGCGGCTTGTGCGCCCGGGCGAATGACGCCAATCACTGGCACAGAAAAGTTCTGCTCAAGCTTGGGCAAGGCCACCGAAGAGGCGGTGTTGCACGCCACCACGATCGCCTTCGCATCCTCTTCCATCAGCATTTCTGCCATCTCCAGGCTGTAACGTTCGACTGTGCCCGCGCTCCTACTGCCATAGGGAATACGAGCCGTGTCTCCAAGATAAAAAATCTTCTCGTTAGGCAGCAATTCGCGCAGTGCTTTCACGACGGTCAGACCTCCGATACCTGAATCGAAGACTCCGATTGGACGCGAGCCTGCTCCGGCGATGGAGCGCGCTGAAGGTTTATTCGCCGCCACTGATTGAAATCGAAGGTTGATCAGGCGGATTTAAATCGGTCGGGACGTAGTCCGCCAACGGTTCGCTGATCGAACGGGTGTGTGGTGGCAAAGTTATTCTTGCGCTTGCCAAGGTGGTTCCGGCCGTGGCGCGATAGTTAACAGCCGCATCATAGTGCTGAACGCCCTGGGCGATGGCAGCTCCGACCTGCTGCCGGAATTGCGTTGTGGCGATGCGTTGGCCTTCTGCCGCATTGCTCAGAAAACCACACTCGATGAGAACACCTGGGATCTTAACGTTGCGAAGAACATGAAAGCGGGCGTGTTTTACGCCACGATCAAACATCGACATTTTCGACAAAACGGTCGCGTGCACAGCCGCGGCCAGGGCGATGTTTTGTTCGTCTTGAGCGTTGCCCGAGCACCATCGCACATCCGCAATCGAGACTTCGTTGGCCGCGTTTGAGGAGACACCGACCGGCGCGAGCGCGTAACTTTCAAGACCTTCGGCCACCCCGCTGTAATTGAAATGGATGCTGACGAAAACGGCGTTGCGGAAGCGACTTGCAAAAATAACACGGTCCTCCAATGGGACAAAGGTGTCGCTGGATCTCGTCATTTCTACTTTGTAGCCGGCACGTATTAATTGCTGTCGGGCATTTTGGGCGACATCGAGCGCAAACGCTTTCTCCGTGCCCCATCGATTCGACGCCCCCGAATCAACGCCGCCGTGTCCGGGATCGAGCACGACTGTTTCGATCTTGTGCGCATTTTTCATGCGGTTCGGTTGCAGTATTGGTTCGACGATTTTGCTGACGTCCATGGCCGAAATCAGTTCATCGGTGCCGTTGCTCAGAATTGGGAAATCGGCGAAAAACCGGACACCGTTGATGTAAAGCTCGCTTGTTCCGGCCTGGGCCCGAATCCCACGACGTTCGCTACGTAGCGAAACGGTTCGGCTCACGCGCGTGTATTCAGGAAACTTATAAAAATGCGCGACATTCGAGAAGGTCACATAGTCGCGCCCCTGCTGGCGGATCACGCTCCATTCCCCGGCGAGGACACTTCCGCAGATTAGGACAACACCAATCAGGTAGGAGAGCGGCCGACACATTGTCTGGAAAGTGGCGGCTGTCGGGACATGCTGCAAGTGGGGTGTTGCTAGGGACGCGCGCTGCGTCGTCTGCGGCGCGCCCGGCGGTCGCGGCCCTACCTTTTCATTTTGCAATCCCGCTCTGCCCTCGGATGATTGCATCGCGATGGCTGAGCTTTCAAAGACCTACGATCCCAAATCGGTTGAACCGAAATGGTATCAACGTTGGATCGACAATCGCGATTTCGAAGCGGACTCGAAATCGTCGAAGGCCCCATTCTCGATCGTGATGCCGCCGCCGAACATCACCGGCGTTCTCACTCTCGGCCATGTGCTTAATAACACCATCCAGGACATCCTTGCTCGTCGCGCCCGCATGCAAGGGCGTGAAGTGCTTTGGCTGCCGGGCATGGACCACGCCGGCATCGGAACGCAAACGGCGGTCGACAAATGGCTGCGCAAGAATGAAGGCATCACGCGCCACGATCTCGGCCGGGAAGAGTTTCTCCGCCGCGTGCTGCAATGGCAGGACAAACATGGCGGCATCATCATTCAGCAGTTGAAACGGTTGGGATGTTCGGCTGATTGGTCGCGCCAGCGCTACACCTTTGATGAGGCTTACATCCGTGCCGTCGAAAGAGTTTTTGTCGATCTTTATAAAAAGGGTCTGATCTATCGCGGTCGTCGGATGATCAATTGGGACCCGGCTGCGCAAACGGCGTTGTCGGACGAGGAAGTCATCTCGAAGCCGCAGAAGGGAAATCTCTATTACGTGTGCTACGAAGTGGTCGAAGAACCGGGACGATTTCTCGAAGTCGCGACGACGCGGCCAGAAACAATCATGGCCGATACCGCGGTCGCGGTGCATCCAAACGACAAGCGATATGTCGATCTAATCGGCAAACACGTTTGGCGCCCGCTCGCGGGTGAGAAACTTCCCATTATTGCCGACGAAGCCATCGATCCCGAATTCGGCACCGGCGTTTTGAAAGTCACGCCCGCGCACGATAATGTCGATTTTGAGATCGGCCAGCGCCACAAGTTGCCGATCATCGATGTTCTCCATCCTGACGGCCGCATCAATTGTCCGGCGGTGCCGGAGCTCGATGGCCTCGATCGATTCGAAGCCCGCAAGAAAGCTGCGGAGTTATTGCAAGATCGACATCTTCTTTCGAAAACCGAGCCGTACGAAAACAACCTCGGCTTTAGCGATCGCAGCGAAGCCGCGATCGAGCCGCGCCTGAGCGAGCAATGGTTCCTGCGCTATCCGAAAACGAAAGAAGCTCTCGCCCTCGTGCGCGATCACCTCATCCGCTTCTTTCCCGCGCATTGGGAAAAAGTTTACGCGAAATGGCTGGATAACATTCAGGATTGGTGCATTAGCCGCCAGGTTTGGTGGGGGCACCGTATCCCGGCGTGGTATCGCGACGGCGAAATTCGCGTGCAGCTCGAATCACCCGGAGAAGGTTGGAGGCAAGACTCTGACACGCTCGACACCTGGTTTTCATCGTGGCTGTGGGCTTATGAAACGATGGACGGAGAGACGCGGCGGAAATTTTATCCGACGTCCGTGCTCGTGACTGCGCCAGACATAATTTTCTTTTGGGTCGCGCGCATGATCATTGCCGGCCTCGAGTTCGAGCCGGGTAAATCTGACCGAGCCCAAGACAACGCTCCGTTTCGCGACGTTTATTTCACCGGACTTATTCGCGACAAACAGGGTCGCAAGATGTCGAAATCGTTAGGCAATTCGCCTGACCCGCTCGAGTTGATTAACAAGTACGGTGCCGACGGATTGCGCTTCGGTCTCATGCGCATAGCGCCGAGCGGTCAGGATATTCGCTTCGATGAAAAACAAATCGAAGAAGGCCGCAATTTTGCGACCAAACTTTGGAACGCGGCCCGTTTTCGCCAAATGCAGGAATCGAGCTCAGCCGCGCCGCAGATCGACAGTCAATCGTTGTCGATCTACGCCGCGGAGGTGCTGGCGCGACTTAATGAAACAATAGAAGCGATCGAGCTGGCGTATCGCGAATATCAATTCAACGCGGTCGCGCAACGACTCTACGATTTTTTCTGGAGCGACTATTGCGACTGGTTTGTCGAAGCCGCTAAAACAGAAATCTTTGGCCAAGACGAGTCATGCAAGAGCTCCGCCCTCGCCGTGATGGACCTTGTGCTGTCTGCGGTCTTGCGCTTGCTCCATCCGTTTATGCCATATATCACCGAGGAGCTTTGGTCGCTCCTAAGTTTCGGAAAGGAGTCGATCCAGTTCGCTCGTCCGCCGGAGAAGCTCCCGTTGAACGAGGCCGAGCTTGCGAATAAGAGAAAACTTGTCTCCGCAATTTATGAAACCGTGCGGGTCGGTCGCAACCTTCGCGCAGAAGCAAAGATCCCTTCAAACAAAAAGGTCCGTTTTGTCCTACGAACAGACTGGGCCGAGATCGATGATGAACTCCCGACGATGGCGCGACTTCTCAATGCCGAGGAAGTGAAGGTGGATCAGAAACATGACGCGGAGCCGGGCGTACCAATGGCGGTAACCCCGCTCGGAGAAATTTTTATCCTGATCACGGGAGCGGACAAAGCAGCGGAACGCGAGCGGCTCGACAAAGAGATTTCGAAGATCGAAAGCGAATTACGCGCGGTCGAAGCCAAATTGAAAAATAAGTCGTTCGTCGATCGAGCACCGGCGGCGATTGTAGAAGAACATCGACAACGTCAGAAGAATTTCACTGCGCAATTGAAAAAATTGAAACAAGCGCGTGACGGCGTGTAAAAAGCTGAGCTTTATAGCGGCGGTCTATGAGCCGCGGCATTAATTCGTCTGACGCTCATAGAGCGTCGCGACAGTGGTTTCAATTGAAAACCGGCCACTCATTGTCGATCTTATAGGTAACGGATGAGTCTCTGGAAAAAGCTGGTCTGGGTAGCTGTCTCGCTTCTTGGGTTAGCCGCGATTTGCGTTCTCGCCTTCTCGCGCGGCGAACAAATTAGTGCTCTCTGGATCATCATCGCGGGTCTTTGTGCGCTGTCGATTAGCTATCGGTTCTATAGCAAATGGCTTGCAACCAAAGTGCTGGTGCTAAATGACGAGCGCGCCACCCCAGCGATCGTCCGGAATGACGGCAAGGATTTCGTTCCCACAAATCGCTGGATGGTTTTTGGTCATCATTTTGCCGCAATTGCGGGGCCTGGACCGCTGGTTGGTCCAGTCCTGGCCGCGCAGTTCGGTTTCTTGCCCGGCACGCTTTGGATTTTGATCGGTGCGACGCTCGGCGGTGGCGTGCACGATATGATCATTCTTTTCAGCTCGGTGCGGCGAGGTGGAAAGACGCTAGGTCAAATGGTCAAAGAAGAAATCGGGCGTGGCGTCGGAGTGATTGCGCTCATCAGTGTCCTGTCCATCATGACTATTTTGCTGGCAGTGCTTGCTCTGGTGGTAGTGCAGGCGTTGGCGCGCAGTCCGTGGGGTGTTTTCACAATCGCCATGACTATTCCGGTCGCTTTCATCATGGGGTCCGGTTTGCGAAGCGGAAAGGTTAATGTGACCGCGATTACAATCTTTGGCTTGATCGGGCTCGCCTTCGCGGTGTGGGGTGGGCAATTTCTCTCTCAGTTCCCGGTACTGGAAAGTTGGTTTCGTCACGATGAGAAATGGATAGCGTGGGCGATCATGATTTACGGGCTGGCGGCGTCGATCCTGCCGGTTTGGATGCTGTTGACGCCTCGCGATTACCTAAGCACCTTTTTAAAGTTGGGCACTGTCGCTGCCCTGGCCATTGCCGTCTTGCTCATTCATCCAACATTGCAAATGCCCGCGATCACGAAATTCGTTGATGGAAGCGGACTTGTCTTTGCCGGTCCAGTCTTTCCGTTTGTTTGCATCACGATCGCTTGCGGAGCGGTTTCAGGCTTTCACTCCCTCATTGCCTCGGGCACCACTCCGAAGATGCTCGGCCGCGAATCGCGGATTCGCGATATCGGTTATGGCGCGATGGTGACGGAGATGATGGTCGCGCTAATGGCGATGATTGCCGCGTGTGTATTGCAGCCCGGGGAATATTTCGCGATTAACTCCAAAGGCGCGCCCACGGAAGTAGTAGCGAAAGTAAGCGCGTCGGGCTTCCCCGTGACGGAAGAGGGGATGACCCAGCTCGCGCACAATCTTGGCGAAAGCACCATGTTCAATCGCGCCGGCGGCGCGCCGACGTTTGCTGTGGGCATGGCCCATATGTTTGCGCGCGTGTCATCAGGCCCCACAGCGCTGGCGCTTTGGTATCACTTCGCCATCATGTTCGAAGCGCTGTTCATTTTGACCACGATCGATGCAGGCACCCGGGTGGGGCGATTTCTATTGCAGGATTTGTTAGGCAATATCTGGCGTCCACTTGGCAATACGCGGTCCTGGAGCGCGAATTTTTTATCAAGCCTGCTGCTGGTGGCGGCGTGGGGCTGGTTCTTGTATCAGGGGGTTGTCGATCCGCTTGGCGGAATCAACACGCTCTGGCCATTGTTCGGACTGGCCAATCAATTGCTCTCTGTAATCGCCCTTTGCTTGGCCACGACAATCCTGATCAAAATGCAAAAGACAAAATACCTTTTTATCACGGTTGTGCCGCTGGCCTTCATGTGCACCGTTACGTTTTCGGCTGGTTACCTGAAGATTTTTTCGGCCGACCCGAGACTCGGTTTTCTTAGCGGCGCACAATCTTTAATGGAAAAGGCGAGTGGTCTTGATGTCAACAAAACGGCCGAGTTGGTGCGCCAGGCCGCCGTTTGGCGATTCGATGCAATCGTGGCGGGTTCGTTTCTTGTGCTCGTGCTCTTGATCGTGCTTGGCTCGGCGATCCAATGGTGGCAACTGATTCGCGGGACCAAGCCGGTCGTGCTCCGCGAGAGCGAATTTGTGCCGCTCGTGCACCTCGAAACCGCATCTCCCTGAGACTCTGCTCCAAGAAGAGTCTTGCACTCCGTCTGGTCGAGGCGCTTGTGTTCGGCGTGACAGAGTAAGGCTATTTTCGCCGCAGCTGGACCACGATTTCCTCGTTGCGGCGGCCAAGAATGACCCGCCCATCTTCGATGGTTTTGAGAGTGATCTGGTAGGTCTGGTTACCTAGTTGCAAACCGAATTGCTGACCTTCCTGCATGATCTTCCCGTTAACGATGGCGAATCTAGTTCCTTGCTCGAGCGTAATGGAGCTGACCACGAATGCAGTCACCGGAATGTCTGGCCCGATGTGGTCCGTCCCGGCTTCGGAAAGTTTCGCCGTGGGTTTCCAGCCGATGGGCCAGAATGGGTTGCGGCTGTTGCCGTCCATCTGGAATGAAGATTTGCTCTTAGTCTCCAAATGGGCCGCGTCGCCGGCATGGGCGCGATCTGCGACCGCGAGCACTAAAATAATAAGCAGCGTAAGCTTCTTCATTTCTTCTGAATGATATTAGTAGCGACAAGATCGACCTGTTGGAACTGTGGCTGGTCTTGCAACAAATGAATGCTTAATTTCGTGATCGAGAGTAGAGGCTCGGCATTTTCCAAATCGGCGACAGCCTTGCCCACTGTTGCATAGTCGGCCTGCGGCAAATTAATCAACCAGCTGTACTTCATCCAGTCGACTAGCTCAGCTTGTTTGAATCCAACGGTGCCCTCGAGACGAGTCGAGACCTTGTCGATTCGCTGATTTGCGAAGAAGATTTTCATACGAGGGGGGAACCAGGCAATGGGGGCTCCTTCAGGATTCATTGCCTTAAATGCGGCAAAGTGCGTGGTCGCTGTTTTGGCTTGTTGCTCAAGCGTTGTGGCTTTGCTCATTTCGCCCCTGGAAGAATCCAAATTGCTCTGCTTCTCCTTGATGGTAGCGAGCATCGTATTTCGACTCCGATTAAGTGGCCCGAGAAAGAAATTGAAATAAATGTAGAGAAGGAAGACAAAGCCGACGACGCTCAGTCCAACCTTTTGAATTTGATCTTTCTTTAACTTGAATTGGTTCATTTTTTCGGGACACGCGTGGGGCGAGGCGGTGGAGAAGCTGCGGCGGATTTTGTCGCTAAGGGGGATGGACTGAAATTCACGGTTAGAACGTAGCGGGCCATGGCCATGTTCGTGCCGCCGACATTCACAATGGTGTCGAGATCTTCCAAGGCTTTGAATTCGACGTTCACGTCGCCGTAGCTCTGACCGAGCTGCTCCGTCAGCATTTGGCGCAAGTCTTCGGCGGCAGATCTGGGCTCGCGACCTGCGGCCAGCCCTTCAATCGAGACCGTAATCGCTTTGTTGTCTTCCGAGACCGAGCCTTCCAGGCCGGTAAGTTGGGTGTTGGGGGCGACACACCGTGTAACTTTTTGCAAAAATGGCGCCCAGAAGAATCGGTCCTCGACGTACTCATCGAGCACGCGCGTGGTTTTAACGATGTTGTTGAGTTCGGCGGAGCGTTTTTGGGCAGCTGTGACGGTGGGTTCGACTTTCGCCCATTCGCGCTCGACGACCGACAAACGGCCTTTGATTTGGAGGGTTTGGTAAGCGTTCCACATGTAGTAGATGAACATCAGTACGCCGAAGCCGGCGAGCACCATGATTCCGATCTTGAGCGGATCGCGCTGGCGCTGTCTTTGTTCCAGAATCTCCTCATGAAGGAGGTTGAGATGAAGTGCCATCAGCCTGTCAGTTGTTCAGATATTCAAACGCGGCGCCGCAGGCGACGTTGAGCGAGACAAACTCGTGGGGGAGGGACTGGCGTTTTGCCGCCGGTAATGCCACTTCACAAGTTTCGAGCGGGTCCCAAATTTCGCACGGCAGTGTCAGCTCGTCGCTAAGCGTTTGCAGAACTAACTCCGCCCGAGCCAACCCGCCGGAAACGAAGATTCGGTTGATACTTTCTTCCCGTTGGCCTTCAAAGAAGCCGATGGAGTTGCGCACTTCGGTGGCAAGACGTGCCAGCGACGTTCGACAAATTTCGGCCATTCCCTCATCCGCCTGCTGAATCATTGTCCAGGCTGCATTCGCCTCGAGTGCACCTTCGGCTGTGAGCGCTTGAGTAAACGCCTTGCCACCATAATCGATGCTGCGCACAAGCACGAGTTCTCCTTTACTGCCGATGAGTACGGTGCTCTGGGAATGTCCCATATCGAGAAGCAGGAACGCGTCGTTATTGAAGATTTCCGGGTAGGCAAATTCGAACGCATTAAATGAGCAGACTGGCGCAAGCTGAAGAATGTCTGCCGGAACGCGTGCCTTGCTCATCGCCTCTGAGATCTGCCTTACAACGTCACGCAACATTCCTCCGACGAGGTATTTGGTTTTTGTCAAGACACCGCTTTGCACTGCGGTCGTGCCCGCTTCGTTTTGATTGGCGGAATCAGCGGTCGATTTTGCGTTGGCCGCGCTGGAGGTAACGGGTGCGACATCGAGAACGAAATCTTTGCATTCCTGGTTGAGCACGGCCAGGCCATTTAGCCGCAAGGCATTGCGAAGCAAATCGACCGGCGTGTCTGGTTGCTCAATGATGCGCAAGAGTGTAGCGGGGTCAGAAATGGCCAGGGCGCAACCTTTGGCACTGCCACCAAGGTCTTTGAGCAGGAGCTTGATTTGCTGCGCCAGTTCTTCGGACGTGGCGATTTGCTCAGGAACTTCGCGCGAGGCAAAACTGGTAAGAACCAAACGCGAATCGCTCTTCCGCTTGAGCGTTACACCCTTGAATACGCGTTTGCCTAAATCTATCCCAACAACAGAATCTCCGCGTCTGGCCATGATGCTAAGGTTTCCTGTAGCGGAAACCGTGCCGACGCGGCCGTTTTCTGCCTTCCGCGGCTGTGGCGTGGCCTCGTGACCCGCAGGTAAAGGCAGCGTTATGCTGCTTTCGGAGCGCGATAACCGAAAAATTCGCGCTCCTTTATAATTTTAACTACTTCGGGCGGTACCATGTGTTCCCATCCGCTATCTCCAGACTGCAATTTCGCCAGTGCGTCCGGCGGATAAATGCGCAGGTAGTCCGGATGATACTCCGTAATCTCCTCGATGTATTGATTGTCAATCAAATATCGAAAAAGCGAACGCAAGTTTGGCGCGACTTTAATCTGCGTCGCCGTCACAAGATTGCCCGTCTTCTCGTCGATCATTGGATAAACGAAAAGCTTCAGTCCGGCTTTGAACATGCGCCCGAGGGCCTCGAGGATCCCGCCCTCTAGATTCAGGTAGTATCGTTCGTCAAATATCTCGATTAAACTCGGCACTCCCATAACGAGGCCGATCATTTTGTTGGTGTAACGCGAGAGATATCCGGCCAGTCGATAATATTCCCCAAACTTCGAAACCAAAACTGTTCGGCCAAGCGCGCCGAGAATATCGACCCGGGCGAGGAAATCGGCGTGGTTCAACTGGCCTTCGGCCAGAAGATTTTCCAGCGTCATCTCCATTAACACGACCAGGTCCTTTTCCGAACAACCGCACTCCTTCAGGAAAACGCGGCGTGCCCCGTCAAGCATGTCGTTCGTAGCGTATGTGACTGGGCGGAAACTTCCGCGTTCCACTAAAATCGCTTTTCTGTAGAACACCTCCGCTGGCTGCACGGTCTCACCGTCGGCCGTGAACATCACGGCATTGGTCAAACCCTGGCTAACCAGCTGCAAGCTCATCAATCGATTGTCCACGCCTTTGAACGCAGCTCCGGAGAATTTGATCATGTCCACCTCGATCCGACCCGGGACGAGATTTTCTTGGAGCGAAGAGATCAATTTTTCCGGCTCGGAATAATAAAACGCGCCGTAAAGCAGATTGACCCCGATAACTCCGAGGGCCTCCTGCTGATCTACATTCGCCTCATCGAGCATTCGAACATGAATGATGATCTGGCATGGCTCGCTGCGGGTCTGTTTTTGAAAACGCACGCCTAACCAGCCATGCGATTCGTTGTGCTCCTTGAAACTGCGTGCTGCCACCGTATCAGCGAAGACAAAAAATTGCCGCTGGTCGCCGAGCTTTTTATCCAGCCGTTCAAGTAAAAGATTGTATTCGCGATCGAGCATCGTTTGCAGCCGAACACGGCTGACATACCGATCTGTCGGGCCATAAATGGCGTCGCTGAAGGTCATATCGTACGCCGACATCGTCTTGGCGATCGTTCCCGAGGCGCCTCCAACTTGGAAAAATCTGCGGGCAACTTCCTGCCCTGCGCCAATCTCGGCGAACGTCCCATACTTCTTGGCATCTAGATTGATCTGAAACGCCTTCTTATTAGTACCGACGTCCATTTCCGCGTTCATGTGGAATTCAAGATGGGAACTTTTTGCGCTTTCTCAACCTTAGCGGTCCCGAAAGCCTGTAGTGGCCGCCGTCCCCGGTGGCGAATGAAGATATGCCGCTAAGGATAGCGGCCTTTACAACCGCACTTGCTCTGCGCTCTTCGACGGAATCCAGCCGCGCAGATTGTTAGGCAGGGCCGCATAGACCCAATCCCCGCGCTGGCTCAAAACTTTGACCTCACTACCGGGCGGAAGAGCGAGAACGCTGTTGGCATTGTCAGCCGTCGCCACGCGTGCTTCCACGCCTGTGCCCGTAACAATCGCAAGCGCCCGGCCTCTGCTTCCTGCATCGATCCTGAAAATCAAGGCCGCGAGCATCCCAAAGATGGCCAGTGAAAAGATCGATAAAGTGATCAGACCAGATGATCGTCGGCCGGCAAAGATCAATCCGGTGAAGCAAAAGACTGCAAGCCAGAGCGCGATAGCGGCGGCAATCGTGAAATGGTTCACCGTGGCGAATCGCAGGTAACGTTCCGGCCAGCCCGGCTGCAACTCCAGTGCCCGCGCTTCATCGCGAGCGATCCGCAAGTTCGCCTGCGTTTCCGGATGATGAGGCTCCAGCGCAAGCGCGCGCTCATAATTTAAAATCGAATACCCGAAATCTCCGTTGCGAAAGTAAGCGTTGCCAAGATCGTAAAACAGGTTCGCGCTCAGCGCTCCCGAGCGGACGAGCGTTTCATAGCCGTCGATCGCTTCCTTAAAATGACCGGAGGCATATTCCTGGTTGGCGGCGGCGAACTGCGGGTCGGATTGGGCAAATACCGTTGGAATAAGGGCGAGCAACCCCAGGATGGCGCAAAGGCTGGCAATTGATTGTTTCATGTGCGCAAATGGTCGATTAAATCGAGGACTTCACGCCGGCTTTCTGGCGACACGGTTCGGCCGCCATTGCGGGCGCCGCTGTAGCGCAGTTCATCACTCCGCGCGAATAACTGACGCAATTGCTGGCGAGAATCTTCATCTAACTGAAAAGCCGCCCCAGCCATCTCCACATCCACCACGTTGGGTTCGACATTTTTTGCGAGCGCCGTTTTCACCTGGACCGCGCGAGAGGCATCCAAATAATATTCATACGGCGAAGCGTCTTTGCGCCGCAATTTCCGCATCAACTGCGCTGATTCATGGTTCAACGCGGCGATCCGCTGCGCTTCGCGATTATCGATTCGAATTTGTCGAATTTTCCAACCAACAAATCCACCCAGCCCAAGCAAGGGAATGATTTGCGCCAACCAAAAATTCGAGCGCGCATACAGCGGGGCAAAGGATTGTGCGTGCGCAGGTCGCTCGGTAAGTTGATACAAAATCTCCTGTGATTTCGGTGTTGGTTTGGCCGCTGGCGTTGTTACGGCAGTTGGGGTCGGTGACCCCGGCAGGGTTGAAGTAGCCACCGCAGGTGCAGTCCCTCCTTCAACTCGAATCGGAATCGCATCGCTCTTCAACGTCACGTACTGTTCTTTTACTGGATCGAAAAACGAAAAGAGAAAGGGCGAAAGTGCCTGTTTCTTTTCGTTCGGTGAAAAAACTGTCTCGAAGGACTTGGCGCCGCTAATTCCCACTTCATCGTCCTGTTTGAACTTCGACGAAGGCGGATATTTGTGCCAGCCACGCTCATCTTCAAGTGCCGGCGCGGTCACGCGATCAAAGTTCCCGCGACCGGAAATCGCTGCTGTCACCGTGATAGGATCCCCAACCTGCACGCTTTTTGGATTGGCATCGACCGTCATCGAAAAATTGCCGATTGCCCCAGAAAAATTCGCCGGAGAATTAGAGGGCAGAGGCTTGACCTCGAGTGTAACAAGCTCGCTCTCGATCGGAACATCCTGTTTTTCCGATCTTCCAAACGGATCGGCAAAGTACGGATCGGAGAAAAAGTCGTCCATGTTAAAAATGTCGAAAGGCGAGCGCGAACGCGAACTGCGCGATTGGCTTGGAACGACTAGTCTGGCGGTGGCCTTGACCGGCCCAATGTCTAGCTTACCGGGTCGGGCGGCGGCGATAGCGGTCTTGAATGTGTAAACTGCGAACTGTTTGCCATTGATCGCTTCCATCTGTGGCCGATCAGAGCCTTCCAACTTTTGCATCGTGAATCCTTGGCCGGCAATCTGGGGTCCCTCGAGCGAGACCAAGCGGGTGGCAAAGCCGAGTCGCACCACAGCCGGGATCACCTCGCCGACGTAGGCCGTTTTCTTCGGCACGATCAATTCAGCGAATACGAGTTTCCCGGCATTAACATTTGATCCGCTGCCATTTGATCCGCTGCCACGGTTCGGCGCAGCTTGACGCCCCGGCGAACCAGTTACGTGTAGCATCAGTTCCGGCGTGGCTAAGGAATTACCGGCGACACGAATCGTTTGCGATGGAATTTTAAACGTGCCTGGCTTCTGCGGCAGCACAGTATAATCGTAAATTACACTGGAACTCACCGTCGCGTTGTTCATCTCAAAATGTTGCTCGGTCCCAGTCCGATGAATCTCGAGCCCATCAACGTTGATAGTCGCTGGCGTTTCCGCACTCCTGGATCCTGTAACTCGGATTCGAAGCTGCACAGTTTCGCCAACTGCAACTTCGGAATTGCTCAAAACCGCTGTTACGCCCGCCGTCTCCGCGGAAGCGGAAGTTGTCACGAGAAAGCCACCCACGAGCGCGGCTAGAACCAAGGCAGACACAGTACGCGCACATCGCCAGTGTGCGTCTGGGAATCCTAAACCAAAGATCAACATCATATCGAACATCATGCCTGTACTACCCAACCTACCAGTCGTTATAGACACGCCGAGTGGCCTTGCGTTCATCAAGCTGCACCCGGGCTTCCTCGTCTTTCATCGATTGCAAAAGAGCCTCCGCTTGCCGTTCGCTCATTTGCCCCTCCTTTTCCGCTTCAGCCTCGGCGATTTGGGCCTCGTCCGGCTTTTGCGATTTGTCACCGGCCGATCCCTTTACTTCGCCAGCGAATTTCTTGCGTGGCGATCCTTCCGGAGTTGGGGATGGGCTGCCTCCTTCACTTGATCCTTCACCTTCACCGGGCGAGGGAGATGGCGTAGCATCTTGGCCAGTGCCGGGGGTGGGGGATTGCTCGGGTTCTTTCTGCCCTGAGGACTGTCCATTCTGCTTTTCGTTTTTTCCGTCGCCGGGCGATGGAGATGGTTGACCTTGTTGTTGCTTGGTCGTGGGCGACGGGGACGGACTCTCGCCAGATTTTGGTTGCTGATTTTTCTGCTGCTCGTTTTTGGCTTGCGACTGGTCCTGTTTATTTTCCGGCTTCTGATTTTCTCCTGTCCCTGGCTGATTCTGCGCCTGCGATTGCTGATTTTGTTGCGGTTGATTCTGCTGTTGCTGGT
>Ga0207130_1160_pt1 | contig 20517 bp, 18 predicted proteins | sample Alteio_BWMinHeat_16_FD_153545 | JGI IMG/M metagenome (GOLD analysis project Ga0207130, IMG submission 153545) | Enriched cells from forest soil in Barre Woods Harvard Forest LTER site, Petersham, Massachusetts, United States -... | ecosystem: Environmental > Terrestrial > Soil > Temperate forest >... | reverse complement strand
CATCGACTTCAGCGTACGCGCTGCGAAGAAAGCGCTGCAAAACGATGTCGTCTCGCTGCAAGCCGGCTGGCCCCTCATCCGCTTCAGCCATACGGCAGGTCTTGAAGTGCCGCTGCTGCTTGCCATATCGCGGCAGGAGAGCGAATTCTTCGCCGATGCCGTGAGTCCCTCGGGCGCACTCGGGCTCATGCAGCTGTTGCCGGGTACCGCCAAGGAGATCGCGCGCAAAAACGACATCCGCTACTCCGCCGATCGCCTGTTCAACCCCGACTACAACATGACCATCGGCAGCCTCTATTTGGGCAAAATGGTGGAAAAGTTTAACGGCTCCTATGTGCTCGCCATCGCAAGCTATAACGCAGGACCCGGACGCATCGGCCAATGGCTGGATATGTACGGCAGGCCAGGCAGCAATATACACGCCGTGCTTGATTGGATTGAGCGCATCCCCACGCCAGAGACACGCAACTACGTACAGCACGTGTTGGAGAACATGCAGGTCTACCGCTATATCCTCGCGGGCAAGCCTTCCTCGCGGCTGGCGATCAACGACGATTTGCTGCGGTAAAACGCAGCACCGCATACCCTGCCACCGCCGACAACAGCGATCCCGCGATGATACCGACCTTGGCCTGCGCGAAATACTCGCCCTCGCCGAAAGCCAAACCGCCAATGAACAAGCTCATGGTGAAGCCAATGCCCGCAAGCAGCGACACACCGTAAAGATGCAGCCACGTTGCATCCTTGGGTTTGCTCGCCATTCCCATCATGATCGGAAGAAAGGTGAACAGTGTGATGCCCGCCTGCTTGCCCAGGAACAGCCCGGCGATGATGCCCAACGTCACGGGTTGCGCAAATGAGTGAAGTGAAACAGCGGAGAGACGGACACCGGCATTGGCAAATGCGAACAGCGGCAATATGGTGTAGCTCACCCACGGATGCAGCGCATGCTCCAGCCGGAGCAGCATCGACGTGCCCGAAGGATGGTTCATCTTGAGCGGCATCATGAGCCCCAGCAGCACACCCGCAATGGTCGCATGCACGCCTGAGGCCAGCACGGCAAGCCACAGCATCACCCCCAGCACCATATAGACAGGTAGCGAATTGACCCTCCTCCTGCCCACATACCCCAGAGCTATGAGAATAACGGCAGCAAGCCCCAGCCACCCTACCGACACCGTATCCGTGTAAAACAGGGCTATGATAATAATGGCCGCCAGATCGTCGATCACCGCAATTGCGGTGAGGTACATGCGCAGGCTGGCCGGGATCCCTGCGCCGCACAGGCTCAGCACGCAAAGCGAGAATGCGATGTCGGTGGCCGATGCAGTCGCCCAGCCATGCTGCCCGGATGTATCTGCCAAGTTAAACAGCACATATAAAAGCGCCGGAAAAAGCACCCCACCCAGCGCCGCCGATGCCGGAAGCAGCGCCTGCGCCATGCTCGACAACTCGCCTTCCAGCAGCTCGCGCTTGATTTCCATGCCCACGAGCAGGAAAAACAGCACCATCAGCCCGTCATTGATGAAAAACAGCACGTCATGCGAAAAGACCGCGCTGTAATATTCCTGCAACGGGCTGTTGGCAACAATCAGGGCAAGGGCAGCAGCAATCATGAGCAGCAGGCCGCCCCCTGCCTCGGTTTTGATGAATTTATGGATGATGGACGATAGCATGGTCCCCCCGCTTGTCTCACGGCACTATAAATACCGTATAGCTTCTTTAGAAACCTTTTCTTTACCTTTTGCTGTTACGCATAGCTTCGAGAAAAAACCGTCTCTTAAAGGAGGATATCATGGCCGACGCCAATACCGCAAAAAAACCCGCAGGCGAAACCGCGACTTTAACCGTGGGCGGCAAAACGCTTGAATTCCCCATCATCAAGGGCACGGAAGGGCCGGACGTCATCGACATCAGCAAGCTCTACTCGGAGTCAGGCTATTTCACCTTCGATCCGGGATTCCTCTCCACCGCATCGTGCGATTCCAAGATAACCTATATCGACGGCGACGTGGGCATCCTGCGCTATCGTGGCTACAACATCGCCGATCTCGCCGAGAAAAGCGATTTTCTCGAAGTCTGCCACCTGCTTCTCAACGGCGAACTGCCCACCGCCGATCAGAAAAAATCATTCAACCACGACATCACCATGCACACAATGGCGCATGAGCAGTTGCACTTCCTCTATCGCGGCTTCCCCCGCCGGTCGCACCCGATGGCGATTCTCGTGGGCGCGGTCGCATCGCTGTCGGCCTTCTACCATGACAGCCTCGATATCACCAACGCCGAGGATCGCAGAATTTCGGCGATTCGCATGGTCGCCAAGATGCCGACGCTCTGCGCGATGGCCTACAAATATTCCATCGGCCAGCCCTTCGTTTACCCGCAGAACCATTTGAGCTTCGCCGAGAACTTCCTGCATATGATGTTCTCGACGCCGTGCGAGCCTTACGTGGTCAATCCAGTGATCGCAAAAGCCATCGACAAGATTTTCATTCTCCATGCGGACCATGAACAGAATGCCTCCACCTCGACTGTGCGGCTTGCGGGCTCATCGGGCGCCAACCCATTTGCCTGTATCGGAGCCGGTATTGCTTCGCTCTGGGGTCCAGCGCACGGCGGCGCCAACGAAGCCGTCATCAACATGCTGCTTGAGATAGGCAGCAAGGATAAGATCCCCGAATTCATCAAGGGTGTGAAAGAGAAGAAGCGCAAGCTCATGGGCTTCGGCCATCGCGTCTACAAAAACTATGACCCCCGCGCCGCCGTGCTGCGCAAGGCCTGTCACGAAGTGCTGGTCGAAGTCGGCAAGGCCGACGAGCCACTGCTTGCCATCGCAATGGAGCTTGAACGCATCGCGCTCGAAGACCAGTATTTCATTGAGCGCAAACTGTACCCGAATGTCGATTTCTATTCCGGCATCATTTACCGGGCGCTCGGCATTCCCGCCCAGATGTTCACCCCCCTCTTTGCACTCGCCCGCACCGTCGGCTGGGTCGCACAGTGGAAAGAGATGATTGAGGACCCGAAGCAGAAAATCGGACGTCCGCGCCAGCTGTTCAACGGCGCACCGGAACGCAAGTACGTGGAGATTGCGAAGCGGAAGTAATCACCCATGAAACTGCGCCGTTTACCTCTTCCCACTCTGCTGCTGGGCTTACTGCCGGGCGTACTCTGCGCAACCGAGCAGAGCAGCACGGATAATCTGAAAGATGTACCGCCCGAGCTTCTGGCCGTCGTGGGCCAGCTGCATCCCCAGCACGGAAAAATAGACATCGGCAACGGCCTTGCCACACTTGATATGCCGGACTCGCTGGGCTATTTGCCACCCGATCAGACCGACATATTGCTGCACCGGGTTCTGCACTATGTGCCCAAAGTAAGCAACCTGGGCTGCATCGTTCCGACCGACGTCGCCATCGGTACGCCTACTTCATGGGAAGCCATCATCACCTATCAGGAAGACGGGCATGTAAGCGACGCCGATGCAGCGAACCTCGATACCGGCGCTGTGCTCGCCGCGATGCAGGAAGAGAACAAAGCACGCAATGTAAAGCTGGCCGGTATGGGATTTTCCCGCATGGGCATCAACCTGCTGGGCTGGGCGGCAACGCCCCACTATGACGATGCAGCGCATAAACTGAGCTGGGCGATTGAGATACTGCCTGCGGAAAGCGGGCAGCATAACCTCAATTATCATATCCGTGTTCTGGGACGCAAAGGCATGCTGGAAACGCTGATAGTAAGCCCGCTCGAACAGTTGCCGATACTCGAAGACAACGCGAAGAAAATTCTCTCCCTGATGGAGTTCAAATCCCCCAACCGCTATGCGGACTTCAATCCGGATACCGACAGGAAGGCGGCGTATGGCATATCCGATGTGATTACAGGCCACACCGCAGCCCAGACCATCCATCACACACAGGCATCGCAAACGCCCGGACTGTGGCTTATCCTGTTATCCCTGCTGGCAGCAGGTGGACTGTTATGGAAAACACTGGGCCGCAGAAAGCGCTGATCCGGAAATTCTGGCCTTTTGACAGTGTCGCCCAAGACCATTATGGATAGAAATCCGTAATCATGAAGGATCTGTCCCATGCCAGCCCTCTCCCGTTGTATGTTATTGATCGCGCTGCTGCTTGCTTTTACCCCCGCCGCGGCCTTTGCCGTGAATCCTGACGGTACGCCCACCACGAAAGAAGAGGCGTTGGTATATTTCAAGAAACAGGCGGAAAAGCTGCATCCCCAGCACGGCAAAATCATACTGGAGAAAGGGCTCGTCACACTCAATATCCCGCAGGATTTCGGTTATCTGCCGCAGGATCAGACGGAAATACTCATTCACAACATCTGGCAGAACCCGCCGGGAGCGAAGACGCTGGGCGCCATCATCCCCGCCCCATTTGACGTATTATCCCACGATTCCTGGGCAATCATCATTACCTATAACGACGACGGCCATATCAGCGACAAAGATGCCGCCACCATCGATTACGACAAGCTGCTGCAGCAAATGCAGAAAAGTAATGTCGAAGAAAAACGCCAGCGCGAAGAAGCGGGATACACGGCATTTGATCTCGTGGGATGGGCTGCCAAGCCGCACTACGACAAGGATGCCCATAAACTCTACTGGGCACTCCAGCTGCAACCGGAAGGAAGCCAGGAGCGCGAGCTTAACTACAATATACGCATATTGGGCAGGCAGGGTTACCTTGTCATGTCCATCGTAGGCTCGCTTGCGCAGCTACCGATGATTGAAAGCAACACGGACAAGATACTTTCGTTCGTCGACTTCAATACCAGCCATCGCTATGCCGATTTTAACCCGAGCACTGACAAAATGGCAGCTTACGGCATGGCCGCGCTCATCGGAGGCATTGCCGCAGCCAAGGTGGGACTGTTCAAAGGCCTTTTCGTGGCGCTGCTGGCGCTTAAAAAGTTCATTATTCTCGCCGCAATCGCAGTGGCGGCCTTCTTCAAGAGACTATTCAAACGGAAGAAGGATTGAAAACTTTCAGTTCCGCCGGTTACGTCGCCTGTGCCGTTTCGCCGCGCAGCATGAAGATGCCCTGTTCGCCGAAGAGGTTGGCAAACATTCCCTTTCCCTGGAAAGAGGATGGGATGCCCCATTGATCAACATAGACGCGTTGCTTAATGGAGATGCGCATTGCCTCGCATAATTCCACAAAATCACTGAGCGTACAGAAATGAATGTTGGGCGTATCATACCACTGGTAGGCCAGCGTTTTCGTCACGGGCATGCGGCCTTTAAACAAAAGGTACAGGCGGCTTTTCCAATATCCGAAATTAGGCACCGAAACGATCGCATGCCGTCCTATGCGCACGAGGTTAGCGAGTACCGCTTTCGGGTCACGCATGGTCTGCAGCGTCTGGCTTAAGATAACATAGTCGTAGATATAGTCGGGATAATGATAGAGATCGGTATCCGCATCGCCCTGCACTACCGAAAGGCCGCGCGCAATGGAGGCGTTGACCCCGGCCTGGCTTAGCTCCAGCCCACGCCCGTCGACGTTTTTCTTAGCCGAAAGCCAAGCCAGCAGTTCGCCATCACCACAGCCGATATCCAGTACTTTACTGCCGCCGGGCACCAGATCGGCAATAATTTTTAAATCAGCCCTGAGTTCCACGTGCGTCCTGCGGCTTATAGCTGAGTACAATCAGTAAGCATACGGCATACGCCGCCACCCCTGTCCAATAAGCCGCGGCAATGCCATAGACGATGGAAATCGCCATGCCGAGAATGGAAGCGAACACGGATACGGCACCATTGATACCCCAGAACCATGGCTGCATTTCGCGGTTGCGGGCGCTTATGACCATGCCAGTGGGAAACATCATGCCCATGCAGAATCCGGCCGGGGCCAGCAAAACGATGGAAACGAGTATGCGCGCCGGTGTTCCAAAAGGCGTAAACTCCGTCATCAGCGGAGCCGTCATAAAGCCTACGGCGCACAGCACGATACATAACAGAAATGGACGTTTCCAGATTCTCTCGGGGCGGATGTCTTCATGGACCGTGGCGCTGCCGAGCCCCCCAAAGAGCAGCAACGTGAACAGCACAACGCACAGGCCATAGATAGGATGGCCCAGAAAGACCATCAGGCGCTGCATCTGGGAAATCTCGATGAGCATGAAGCCCAAGCCAATGCCTCCGAAATAGGTCAGATCCAGCAACACCCCCTTAAGCGGCACCCGAGATTCCATCTTTAGAAGAGGATCAAGCACGAAACCCGCCGTTACGACAAGCGTGCCCAGCATCAGAATGACCACCACCGTTAAGGCGCTGCTATTGGTGGTATCGTAGCCTGTGACACTTCGGGGGTGCAACGCATCCCTAAGACGCGTCATAAAAAAGAAAAAGGGGCTGTTGTCTGTTGGCGTGGAAACGTCAATCGGCAGGCTGTCGTAAAATGCCTTGTCCGCCTCACCGGAGGCAATGATACGGCTGGTGTCATCAAATGCAGTATCAGGGGCCATTTCCACATTGAAGTTCCACTTTTTTGCCTGCTCATGCGCATGCGTAACCTCGGCGGGCGTAAAGGCGGAAGGGCTTACCGCGACCGTAATCACCTCGTGTCCATTGAACGCCAGTATATGCTGCCGAAGCTCCGAACGCGGTACCCCCCGTGCTTCAAGCGACGAAGCCGCAAGCGAGAGCAATCGGTAAAATTCCCCCTTGTAGTTGGTTGGCTTAAACCACCGTGATACCACCAGCATGCCGTTGGGCGTGAGCGTACCCATGAATTCCTTCCACGCTTCCATCGTATACAGCCTGTTTTCGGACAGGGCCAATCCGCCCGCAGCAGTCGCGGCCCAGGTATCGATAAGCGATATCTGCACCATATCCACTTGCGGACGATGCTGCGCCAGCCAGCTACGCGCTTCGGCATTGATGAGCGTCACTTCAGGACGGCTGACAAAATGGCCCGTGAAATCGGCAAACTTTGTGGTTATCGCTTCCACGATTGCGGGATTGAGCTCTATCGCCACAATTTTTTTCGCACCAAAATACAGCGCAGACATGACGTCGCGTCCGCCGCCCACCCCAATCACCGCAACCGACTGGATGGGACGCAGGTGATATCCCATATTGATAACATCATCTTCAAGGTAGGAAACCGGTTTGAGATTGGTACCGTCGAAATGGGTCAGGATAGTGCCCGCATCGGCATCGATATCCAGATATTTCTGATCGATCTTCATGGTCTGCCTGCGACCGAATCCCCAGCCCAGCAATTCTTCACTGGCCCAAGGAATCACGCGCACACGCGAAAATGCATTCCATCGCTCGAACAAAATAGATTGCTGTTTGGTGCCTTTAGCCCAGAACACTCCCAGGTGCGGATGATCCGTGACATAAAGCGCCCCCTGCACAACCCCCACGGCGACCATGAACAGCATGATCTTTTTTGCCCTGGCGGCGAGTTTCAGATGCGTGCCCGCCACTTTGAACGCAGCATAGGCTGAAAGGCCACTCAGGAGAAAAACGATACATACCGGATCCAGATAAAAAAGCAGCGCCACAATCCCCACGCAGCCAAGCGCCGCCCCGATAAGATCGGCGGCGTAAAGTTGGCCCACGGAAGCGGAACGCGTCAGTATAAGCGTCACGCAGATGCCGCTGTAAGTGAAAGGGATAACAAACAACAGAAGCGAACAACTCAAGACCGCGAGTATCAATCCTTTGGGCAATATCAGGGGAGCACAGAGAAACCAGAGTACTATCTCTATGCTGGTGGTCGAAAATTTCAGTGCGGCATGAGCCCATTCTTCTTCAAACCGGTCGGCGGAAAAACGCTTGGCATTCAGATATACTTTCTCTGCACCGACGGTGAGCCCAAGCATCGCCAGTGAAATACCGGCAAAGGCAAAGTGGTAATACAACGTTACGCTGAATATGCGCGTAAGCAGCACCTGATAAGCGACGCCCACCAAAGCAATAATGAAAATACCCAAAAAGCGTGCGCGGCTTGCTGGAATAGAAACAGCAGACATGAAGACCCCTGATAAAAACGTTCAAATTTTGCCCAGAACTTACTGAGTTATCCCGATAAGTTCAAGCAGCATCACGCAATTTTGCACTTTTCGGCAGCGCCCTGAATAAAGCCGCGCACCGCGGCGGAGAATTCCGGTTCATCGAGCAGGAATGCATCATGCCCCTTATCGGTTGCGATCTCCGCAAAGCTTACGTTTGCTGCCACCGCATTTAAGGCACGCATGATGCTGCGGCTTTCGGAGGTCGGAAACAGCCAGTCGGAGGAAAATGAAATCACCAGAAACCGTGTCTTGGTATTGAGGAAATGACGCGCGAGCCCGCCGTTCTCGGTCAGATCGAAATAATCCATCGCGCGCGTGATGTAGAAATAGGAATTGGCATCGAAGCGCTCGACGAATGACGCCCCCTGATGGCGCAAATAGCTCTCCACCTTGAAGTCCGCCTCGAAACCGAACGAGACCTGTTCACGATCTTGCAGCGCACGGCCGAATTTGCGATGCAATGCATTCTCTGAAAGATACGTCACATGTGCCGCCATGCGCGCTACCGACAATCCTTTTATCGGAAATTTGCGGGTATCGTAATAACGCCCGCCGTTCCAGTCGGGATCTATCATGATCGACTGGCGGCCGATTTCATGGAAGGCGATGTTCTGCGCCGAATGCCGCGCCGACGTTGCAATCGGAATCGCTGAAAAGACGCGCTGCGGAAAGAGCGCAGCCCAGGCCAGCGTAATCATGCCCCCCATGGAGCCGCCCAGCACGCAGAAAAGCCTGTCGATACCCAGTTGATCCAGCAGCAGCGCTTGGGCTCGCACCATATCGCCGATGGTGACGACGGGAAAATCAAGGCCGTACGGTTTGCCCGTCGCGGGATTAACGGACTTAGGCCCGAACGACCCCATGCAACCGCCGATGACATTGGTGGCAATCACAAAAAAACGGTTCGTATCGATAGCCATTCCCGGCCCTACCAGCGACTCCCACCAGCCGGGCTTTCCGGTCACGGGATGGATGCTCGCCGCATATTGATCGCCGGTGAGACCGTGGCAAACGAGTATCGCATTTGATTTTGCAGCATTGAGAGTGCCATAGGTCTGATAGGCCAGAGGAAATGAGCGGATGTCCGCGCCGCACTCAAGCTTGAGCGGCGCGTCCGTTGCAAGCGTCGCTATACGGCCCACCGCTACCTCGCGGTATGCCGGGCCGAAGAACGAAAGGCTGGTTTCCTGTTGCGTTTCCATAAGCGCAGGAAAGTAGCAGGAAATAAAGGGCTGTCCAGTGGGAGAGTCAGTGAGCGGACAATTTCAGGTGCGCTGCTGAACGGTATTATCCGCCGCCGCCGTCTTGTCCAACGCCGCCTGCGCCGTATAGCTCGGATTGCGCGGGGCAACCTTTATGCCGGGGTTCGTGCCGGAAGCAGCCGAAAGCTCGGCGGGCGCCCGTTCCTTGTTTTCAAAAGCGACTGCGAGTTCACGCTCCAACGCATGCCTGGCCTCGATATTCAGTTGCTTGCTTTCTCTTCTTATCTTGTTCCCGAAGATATTCGACCCCATGAATATGCCGGCAAACGCTGCTGAGACTGCAGACAGGGCCACTACGAATCCCTGCACCAGTTTGCTTTTGCTTATCTTATTCTTCCACGCAAGCGAGCCGGTACCCGCCAATGCAGCGGCAAAAGAAGCCCAACCCAATGCAGACGTGTTTTTACTGGCAATATGATCCCGGTGCCTGAGCTCGGCATATTTTACCTGGAAATCCTTATAATGTTCTTCCAGCGCCTGCGGGTCGATGCCCAACTGGCGGACCGCCTGTTGCTGAGACTCCGACTCAAGACGCAGGATAGGATCGATCTTCGCACGGTGTTTTTTCACAAGCGCGGCAAATTCCTCATCCGTCGGAGCGGTGCCGATGGAGGGGGTCGTAAGCTGCGATGCGTTCGAATCTGCCATAATTCTGTCTTTAATATTTCACCGAAACCGTGACGGCAGACTGTTCCGCTTCTTTAGTGGCCTGTGCCGCAAAGTTTGGATCGCGCTGCTTTATCAAGGCCTGTGCATATTGCAACGCCTCGGCAGGAACGGAAGCGTTCTGACCTCCCTCAGGCGCCGGAGCCGTCGCTTCTTGCATTTTCTTTGTTATTTCCCTATCGAGCGCTGCATTTTCCAGCTCTATAGCTTTTATCGCATCTTTATATACGGGCTTGCCGAATGCTTGCACTGATACGGCTCCGCCTACGGCAGCACCGGCGCCGCCCGTAACGACCGCCACCAGTCCTTTTACCCAAGCCCTGCCTTTAAAAAAAAGTGGGATTGCAGCAGCAGTTATGCCTGACAGAGCTGTCGTAATAGCGCCTTTTTTCAGAGCGCTTCCGACTTTCTTGCCGAAGGCTTCTTCCATCACGACAAGTTCCGGATGATTTGCCTTCAGGCTCTCTTTCGTAATGCCAAGCTGGCTCGCGACTTTCCATTTCTCTGTGTTGATTTCACTGACATTGGCTTCGTGCTGTTTTAGCGGTACGATACGGGCCATAGGGTTATCCTTTAATATTTCACGGTGACGGCAGCGGCAGCCGTCTGTTCGGATTCTCTGACGGTCTGCGCAGCGAAACTCGGATCGCGCGGCTGTATCTGGCTTTTGGCGCTTTCGATGGCCGGGGTATGTATCGCCTGCGCTATCTCCTGGTCAAGCGCTGCATTCTCCTTCGCATGCAGGTCATTGAGAGACGTCGCGAGAGGCTTGCTGAATACCTTCAACGATGTATATCCGCCCACTGCCGTACCGGTGCCGCCAGAGGCCAGTATGATAAGCGCCTTGAGCCAGTTATTCCTCGGCAGCTTTTTATGTAACGCCGCCGGAATCGCCGCCGCTACAATCCCCGAAAGGCCGGTCACGATGGCGCTTTTCTTTATGGCGCTTAATGTCTTGTTAGCAAAGCTCGCCGTCGCTTCTTTCACGTCCGGATGGCGCTCATCCATCCCATCTTTGGTAATACCAAGATGCCAGGCCGTCTCCCATTTCTTCTTATTTTCGTCCATTAGCCTCTCGGTTTTTTCCGTCAGCTCGCGCTCGGACAATTTGGATGCTTCGCTCATAATAACTCTATAGTTTCGCGGATTTCTATTTTCATACTATAACAGCCCAATATTACAATATGATGAAGGCGTGGGCTTTTTATGGAAAAAACCTCCAAATTGGCTCTTGTATTGGCTTTGCAAGCGGTTATAGTGGGGAAATCCGACCATTGATAATATCCGGGACAGTATAACACAGATGAGCGACTTATTCAGTTCGGCCAAAAACAAACCCGCCAAAAACGAAGCCTATACGGCGCATGATATTGAGGTTCTTGAAGGACTTGAACCGGTACGCCGGCGTCCGGGCATGTATATCGGCGGCAACGACGAAGGCGCCATGCACCACCTGGTGAGCGAGGTGTTCGACAACTCCATGGACGAGGCCGTCGCAGGCCACGCCAACCGCATCGAGATAGAGCTGGGCCTCGACAACAACGTCATCATCCGCGACAACGGCCGCGGCATCCCCGTGGACCCGCATCCCAAATTCCCGAAAAAATCGGCGCTCGAGGTTATCCTCACGATGCTGCATTCCGGCGGCAAGTTCAGCGGCAAGAATTACGAAACCTCGGGCGGCCTGCACGGCGTCGGCATCTCGGTGGTTAACGCGCTTTCCGATCGTCTCGACGTCGAGGTCATTCGCGATCGTACGATATACACACAAAGCTATTCGCGCGGTGCGCCACTCGGCAAAATCAAAAAAGAAGGCAGCATCCAGAACCGCAAAGGCACAAGCATCAGCTTCCATCCCGACACGGAGATTTTCGGCACGCGCGCCAAGTTCCGTCCCGAACGGCTCTATAAGCTCGCACGCTCGAAAGCCTATCTCTATCGCGGGGTTGAAATCCGCTGGAAATGCGATCCCTCCCTCGTGCCTGAAGGCGGCGAAATACCCACCGAAGACACCATCCATTTCCCCGGCGGCCTCAAGGACTTTCTAGCCGTGAGCCTCAACGGACGCAGGACCATCACCCCCGCAGCCTTCACTGGAGAAGCGGATTTCGGCGAACGGCAGGGCCGTGTGGAATGGGCCGTGGCATGGCCCGCAGACGAAGAAGGCAGCTCCCGCTCCTACTGCAATACCGTTTATACGCCCGAGGGCGGCACGCATGAAAGCGGCCTGCGCTCGGCACTCACCAAGGCCATCAAAGCCTATGCCGAACGCGTAAACAACAAGAAGGCAAGCGTCATCCAGAGCGAGGACATGCTTTCGGATGCGACCGTCATCCTCTCGGTGTTCCTGCGCGAACCCCAGTTTCAGGGGCAGACGAAAGACAAGCTCGTGAGCGTCGAGGCCACGCGCCTCGTTGAAAATGTCGTGCGCGATCACTTCGACCATTGGCTAGGCGGCGACCCGGAAAGCGCCACCGCGCTCATGAATTACGTCACCCGCCGCGCTGAGGATCGCCTGCGCCGCAAGCAGGAAAAAGAAATCAGCCGCAAGGCCGCCACCACCCGCCTAAGGCTCCCCGGCAAGCTTGCCGACTGCACGCAGGAAAGCGGCAAGGGCACCGAAATATTCCTCGTCGAAGGCGACTCTGCCGGCGGCTCCGCCAAGCAGGCGCGCGATCGCAACACGCAGGCCATCCTGCCCCTGCGCGGCAAGATACTGAATGTGGCGAGCGCCACGAGCGACAAGATCCGCGCCAACCAGGAAATCTCCGACATGGTGCTGGCGCTGGGTTGCGGCAGCGGTGCGCATTACGACGAATCCCTGCTGCGCTACGATCGCATCGTCATCATGACGGATGCCGACGTGGACGGCGCGCACATCGCCTCGCTGCTCATGACGTTCTTCTATCAGGAGATGCCGCAAATCATCAGCGGCGGCCATCTCTACTTGGCTCTGCCTCCGCTCTACCGCATCACCCACGGCACGGTCACGCATTACGCCCGCGACGACAAAGAGAAAGACGCGCTGGTGGAAACGCTTTCCAAAAAACCGGGGAAACTCGAGATCGGCCGCTTCAAAGGCTTGGGTGAGATGACGGCACAGCAGCTGAAGGAAACCACGATGCAGACCGGCAAGCGCGTGCTCTTACGCGTGAACATCGCCGAAGCCGACATCGACGATACCCGCACTCGCGTCGATCACCTGATGGGCAAGAAACCCGAATTCCGCTTCCAGTTCATCCAGGAAGAAACCGCCAAGCGCGGTAGTGCGATAGAGTTAGATGTGTAGGTTTAAATCGTTCCTGCTTCGGTCTACTGACCTACGCGATGAACCTGACAGCTGCGCTGACTAAAGGCGCGGCCTGCTGACCGCGCTTCTTGTTCCGCTTAAACTTGCGTGGGTACGTGGAGGAGTTCTTTACGACGACCCCGCAGGGTGAATGCGCGGAGCGCAGAGGGGCAGCGTGCCCCTAATTAAGATCACCCATACCGCCCCGTAATATAATCCTGCGTCTGCTTTAGTCCCGGATGGGTAAAGATTTGTCCGGTTTCGCCGTATTCGAGCACTTTGCCCATATAGAAGAATGCGGTTTTTTGTGAGATGCGCGCGGCCTGCTGCATCGAATGCGTGACGATCACGATAGTGTAATGCGCCTCCAGCTCATGAATGAGCTGTTCAATCTTCGCGGTGGCGATGGGGTCAAGCGCCGAGCACGGCTCATCCATCAGGATCACATCCGGTCCTACGGCAATCGTGCGCGCAATACACAGGCGCTGCTGCTGCCCGCCGGAAAGGCCCGTGCCGGGTTCATGCAGGCGGTCTTTGACCTCGTCCCACAGCCCTGCCTTCACAAGGCTCGTCTCCACCAGACCATCCAGATCCGCCTTGTCCTCGCACAGATGGTGGATGCGCGGGCCGTAGGCAACGTTGTCGTAAATGGATTTGGGAAACGGGTTGGCTTTCTGAAACACCATGCCGATGCGGGCGCGTAGCTGCACCGGGTCCTGATGCGGCGCGTAGATGTCCTGCCCGTCGATAATCAGCCTGCCTTCCACACGGCAATTGGCGATCGTATCGTTCATCCGGTTGATGGAGCGCAGGAATGTGGATTTGCCGCAGCCTGAAGGGCCGATGAGCGCCGTCACAGCATTGGCTTCGATGTCGATGTTGATGTCGTGCAGTGCCTGCTTCGCGCCATAAAAGACATTGAGCGCGCGGCTGGAGATTTTCGGCAGGGTCTTTGGTGCGGGCATCTGCATGCGAGAGGGGTTTTACAGGAGCCGAAGCGAGAAGTCCATCACCAGCGGTGCTCAAATCGTTTGCGGATAAATATCGCCAGTGAATTCATAAGGATAAGAGCAAGCAACAGCATGATGATGCCCGCCGCCGTCTTCTCCGCAAAGCTCTGTTCGGGGCTGGTCGCCCATAGGTAGATCTGCACCGGCATCGAGGTTGCAGGATCGAGCGGACTTGTGGGAATATCCGCCACGAACGCCACCATGCCGATCATCAGTAGTGGTGCGGTCTCGCCCATCGCACGCGCGAGGCCCAAAATCGTCCCGGTCATGATGCCGGGGATAGCCAGCGGGAACGTATGGTGCAGCACCACCTGCATGGGTGACGCACCGAGGCCACGAGCAGCGTCGCGAATGGAATCGGGAATGGCCCGAAGCGATGCGCGCGTCGTGATGATGATCGTGGGCAGGATCATAAGCGCAAGCGTAAGCCCACCCGCCAGCGCCCCCGAACGCGGAATGCCGAGCAGGTTCAGGTATACGGCAAGCCCTAAGAGCCCAAACACGACCGACGGCACGGCCGCAAGATTGTTGACGCTGATCTCAATCCATTCGGTGAATTTCGTTTTGGGCGCAAATTCCTGCAGATAGATCGCAGCCATGATGCCCACCGGAAACGCCAGCAACATGCAGGAGAGCAACGTCAGGAGCGAGCCCACCATACTGCCGGCAAATCCTGCAAGCTCTGGCTCGCGCGAGTCGCCCGATGCGAAGAACAGCGGATTGAGGCGAGTCTGCACCGCATGCTGCGACTTGAGCGTGTCCAGCCAGCCCAGCTGGCGGTTGCTTATCTTGCGGGCGATCTCGGGAGTTCCCACGGTCTCTGCCCATTTCTGCGCACGGTCCACGGCATCGGAAGCAGGCAGCCAGAACGTATGGCTGCCCTGGGCAAGCGCAGGATTGGCTATCAACGCGTTACGCACGGATTGGGTAGCGCCGGAACTCACCAGCCCTACCAGCTCCCGCAAGCTCCGCCTGTCCGCCGCCACCGGAAACTGTTTGAGCAGCGCCTGTTTGATGAAAGGACTTATATCGGCATGACGGAACGATACTGCATCATGCCCCAGTGTATTGGCATCCAGTTCGAGTGTGAGGCGGATCTCGGTATAGTAAAACCCTCGCCAGCCGCGCTCGACGATGGTCGCAAGCAGCAGCACCAGTGCCAGAAGCGCGAGCCCGATGGCGCACTGGCCATAGCGTTGGAAGCGTTTCTCTGCACGATGACGCTTGGCGATGAGGTTCGTATTACTCATACGCTTCTCTGTATCTCTTCACGATGCGCAGCGCGATGACGTTTAAGACAAGCGTCACGGCAAACAACGTAAGGCCCAGCGCAAATGCAGCCAGCGTCTTGGGACTGTCGAACTCCTGATCGCCCACCAGCAATGAAACAATCTGCGCAGTCACCGTCGTCACCGTATGGAGCGGATTGAACGTCAGGTTGGCAGCGAACCCCGCTGCCATCACGACGATCATCGTCTCGCCCATCGCACGTGAAACCGCCAGCATTACCGCGCCCATGATGCCGGGCAGCGCCGCCGGCAGCACTACGTGGCAGATGGTTTCCGATTGCGTAGCGCCCATGCCCAAAGACGCGTCCCTCAAGCTTCGCGGTACGGCGGTGATGATGTCGTCGGAGAGCGACGAGACGAACGGGATGATCATGATACCCATGACGAATCCCGCAGCAAGTGCGCTTTCGGTCGCCACTTCCACGTCCAGTGCCGCACCGATATACCGCAGCAGCGGCGTCACTGAAATGATCGCGAAATAGCCATAGACCACCGAAGGAATGCCCGCGAGAATTTCCAGTATGGGCTTCACCAGCGTGCGCGTACGTGCCTGCGCATATTCCGCCATGTAAATGGCGGAGAAAAGCCCCACCGGCACCGCGACCGTCATCGAGACGATCATAATAAGAAACGTGCCGGTAAATAGCGGGATAATCCCGAATGCACCGCTTGAGCCCGCCTGATCCGCGCGCATGGCAAGCTGGGGACTCCAGTGCAGGCCGAAGAGGAATTTCAGTACCGGCACCGTGTGGAAGAAATGCACCGACTCGATAAGCACCGTTAGCACGATCGCGGCGGTGATGAGAACCGAGAACAGCGCCGAGAGCTGGAAAAGCCTTTTGAGGAACATACCCCAGAACATGGAATTGTTGCGCTTCATCGGTGGCCCCTCATTCAACTGCGTAAATCGGCAGGTAGACGCTGAATTTGCTGCCTTCCCCTACCACACTGTCGATCGTAAGTACACCGCGATGGCGGTTGATGATGTGTTTGACGATGGCCAGACCCAGCCCGGTGCCGCCGATAGAGCGGGTGCGAGCCGAATCCACCCGGTAGAACCGCTCGGTGAGCCTTGGCAAATGTTCCTTGGCGATGCCGTCACCGCGATCAATCACCGAGATGCAGATGGCCCTGTGATGTTTCACGAAATTGGGGTCCTGAGGGAGCATGGACGTGACCCGGGCAACGACCGTGACCTCGGTATTGGCATGGCCGTATTTAATGGCATTGCCTATCAGGTTGTGGACAACCTGCATCAGTTCTCGCTCTTCGCCACGCGCAGTCGGCAGCGTATCGGAAAGCTCGATGCGGATGGTCATGTTCTTCTCCTTCGCAGACCAGGAGAACGATTCCTTTTCATTGCGGATGATGCGCAACATATCCACTTTTCCGTCGGGCACGGTGTGCGCATTCATCTCGATTTTCGACAGCGACAACAGATCGCTGATGAGCGTCGTCATGCGGGTCGCCTGATCGTCCATGACTTTAAGAAACTCGTCACGCGCCGCCACGTCATCGCGCGCGGGGCCGCGCAGCGTTTCGATAAAGCCCTTGATGCTGGCCAGGGGCGTGCGTATCTCGTGGCTGGCGTTGGCGACGAAGTCGGCACGCATCTTTTCCACGCGCTTGAGCTCGGTTACGTCGTTGAGCGTGATGATGACGCTGATGCCGCCACTCGATGCGATGGGAAACCGCTCGATGATGGCGCGGAAGTCGCGCGGTATCGGTTCATTGAGATGGAACTCTACCTCCCTGCCCCGCAACTCCTCTATGACGGCCGAAACCCCGTTTAGCAGCACGTCGTGAGGAATGACGGCCTGCAGGGATTTATTCGCGAGGTTCTGGCCGAAGATGGCACGTGCCGCTTTGTTGGTGCGGACGATGATCTGATCGTCGTTGCACATCACAAGGATATCCGGCAGCGAATCCACCAGGATTTCCCGTTCGGTGATGATGTTGCCCATCTGCTGCTTTTTCTTCTCCCACGACTGGTGCAGCCGTATGAGCGCGCCGGAGAGCTCACTCATGGCGCTTAAGTAGCCCAAATCCGGTTCCTGTACCTGTTTGTCCTCCGCCAGATCGTTCACATAGGAGGTGAGCGTTCCGACATTCGCAAGGAACGGCCTGAGCAACAGCGTGGTGGCAATCAGGATGGAGGCGTAGGCATAGAGAAAATGATCAGGCGGTATCGTGCCCACCACGGTCAGGAGTAAAAGGATAATAAGCGTCGGGCTGGTAACAGCCGCAACCGTTCTTATCAAGGTTGCAAACGATACGTTGGATTTGGAGGCGGGCATGGTAAGGAGCACATGAGGTTGCGCGCGCATTCTGCCCTAACGGGTGCGCGATCGCCATAGGAAAATAAGTGCTTACGCTCTGCGGCAGTGGCTAGATTTTAGCCAGGCAAAGGAAAATGAAGCTCAGGCCCGATATTGCCATGAAGATGCCCCACTGCACGTTACGTGTCACGGCGATGGCTTTGGCCTGAGTCCTGCGGGTAACGGGATGCATTGCAAATCTCCCTTCAAATGATGCTTAGACTATAACAGACCACTGTTACGGCTTGATGACAACCGATCAAAAAAGCCTGCGGGGAAAATGATGATAAAAGCCGTCTGTTTGCATCTATTAGTAGTATGGGCGAATTCTTTAACCTTACCTTATGTAGGAAATAATACAAGGAAATTCTCTGCCGACCCGCAGATTGCGCGCCATAAATAGAATCCTAATTCACATTATAATTCAATATATTGTACTTATATTATTCTTCACTTGCACTCGCCTCATGCACGCCCTCTCAAACGCATGCTGGTTGCGGACCGCCCGTTTTCCTACATTTGCCAGCGTTACGGGTTCACAAAAAAAAGAGGTTTCTTATGCAGCTTACTTTCCGAAAGGCCAAGCGTTACGCAACGGCCCTCCTGCTGCTGGGTGTCAATCTTTCGATGACCGCCTGCGGTAGTTCGTCTTTCGATAACGCCTATTACGGCGGCGGCGATCAGTTCGCCTTGAAGGGGGGTTATACGCGCACGATATTCTCGACGTCGAATTTTTGAACATAATTTTAACAACTTAATGCATGATAGTAGGAATTCATTAATACCTGCTGTATAGTTCCGTCTCATGGACAATGAGAAAGATTCGGTAATCGGACATGCAGACCGGCTATCGAGCGAGAAAGCAGCGCGCAAAGAAGAAGTAGAGAAGGCGCTTCGGACACTGCGTAATAACAACGCACTTGTCATACATATGTGGGAAGGCGATCCGTGCCTCTTCCCTAAAAAGACGCTTAAGGTCTTAAGCAAGGTTCCGGCGGAGGAAATTCCCCGGCAGATGCTCAAAGGGCATATACCCTATGTGTCCGTTTCCCTTCTACCGGACGATAGGTCCGGCAAATCCATGCGGCCTTACGAGGAATACCAGTCCACGTTTAAGGCGCCAGGGTATTTGCTGAATTTCAGCTCGCGCGTTCCCCATCCCGCGAAAGTGATTATGGCGTCGCCCGACAACATAGAAAGCGGCGATAACCATTATACCAAATTGAGCAAGCTCCTGCTTGAATGCAAAATTCCGCAGCTGAATGAATTCTATAACCGCATGGGCTCCATAAACATGCTGGTCAAAACCATCGCTGAGGAGAAGGGCAGCACGCTCACCCGCATGCAACTTAATGCGCTAGGTAAATATTACACGGACAACCCCATCCATCTTCCAAGCTCCGCCCCGTGCCCAAACAACGAAGTAATCGCCGCCACTTCCCGTGAACATATCGTCGCTATTGCCATTGCCGCCTATACGAATCGCGGGCCGTGGGATCGTCCCATGACAGAGCTCACTGCAGCATTGGCGGGACTTAAGCATCTGCAGGAAGGTATGGATTATCCCGTCGTGCTTTATAACGTTGCCGCCCGGGATGGCGACAGTCCCCCCAGCTACAGGCAGGGCGACTGCACCTATCTGGGACAGGGAAAACAGGAATTGCTGAAAGTGGCTGTCAAAGCTCTACATGCGCTGGAAAGTACGGGCATGAATCCAGCTATTTTTGAAAACAAGGAATACGGTTACCGGGATATGCTGGTGCTAGAGGCCGTATCTCAAACTGCAAAGAGTATCCTGCATATCGACATGCATAAGCCTTTGGCCAACCAGACCGAAGCATTGATAGCACTTCAAAAACAGATCGAAACATCCGCGATTGAAACGCCGCAGGCACGATCGTGGTCCGGATTGCGCAAGCGTATTACTAATTTCGTCCAACATTGATTTTTGAATTGGTAATAAACCACCCGCTTTGTTACACCTGAATGATGCTAGCATCCTTTATCCATCTGCGTGCGCACAGCACCTATTCACTGCTCGAAGGCGCGATACGCATCAAGCCGCTCGTGGAGCTTGCCGCAAAGTACAACATGCCCGCGCTGGCGCTGGCCGATAATAACAACATGTTCGCCTCGCTCGACTTCTCGCTCACCGCATCGGGCATGGGGGTGCAACCCATCATCGGCTGCGTGTTGTCGTTCGCAGCCATGGAGGCGGGCGACAACCGCCACGCCTCCAAGGCCTCCACCGACCAACTCCTGCTCATCGCCAAGGACGAGACCGGTTATAACAATCTCATCCATCTCTGCAGCGCCGCGCACCTGGACGCTCCCGGCGGTAATGGGCCGTTGCTGGAATACGCGAACCTCGAAGGCCGCACCGATGGCCTCATCGCGCTCACCTGTGGGCCATACGGCGCAATAGGCAAGCGGCTTTTGAACGGTAAAAAAGACCAAGCGGCGGAAGCGCTCATCCGGTTCACCACCTTATTTCCCGGGCGACTCTATATAGAGTTGATGCGCCATGGGCTGGAAACCGAACAGCGCAGCGAAGCCGGGTTCCTCGAGTTGGCGCTCGCACACAACATCCCGCTGGTCGCCACCAACGACATCTATTTTGCCGAC
>Ga0207130_1159_pt1 | contig 20639 bp, 31 predicted proteins | sample Alteio_BWMinHeat_16_FD_153545 | JGI IMG/M metagenome (GOLD analysis project Ga0207130, IMG submission 153545) | Enriched cells from forest soil in Barre Woods Harvard Forest LTER site, Petersham, Massachusetts, United States -... | ecosystem: Environmental > Terrestrial > Soil > Temperate forest >... | reverse complement strand
AGGAGTCGCTCAATAACTTGACGACGAGCCTGGCGGAATCGAATGCCGAGGCGGAGTTGTTTCGTCGCAAGTATTCCGATTTGGAATTGCGTATGGAAGCGCTTGGACTGCAGTCAGCGAGTAAAGACCGGGCCAAACTTGAGCAACGTTTACTTGCGGCGGTGAGTGATCTTCAGCTTGCACAAAAGGAACGCGACGAATATCGCGATCAGATGTTACGGTTGAGTGAAGCACTCTTGCGGTATCTGAAGACATCGCAGAGTGGCGATGCGCAAGCGCGGATGGAGGTGGAAGCGCAAATGCGTAGCACGAACCAACTGGTGACGACATCGAAAGATGTGCCACCTCAGGCCGCGCAACCGAGTTTGCTGGATGGCAGCGTGATTAGTGTGAAGGACGAATGGTCGTTTGTCGTCGGAAACCTCGGCGAGAAGCAAGGCGTAAAAATAGGAATGCGGATGCGCGTGATCCGGGGCGATCGCAAGATCGCGACGGTTCGGGTAGTGGATGTAAGGCAAAAGATCTGTGGGGCGGTGATTCAAGAAATGGATTCTACGAAAGAACAAATACGAGTGGGCGATCGCCTCCAGGTGGATGTCCATTCGAATGTGACTTTAAAATAAATGGAAGTGAGATCGATATATAGGTATGCGCGGATTTCGCCCTTCAAGGTGCGCGAAGTCACGCGTGAGATTCAGGGACTGCCCGTTTCGGCCGCACTCGACGTTCTGGCTTTCACGCCGAAGAAGGCGGCATTGCTCATTGGCAAAACACTCAAAAGCGCAGTCGCGAACGCGGAGAACAATGCCAATCTGAAGGTCGACGGTCTCGTCGTGAAGGAGGCAGTCGTGGGCGAGGGCCCGACGATGAAACGAATGATGGCGCGCGCCCGGGGCAGCGGCAGTAAAATTCTGAAACGCACCAGCCACATTCGCATCGTGCTCTCGGACGAAATTCCAATCGAAACGCGCGAAACGAAAAAGGCGAAACGAGAGCAGGAAAAGAAACAGGCGACGAAGAAATCAAAGGCGGACGAGACGCCGGAGAAAACAACAACGAAATCTGAGCAAAAGGGAACGAAAGCAAAGAAGAGTGGAAAGGCGAAATCAAAGAAATAATTTATGGGACAAAAAGTTAATCCAATTGGTTTCCGCCTCGGTGTGAATCGTGACTGGCGTTCGCGTTGGTACGCCTCACCGCAAGAATTGCCGCAGTTTTTGCATAGCGATCTCGAGATTCGCGATTACGTGAAGAAAAAGCTGCAGTTTGCCGCCGTCGCCAAGATTGTGATCGAGCGCGCCTGGAACAGCATTCGGGTCACCATCCACACGGCGCGTCCCGGCATCGTCATCGGGCGGAAAGGCGCCGAGATTGAGAAGATGACCGAGGAAATCTCGAAAATGGCGCAGGGCAAACAAGTTAAGATCGACATTCAGGAGATCAAAACACCAGAACTCGACGCCCAGTTGGTCTCCGAGAATGTAGCGCTTCAAATCGAGCGACGTATTGCTTATCGCCGGGCCATGAAAAAGGCCGTGCAAACAGCGATGGATTTTGGCGCGGAAGGGATCCGTTTGCGCTGCTCGGGCCGGTTGAACGGCGCCGAGATTTCTCGTTCGGAATGGTATCGCGAGGGGAAAGTTCCACTGCACACCCTGCGCACCGGTATTGATTACGGTTTCGCGGAAGCGAACACGGTCTACGGAAAGATCGGCGTGAAATGCTGGATTTGTAAGAAGGAAGAAGCGGCGCCGGACAGTCCCACCGGATCCATTCCACCTCCACCGCCGGTCGAGCCAGTTGAAGTTTAAGAGGATTTTCTTATGCCGTTGATGCCCAAACGCGTGAAGTATCGCAAGAACCAGCGGGGAAGCCGAAAGGGGACTGCTTCGCGCAATCTTCGAATCGACTTCGGCGAGTTCGGTTTGCAAACGCTCGAACGCGCCTGGATCACGAATACGCAAATTGAAGCAGCCCGTGTGGCCTTGACTCGCAACATGAAGCGCAAAGGCAAGTTGTGGATTCGTATTTTCCCTGATAAATCGGTGACGGCGCGTCCGCCCGAAACCCGAATGGGCAAGGGCAAAGGCCAACCGGAATATTGGGTGGCGACGGTGCGTCCGGGGAACATCTTGTTCGAACTCGACGGTGTCCCGGAATCAGTTGCGCGCGAATCATTGCGACTGGCCGCCGATAAATTGCCGGTGCGCACCAAGTTTTTGACACGCCATCACGTCGCTGTCTGACCTTATGAAGATCAAAGAGATTGTAGAAATGAGTACAGATGAGCTGCTGACGAAGCGGCGGGATCTGCGTCAGGAGAGTTTGCATTTGCGTTTGCAGCAACAGAGCGGCCAGCTCGAACAACCGAGCCGCTTGCGCCTGCTGCGCCGCGACGTGGCCCGGATTGAAACAGTGCTGACAAAGCGAAGCAAGGACAGTAATAACAAGAAATAGTCTTTATGACCGAAGGAGATCAACAAGCAGTGGCAAAGCCGCCGCCGGCCCCCGCAGGAGTGATGCCGCCGCCGTTGCCGAGTTCGGGCACACGCGGTTCGCGCAAGACACGGACCGGTGAGGTGGTTTCGAGTGGGATGAACAAGACGATCGTGGTGCGGAGCGTGACGCGCGTGCCGCATCCGAAATTTGGTAAAATTGTCAAGCAGCAGAAAAAATTTTACGCGCATGATGAGGAGAATAAGGCGAAAACCGGCGACACGGTGCGCATTATGGAAACGCGACCGCTGAGCAAATTGAAACGCTGGCGGCTAATAGAGGTTCTGCAAAAGTAGCATTGATTTTATGGTGCAGATTCGATCCAGACTTGATGTGGCGGACAATACCGGCGCGCGCATGGCGACAATGATCGGCGTTATCGGTAAGGCCACGCTTTATGCCGGGATCGGCGACGTTATCACGGCGAACGTGAAAGAAGCGAGCGCGACCGGAACGGTGAAAAAAGGCGAAGTTGTACGCGCGGTTTTAGTTCGAACAAAGCAGCCCATTAAGCGCGAGGACGGTTCGCTCCTGCGTTTCGACAACAATGCCATTGTCATTATCGATAAAGATTTGAATCCGCGCGGCACGCGCATTTTCGGTCCGGTCGCCCGAGAACTGCGCGAGCGCAACTTCATGAAAATTGTTTCGCTGGCTCCGGAAGTTTTATGAACCGTCTTAAGTTTCACGTCAAAAAAGGCGACCAGGTGGAGATCATTTCCGGGAATTTTAGGGGTTCTTCGGGCAAGATTCTCGAAGTGCTGCCGCGCAAGCAGCGCGTGCTTGTAGAAGGCGTGCGCATAATCAAGAAACACATGCGAAAGTCGCAGGACAATCCGCAAGGGAAAATCGCCGAGCGCGAAGGACCGATTCATATTTCCAACGTGAAATTGATCGAGAAAAAGGAAAAGCCGGCGAAGGAAAAGAAGAAAAAAGAGGCGAAAGCAAAGGCGTAAATGGAGAACGAATTTTTCCGCGATTACAAAGATCGTGTCGTCCCGGCGCTGCGCGAACGGCACGGCTACAAAAACGTGCATCAGATCCCCAAGGTGGAAAAAGTCGTGGTCAACACTTCGGTCGGTTCACAGGCTGATGTGAAGCAAGCGCTGGAAGATGCCAAGATGGAGCTGGCGTTGATTACCGGCCAGCGCCCCGCGGAAACGCGGGCCAAGAAAAGCATCGCGAATTTTAAGTTGCGCAAAGAGCAGGCGATCGGTGCAAAGGTAACGTTGCGGGGTGAGCGCATGTACGAATTTCTGGAGCGTCTCATCAAGGCCGCGTTGCCTCGTATACGGGATTTCCGCGGCGTTTCTCCGCGCTGTTTTGACGGCCATGGGAATTACACTCTGGGCGTTTCCGATCAGTCGATTTTCCCCGAAATTGAGCTCGATAAAATCAAGCGAAACATCGGATTTGATGTTACAATTGTGACCACCGCGCGGACGAACGAGGAAGCCAAATCGCTCTTGAGCGAAATGGGAATGCCTTTCAGTGATCGAGCCCGCAGATCCACCGCGCAGTCAACCTCGTAAATTTTTCATGAGTACTGTTACCGATCCAATCGCCGATCTTCTCGCGCGCATCCGCAATGCAGCGCACGCGCAGAAGGTGGACATGTTTGTTCCGTACTCGCGAATTAAGGCCGAGGTCGTTCGGATCCTGAAGGAAGAAGGCTACATTTCAGATTACTCAGTCGACACCAGTGCCGCACATCCGCGCATCAAGATCACCAACAAGTTGGCCAATCGTTCCAGCGCGATCACTGGGTTGCGCCGAATCAGCCGCCCCGGACTACGCCGTTATGTCGGCGCGGACGAAATTCCACGCGTGCTCGGTGGGATGGGCGTCGCCATTCTTTCCACACCGCGCGGTGTGCTTTCCGGACGCGAGGCGAAGAAACAAAAGGTCGGCGGCGAATTGCTAGCCTACGTTTGGTAATTTATGTCACGGATCGGAAACAAAGCTGTGGAAATTCCCGCCAAAGTTAAGGTCAATATCGACACTAACGGCGCGGTTTCGGTGGAAGGCCCGAAAGGAAAATTAACCTGGACCTTGCCGCGCGAGATCAAAGGAAGCGTAGCGGATAATCGCGTGTCGCTGGCGCGCGAAGCGGAGACGCGCAGCGCGAAAGCGTTGCACGGTCTTTCGCGTGCACTTGTTCATAATATGGTGCAAGGCGTCAGCGAAGGTTTCTCCAAGCAGCTTGAGATCGAAGGCGTCGGCTTCAAGGCCGCGGTCCAGGGAGCTAAATTGAATTTGAGCCTTGGATTTTCTCATCCGATTTTGTTTTCCATTCCAAAGGACATCAAGATTACCGTTACCGAGAACACCAAGATCGACATCCAAGGCATCGACAAGAAATTGGTGGGTCAAGTGGCAGCAGACATCCGCCGCTTTTATCCTCCCGAGCCGTACAAGGGCAAAGGCGTGCGCTACGCCGGGGAACAAATCCGTCGCAAAGAGGGCAAGACCGTCCAGTAAGTATGGCGACCACCATTCGGAAAGCAGCGCGGCAGCGTGTTCACCAGCGGATCAGAAAACGCGTTACCGGCACAGCCGAACGTCCTCGGCTTTGCATTCATTTCTCGGGCAAACATGTTTATGCGCAGGTCGTCGACGACGATGCTGGCCGCACACTCGCCGCCGCCTCAACGGCCGAATCCGGGCTTAGTCGAAAGGAAAAAGTCGCAGCCAATCGCGCGAACGCGGAGATGGTCGGGAAAGCTATTGCCGAGCGCCTCCTCGCCAAGAAGATGGATCGCGTCGTCTTCGATCGCGGCGGATTTCTCTACCACGGGAAAGTGAAGGCCCTCGCAGACGCGGCGCGCGAAGGTGGTTTGAAATTTTAAGTCATGGCACAATCCAATCCAGGCAGGCGCCCCGACCGCAACACCGACAAAACGCCCGCAGCAAAAGGCGATACCACGGAAAAAGTGGTGTTCATCAATCGCTGCGCGAAGGTTGTCAAAGGCGGTCGCCGTTTCAGTTTTAGTGCTTTGATCGTCGCCGGCGATCACGACGGCTCGGTTGGAGTAGGCTTCGGCAAGGCGAATGAGGTTTCCGAGGCGATCCGCAAAGCCTCCGAATCAGCGCGGAAATCGATGGAGAAGGTTTCCTTGCACGAGAACACAATTCCGCATGAAACCATCGGTGAATTTGGGGGCGGACGGGTCTTGCTGAGGCCGGCTTCTCCTGGCACAGGTGTTATCGCCGGTGGCGGAGTGCGCGCGGTAGTGGAGGCGGCTGGAATCCGCGATGTCTTGGCAAAATCGCTCGGCTCCAGTAACCACGCTAATGTAGTCAAGGCCACGATTGAAGCGCTGCGCGCATTACGGCGTCGTGATGAGATTTTAAAGGTGCGCGGCATCCGCGGAAGTGACGGAAAGAGCGAACAACATGATGCGACTACATAATTTTCGGCCTCGGCCGGGGTCGCGGCATCGGGTAAAGCGATTAGGTTGCGGTGAAAGCTCGGGGCACGGCAAAACCAGTGGCAAAGGTCACAAGGGACAGAAGGCACGCTCGGGCGGCAGTATTCGCCTCGGTTTTGAAGGCGGCCAGATGCCTCTCATTCGTCGGTTGCCCAAACGCGGATTCAATAATGCGGCGTTTCACAAGCAGTACGCCATCGTGAATCTTGACGACCTGAACGAATTTAAGGCTGGAACGACAGTGAATGAGCAATTGCTCCGCGAAGCAAAGCTGGTGCGCGGCGATGTCGCCGGTATCAAAATTCTTGGTAACGGCGAATTAAAACACGCGTTGAAAATCGAAGCTGATAAAATCAGCGCATCGGCTAGAGCAAAGATCGACAAGGCGGGAGGGACAATTGCGTTGCGTGAGGCGCGACCTCGAGAAGCACTCGCCCCACAAGACCATGCCCATACCGCGGATAACGAATCGGCGGAGAGAACGCCAAAGGCCGCGACGAAGAAAACATCGAGCAAGAAGTCGGCGGCAAAGGCCGGCGCGCGGTTGAAAAAAACGACATCACGGAAGAGCTAGCGCTCGACGCGAGATGCTTCACATTTAGCGGATGGTTTCGGCGTTTCTAAACTCGGTCAAGATACCGGAGTTACGCCGGCGAATCTTGTTCACCCTGGCGGTGATTGTGATTGTGCGCTTAGGCGCTGCGATTACAACTCCGGGCGTGAATCAGGCAGTACTGCAAGAGTGGTTTCGGACCGCGTTGAGTGAGAAAAGCGGAGGCGGCGTGGCTGCGCTTTTCAACCTTTTCAGTGGGGGGGCACTGGAAAATTGCGCCGTCTTTTCACTCGGTATCATGCCATACATCAGCGCATCGATTATGATGCAGCTGCTCACGGCCGTGATCCCGCAGCTCGGGCGCTTGGCCCGCGAAGACGGCGGACGGCAGAAGATTATGCAGTACACGCGTTATGCCACCGTGGCGCTGTGTATTTTTCAAGGTTATCTTCTGGCGATTTCATTCCAGCATCCGGAATCGTATCACTCGATGTTGCCCGGAATTACCGATACAATCGCCAAAATCGGTATCCCTCTCGTGGAAGATCCCGGATGGACATTTCGAGTTGTGACCGTGATCTCCCTCACGACGGGCACGCTTTTTCTGATGTGGCTGGGCGATCAAATTACCGAGCGCGGAATCGGCAATGGAATATCACTCATCATTACGATTGGCATCGTGGCGCGCCTACCGGCAGCACTGGCACAGGCTTGGAAAACGTTTGTGCCCTCGGCCCAAACCGGAAGCAGTCAGGTCAATCCGGCGATTCTTCTAATACTGATCGTCGTCCTGTTCTTCGTCATCGCAGGAGTCATTGCTATCACGCAAGGAGTGCGCAAGGTCACTGTTCAATACGCGAAACGCGTGGTGGGGCGCAAGATGTACGGGGGGCAGACGCAATACATGCCCCTGAAAGTCAACTACGCGGGCGTTATGCCGATCATCTTTGCCTGGGCATTGCTCCTCTTCCCAAACACGATTGTGACCTGGGCGTTCCCAAACAGTCCAACCGCCAGGCATATCTCCGAACTGCTTTCCACGGGCTGGCTACATTATACGATTCTCGCGGCCATGATTTTCTTTTTCAGCTATTTCTGGGTGGCCACCCAATTCCAGCCGGCGCAGATCGCGGACGACTTGAAAAAATACGGCGGTTATATTCCCGGAGTGAGACCTGGAAAGCCGACCTCTGAATTTCTGGATTTTACCATGACCAGACTGACATTTGCCGGCGCGGTTTTCCTAACCCTTATCGCAGTTTTGCCCAGCCTTCTCAGCCAGGGGATGCATGTTCCTCAAATCACGGCGCAATTTTTCGGCGGCACCAGCTTGTTGATTATTGTGGGCGTGATGCTCGACACCATGCGTCAAGTGGAAACGCACCTGATTCAGCGACATTATGACGGCTTTTTGCGCAAAGGGAAAATCCGCGGCCGCTCTTTCGATCGCGCTTCCTATAGTCGTGGTGAAGCGGCGGCACATGGCACGCTAATGTGGCTTTACGTCGGGATTGCCGTGCTCGTAATTGCCGGTGTCGCCATCTTCCTTTACGGCCGTTAAGTGAAAAAGCGACTTGTGCTTTTGGGCGCGCCGGGTTCCGGCAAGGGGACCCAAGCGGAAATGATCACGCGCCAATTCGGCATCCCGGTGACATCTCCCGGTGCGATTTTGCGTCGAGAAAAGGATCTGGGGACGCCACTGGGGTTGGAAACTGCGGAGATCACCCAAGGCGGGGGGCTGGTACCAGACAAGATCATTGTTGGTCTAATTGAGGACTGGGTGCGATTACATGGAGGGTACGGATTCGTTTTTGACGGATTTCCCAGGACGCTCCCGCAAGCGGAGAGCCTTCGTGAAATTCTGGAGCGTCATCACACGCCACTGGAGCTCGCCATATGGCTGGATGTTTCGGAAGACACGGTGCGTGATCGTATCGCCAGCCGTCTGCAATGTCGCGGTTGCGGCTTCACAACGAGCGCTAGCAGTGCGAAGTTTGCTGAGCGCCCGGTTTGCCCCTTTTGCGATGGCCCACTTGTTCGCCGAAATGACGATGACGTGGCGGTGTTGCAAAAGCGATTGCAGGAATTTAACTCAAAAACGCAACCCCTCGCATCGTTTTACGGCAAGATGTCGCTCTTGCACCGCGTCGATGGCAATCGCGATCGCGAATCCGTCTTCGCCGATATCTCGCGCTTGATTGAGGACAAGGCGCCAGCATGATTCCGATCAAGAGCGATAAGGAAGCAGATCAGATGCGGCGTGCCTGCCGCACAGCCAGCGAGATTCTCGATCGCGTCACAGAATTAGTGCGGCCCGGAATATCGACTAAAGAAGTTGATGAAGCTGCGGCCGATTTCATGGATGAGGCCAATGTGAAGAGCGCATTTCTCGGTTATCGGCTTGGGCATCGGGTGTTTCCCGGTAACATTTGCATTTCACTCAACGATGAAGTCGTTCATGGAATTGCCAGCCAGCGACGAATTCAGTACGGCGACATTGTCAAACTCGATATCGGAGTTATTCAAAATGGCTGGGTCGGGGACACTGCGACGACCGTACCGGTTGGGATGATAGATGAGCGGCTCGATCAGTTGCTGCGGGTCACGGAAAAGGCGCTGGAGCGGGCCATCCGGGTGGCGACCGAAGGTATGCGGTTGGGGGATATCTGCGCTGAAATCGAAGATGAAGCTACGCAAAATCGATTTTCGGTCGTGCGCGAATTCGTTGGTCACGGGGTGGGACGTAAGCTCCATGAGGAGCCTCAAATCCCCAATTACGGCAAACGGGGTAGCGGCCCCAAGTTGCGGGCGGGAATGACGCTGGCGATCGAGCCGATGATTAACCTGGGCACGGCGGCCGTGAGATTGCTTGACGACGGGTGGACGGTCCGCACGGCTGATGGAATGCCTTCTGCGCATTTCGAGCACACAGTTTTGATCACTAAGGATGAACCCGAAATCCTGACATGGCGCGCAAAGACGCAATTGAAGTAGAGGGCACCGTCGTAGAGCTTTTGCCCAATACGATGTTCCGGGTCGAGTTGCCAAACGGGCATCGAGTTCTGGCCCATATTTCCGGAAAAATGCGGTTACACTTCATTCGTATCTTGCCAGGAGACAAAGTTATGCTAGAGATTTCCCCCTACGATTTGTCGAAGGGGCGAATCACATTTCGCCAGAAGTAATCACGCGGAATGGCTCCGCGTTTTTCGTCTCGTGGATTATGAAAGTACGACCCTCAGTAAAAAGACTTTGTGAAAGCTGCAAGATCGTGAAGCGCAAGAACGTGGTGCGCGTGATCTGCAAAAACCCGCGCCACAAACAGCGGCAGGGTTAAGCGATTTATTGATTCATTATGCCAAGGCTATTAGGAGTTGAAATTCCGGCGGAGAAACGCATCGAAGCGTCTCTCACTTACATTTACGGCATCGGCTTTAGTACGGCGAAACGGATTCTCGAGCAGACGAATATCGATCCAAACCTGCGTGCTAAAGATCTAACTCCTCAACAGTTGAATGAAATTATCCATGCGATCACCAACAACAAAATCCCTATTGAAGGTGATCTCCGGCGCGAAGTGCAGGGCAATCTGAAGCGCTTGCAGGCGATCAATTCCTATCGCGGCATTCGTCATCGACGCGGTTTGCCCGTGCGCGGGCAGCGGACGTCGACAAATGCCCGCACGCGCAAAGGTCCGCGCAAGACGGTTGGCGTGATCCGCAATAAGGAAGCGAAAACCGGCAAAGTTTAACGACCTCCTCTCCAATGGCAGAATCAAAGAAAACAAGTAAACCGAAGGCGGACGAAGCAAAATCCAAAAAGCCGAAAGCTGCTGCCGCCGCTCATCCGCCGAAGACTGAAGCGGCAGAGCCTGTGGCGGAAACCGCCCCGACGCCAGAGGTAGCCGCCGCCACTACGGCTCCGGTTGCGGCTAAGCCCCCCAAGAAAGCCGCCAAAGCGCCCAAGGAAGAGGCTGCCCCGGCTGAAGCGCCGCGAGAAAACCTCACGCTCGATGGCGATCTTGAGAAGCCGAAAATCGTCAAGGCCAAGGGAAGCAAGAACGTCCATTCCGGTATTGCGCATGTTCTTTCTACCTTTAACAACACCATCGTCACTATCACTGACATGACCGGCAAGGTCATCGGTTGGTCGAGCGCGGGAAAAGTAGGCTTTAAAGGCTCACGCAAGAGCACGGCCTATGCGGCCCAAATGGTCGCCCAGGATGCATCTCGTCAAGCTATGGGTCATGGGTTAAAGGAAGTCGAAGTTCGGGTCAAAGGTCCCGGCGCCGGTCGCGAATCGGCCGTGCGCGCACTACAAGCCATTGGTCTCGACCTTACCGTAATCCGCGATGTCACACCGGTACCGCACAATGGCTGCCGTCCGCCCAAGCAGCGTCGCGTCTAGATTCGTTTCAACTTTCAACCTCTCAACTTCTTCATGGGCAGATACACCGGACCAAAAACCAAAGTCAGCCGCCGCTATGGCGTGCCGCTTTTTGGACCATCGAAATCTCTGGAGCGGAAAAACTATCCGCCAGGAATGCATGGCCCGAAAGGCTCACGGCGTAAGCAGTCCGATTACGCGATCGCGCTTGGTGAGAAACAGAAACTTCGGTATCAATATGGGCTGCTCGAGCGACAATTTCGCCGAGTTTTTCAAAATGCATTGCGCAAGCGTGGTGTGACCGGCGAAACGCTTTTGCAACTTCTGGAAACGCGCATCGATAACGTGATTTTCCGGCTTGGCCTTGCAAATACGCGTAGCGCGGCCCGTCAGCTGGTTTCGCATGGGCACGTCTTGGTTAATGGACGCACCGTCAACGTGGCGTCTTATAACGTCAAAGCGGGCGACGAAGTCGCGATCAAAGACAAACCGAAATCGCGGCAACTCGCTCTACGCAACCTCGAGCTCACGCAGATTGTACCCGTGCCGGACTGGCTCACGGTCGATCGCGATGCTCTCAAAGGAAAAGTCGCACACATTCCATCGCGCGATGAGATGCAACCGATCGTCAATGAGCAGTTGATCGTCGAGCTGTACTCGCGCTAGAGGTAGGGGCGATTGACCTCAATCGCCATGGCTTGTGCAGGCGCTCGCCGCGGCGAGCGCCTGTTTGATTGAATCGGCGGCTGACACAGCCGCCTCTACATGCCCTCCAGAAATTCGAGCGCTTTTTCGTAACTACGGCGCTGAAGATAATGCGCCAAACGTGGATCGATCGAGGACGACAATGCCGCTTCTAAATTTTCGATTTTCTCCGATACGGCCTGCAGATGTGCCATATGCGTCTCGGGCTGACGACGGCTTTCCTCGTCACGAATAATCTTCAGCCGTTCCCGCAAAGCGGCGGTTAGATCGGCCATCAAATCTTTCATCGTCCGATAATGTGGTTTGTCCTTCGGCGGAAACTAAAGCTTGAAACACCTCTCTCTTTGGCGCAAGCGTGCATCGACATGGCCGCCGGCGCGCCCAAGAGGATTTTAATCGTGGACGATGACGTCGCACTGCTACGGATTGTGCGGGAAGCGCTGACCAGCTGTTTGCGCTGCGAAGTCGATACTTCCCCAAATCCCGAGTACGGGTTTGAACTTGCCCTAAAGAAGACGTACGACCTGCTGATTTTTGATTTTTCGATGCCAATGATTGATGGCGCGACCCTTTTCTCTCTGATTGGAAAAGTTTACGATAATGTGGTCCCGCCACGGGTGATGCCACCATTGCTCCTCATTTCGGGAAAGGCCGACGAGAGTCGCGCACAGGAGCTGTTGAAAGAGCCAGGCGTGCACGGTTTGATTGCCAAACCGTTTTCCATGAATCGGCTTATGGACAAGGCAAGGGCATGTGTTCCAGGGATGGAGTCAATCCAATGAGCCGGGCATCAAATGCAGGTGCGGGCTATCGAGCTGAAACCTAGCGTTAAAGCGCTGGGCTACTCCCGATACTTCGCTCAACGCGGTCCCGACTCGGACACGAGCTGTCGTTTGGCTTCGAGCCAATCGGAACTGGCATCGCCCGGCAACGCGAGTCTGTGTCGTCGTTCGGAAATGAAGTAAGCCCGGAGTCGAATTTCCTCGTCGGTGGGTTTGGCAGTTCGTGCGGCTTGAGCGCGAGTCCGCAGCTTTGTGTTTCGCGTGGCGGAGCTTCTCTTTCCTGCCGGTCTGTCCTTTTTCGCAGGGGTGCTCAACCCGGCAGCACTATCGTTTGGGTTTTGAGTAATTTTAGTTTTTCGTGGCACGGTTTGAAATGAGTTTTAATCGGATTAGCTCTGGCCGCGCCATTGGCAAGTAGTTTCTCCAGATTGATTGGCAGGACTTCGAAACGCAGGTAGCTTTTCGCATGAGACACTTTGTGTTTCGATGGCTGGTGACGGCATTTGCTGTTTTTGTCGCCGCCCCAATCGTGGGCATTAATTATGGCGGGAGCGTCGGTTGTCTGCTGGGTGCTTCCCTCCTGCTCGGCATCGTGAACGCCTTTATTCGTCCAGTGCTGTTAATCCTGAGCGCACCCTTGATTCTACTGACGCTCGGCTTTTTCATTTTGGTCGTGAACGGACTGATGCTGCTCTTCGTGAGCGAGGTCGTGCCGTGTTTCAAAGTTCCCGGTTTTTGGAGCGCAATTTTCGGCGCGCTTTTAATTTCAATCGTGAGCTGGTTGCTCAGCGCGTTTTTCCGCGGCACGGATGGTCGCGTTCATGTGATTACACATCACGCACAAATCAAGAGAGTGCAGGGCCGCGTTATCGATCCCGACGAGAGATGAGCGGACCCTAAGCCATGTTTGGTAAGGGGGCGGGCGAAGACAGCCGAGTTCGTGTCAAGATCTGCGGAATCACCAACGCGGCCGATGCCTTGGCCGCCATAGACCTTGGCGCCGACGCCTTGGGCTTTAACTTCTTTCCCGGAAGCAAGCGCTACGTCGATATTCAATCCAACGCAGAATGGATCGCGCAGTTACCTGCCGAAGTCTGCAAGGTAGCGGTCCTGGTAAACCCGATGCCGACAGACGCGATAGAATTCGCCAATTTGCCGTTTATTGACGCGCTGCAACTGCACGGCAACGAGTCTCCGGCCTTCTGCAAAATATTGGCCGAACGCGGAATTCATTTCGCCAAGGCTTTAGCGGTAACTAATCAAGATTCTTTGGTCGAAGTCCCGAATTTCTTTACTAACACGATTCTTCTCGATTCGATTTCGGAGGGCGGCTTCGGAGGAGGTGGCAAAGTTTTGCCGTGGGCAGTAGGTCGCCGTGTTGTCCAAAGTCATCCCGCTTTGAGGGTGATTCTTGCTGGGGGATTAACACCGGAAAACGTGGCAGACGCGGTTAAGGAAGTAAGTCCGTTTGCGGTGGATGTAGCAAGTGGAGTCGAATTTTCCCCTGGCCGGAAGGACCGGGGCCGACTCCAGGCATTTTTCGCCGCCGTCCGCCGGATTTAAATCCCAAGTCCGACCCAAGCTACGGCTGGCCCAACCTCCTGAGCCCGGAAGAGCGGGGTCCGGACAAGGGGTGGTCTGCTTCCTGCTCCAGACAGACTTCGCATTCTGTCTTTTGCATCATAATAATTATGGCTAATTCCCTAAGACGATTGAGCGGCGCGGCGGCAGCGTTGCTCACAACGTTGTCCTTAACCGAAGCACAGACCGGCTCGCCTGCGCCCGCGACCAGTCCCGCTGCCGCGCTTCCATCCGCCACGCCTGCCGCTGCCGCTTCTTCCAATGCGTCAATGCTCGTGGTCCAGGCAACTGGAGCGACGGCTGCGCCAACTAGTACGACGACGAAGACAACGACCTCGGTCGCAGGCGCGGACCAGGATACCGTTGTTGAAAGCGGTGGTGTCGGCGTTCGTGAATTTCAAGGAGATGATGTTGGGCAAGTACTCCGACTCCTGGCACGCCAAGCCAAGATTAACGTGGTCGTGAGCGAAGCAGTCACAGGCACGGTAACGATGCGTCTCGAAGACGTGACCGCTCTTCAGGCGATCTCCATCATCGTGAAGGCCAAGAGCCTCTTCATGGACAAGCTCGACAACGTCTATTACATCAAGACCGCAGCGGAACGCACGGCTGAACCGACCGAGAGCGATAGCTACCAGTTCAGCTATTCCCGGGCGAAAGATACAGCACCACTGCTTGCATCGCAGCTGGCGAGCAAAGATCCTCCGCAGATTGATGAGCGGACAAACACCATTTTTTTCCGCGAGACCCGTAGCAACATCGACAACATCCGCAAGATGCTCGTCCAAATCGACAAGCCAACGAAGCAAGTCATGATCGAGGCGCGCCTGGTTGAAGTGACGGCGAATCCCAAACAGTCATATGGCATTAACTGGGCCGGCGTTGTTGGCAGTTCTACGAACGCGCAGACCATAACCTACGGTGCGCCGAACGTCGCGGCTTCTCCGAAGCCAGGTGAGAACGTGCCGACGAACGGTTTTGCCCTCGGTAACGCGAACAATAACAACTTTTTCGGCAGTCTGGGCAAACTGGCCCTGGGTCAGTTTGCCATTCTAAGCGTGCCGCAGATGTCAGCGACCCTACGCCTGCTTAATGAAGATTCGGATGCGGAGTTTCTGGCCAATCCGCGAGTCGTGACCGCAGACAATCAGCAGGCAAAGATCGAAATCGTTCGTAACCAACCGGTGCCACAACTCAACTTCAACGAACAGACGGCAACCGCAGTGTTTGGCGGGTTTCAAGACAAAGTGTTCGGCAACAAGCTCCTCGTCCGCCCCTCCGTCAACAAGGACAACTTCATCACTTTGAGCGTGAAGCCTGAGATCAGCAACAAGGTTGCGGATTTTCCGTTCACGTTTGCCGGCGCTACCGTAACGAGTCCAATCATCGACACGCGCTCGCTCGATTCGAACGTGTTGATTAAAAGCGCTGATACTTTAGCAATTGGCGGATTACTCCAGGATGAAGTAACCAAGGGTCGCAACAAAGTCCCATTCCTCGGCGACATACCAGGGCTCGGCTATTTCTTTCAAGAACGCTTGAATGCGCGGACGAAACGGAACCTCCTCGTATTCGTTACACCGACCATCATTGATCAACACTACGGCACCGGACTGGAAGATCAGATCAGCGGCTTGCATCACAGCGGGGAAGAATATTCCGATCCGAACGGCTGGCGAAATAATGCCAAAGGTGCGGTTCGGCTGATTCCTACGGCGGAGCGTCAGATCACGGCCGATTATCCGAAACCCGGAATGCCGCCGGCTCCCGAGGAGGCTGCGGAGGTACAATTCAAAAGCTCAGCCAAGGACCGCGACTTTTAGAAATTTGCAGATGTGGGGTTGAGAGGGGGCGGATGCTCGAAAGACGTCCGCCCTCTTTGCTTTCTTAATCCTTGAGGTAGCTGGCGAGACGAACGCGTAATTCCGTGCGTGCGCGAAAAAGGAGGCTTTTAACCGCGGGCACGGACAAATCGAGAATTTCGGCGATCTTCTCATAACTAAACTCTTCGTAGCGCCGCAAAACAACGGCCATACGCTGCGTCTCGGGCAGCTCGCCAATTGCCTTTTCAATCGCTTCTTGAAGTTCCATCTCCAAGAGGGCCTCATCTGGAGCCGGATTACTTTTGTTCTTGAGCGGTAACTCCTCCGCAGTGGTTTCGCTCTGAATCGGCGCATGGGCGCGCCGCTTCGAGCGGCGCAGTTCATTGAACACAAGATTTCGTGTGATCTTTAGCAGCCAAGTCGTGAATTTTGCGCGGGGCACGTATCGGGCTGCGCTCTTCCAAACACGGATAAAGACTTGTTGGGCAATATCTTCGACATCTGAATTGCTCCCCAGCATTCGCGCAACCGTCCCGGCGACCAAGCTCTGATGTCGCTCGACCAGTTTTTCAAAAGAGGCGGTATCGCCACGAGCGACGAGGCGCATCAAGCGCACGTCTTCGGCATCCTCCTCTGATTTGCCCGCCGTTGATGGATCAGTGCGGGACATTCCGTGATAAACGCTCCAAGCCCGCTGTGGCGGGGTCAAGAACCTCTAGTCTGCTCTCAATGACGATTCAAATAGTTATGTTTGAATTGTGCCGCTTTGACTGCTTTTAGTTGCAACGCTAGAGCGGGCCATGCATGCTTGCAGCAGAGATTTCTGTAAGGTTCCAACCTGCGGATGAATTACTTCCTTATTCCTAGAGAACTTCGGCCAATTGCTGAAAAAGTTGAAGCGCAGGAACGCGTTTCAGACGCTGACGCCCTCCAATTGTATCGTTCAAACGATCTGAACGCGCTTGGCATTATATCCAGCGCAGTCCGTCAGCGGAAAAACGGGAACTACGCCACTTATATTCTCAATCGTTACATCAATTACTCGAACATCTGCGTCCTTTCATGCCAGTTTTGCGCGTTCGCAGCTAAGAAGCGCGACGCCCATGCATTTGAGCGATCAATTGACGATATTGTAGAGGCGGTTCGGCAAGCTTTGCACCTGGGCGTCACCGAGGTCCACATGGTCGGTGGTTTGCATCCCAGCCTGAAAAAGGCCTGGTATCTCAGGCTCTTGTGCGAACTACGCGGGCTCGACCCGAACCTGCACATCAAAGCCTTTACTGCCATCGAAGTTCGACATCTGGCCCGGAGAATCTTTCGTATGTCGATTCCCGATACGCTCGAAGTCTTAAGGGAGGCTGGTCTCGGGTCGCTCACCGGCGGAGGGGCCGAGATTTTCGATGCCTCGGTTCGCGACAAGATTTGCCGCGGGAAAGAGACGGCGGCGGAATGGCTCGATGTTCATCGCATCTGGCACGGCATGGGCGGACGCACCACTTGTACTATGCTTTACGGACATATCGAGACCCTGGTCCAGCGGGTTGATCATTTACGCCAGCTACGCGAATTGCAGGATGAAACCGGCGGTTTCACTGGGTTCGTTCCCTTTGCTTTCGAGCCGCTCACCACTGTGCTTGCCCATATCAAACCGGCTTCCGCCTTTGAGCAGCTGCGTAATCTTGCGGTTAGCCGCATCTATCTCGATAACATCGATCATCTTACCGCCTATTGGGTGAGCATGGGACTTCCCCTGGCGCAGGTTTCGCTCAGCTATGGCGTGGATGATCTCCACGGCACGATCATGGAGGAAAAAATCTTTCATATGGCCGGTGCCACCACCCCTCAGGAATTGACTGTCGCGACCTTGGAGCAGGCCATCCGCGAAGCGGGTCGCGAACCGGTCCAGCGTGACAGTTATTATCGGCATATCGGCTCCCCGCGTCCTATTTCCTCGAACGGCGCCTCTCCCGTCGAAGCGGAATTGGCCTGCGCCTAACGAGTGCAGGCATCGCTGCGCATCGGTTGCGTTAAATATCTCAACGCTCGACCGTTGATTCGTGGTTGGCCAGGGAAAATCGAATTCGATCATCCATCCGAGCTCTGCCATCGCCTGGCCCGCGGCGAGCTCGATGTCGCACTGGTCTCCAGTTTCGAATTTCTGCGCAATCCGATTTATGGAATCTTCGATGATATTTCGATCTCGTCCGACGGCTCAGTTTACAGCGTCGTTGTCGCCCATCGCGGAGAGTTCTCCGAAATCGAAGAGATCGAATTGGATCCGGCAGCCTTGACCTCTGTCGCTTTACTGCGGTGTTTGCTCGCGGAATCACACTTAAATCTGAGATTCGTTAGTGCGTCGGCGGCGAAACCTTTGGGTCGGCAACGCGGGCTCCTGCTCATTGGCGACCAGGCAATTCGCTTTCGCCAGGACCACCCGCATGAATTTGAATTCTGGGACCTGGGGAAAGAATGGGAGAAGACGTTCCATCTTCCATTCGTCTACGCCCTTTGGCTCATTCGGCCGGAGGTTTTGGATGCAAAGGCGATGGCGAATCGCTTGCGCGCGCTTCGGAATGAAAATCTGGCGAATCTTGATGTGTTAATTGCCGCGGAAGAAGATTTCGACCACGAGTTTTGCAAAGTCTACTACAACGATTATTTGCGATTCTATTTCGGCGAAAAGGAGAAGGAAGGCCTGAGAAAATTTCAAAGATTATGCGAAAGGCACGGGCTCCTGCCAGAGCGCGAGATCGAGTTCAACGTCGTGTAGCTAGGACCAGGCGCCGGACCTTCGAATCCCGTTATGGTCGCCATCGCAGATTACGCGACTGAAGCCTTCTCTCTATCTAAATATAAGGGCTTTCTGAAGGACCATCCAAGCGCTCTATCTCATAAGGTGGCTGGTCTGGTGCCGATCCCATGAACGCAGAGCAAGCTTTAGCGTGGGTCAAAGAATGTGGGATCGCCGTGGAGTCGGCACGTGCCAGCGTTCCTAGTCTCGCTCAACTCGTAGCAGGAGAACCATTGCGGGGTAGTTGGTGGGCACATCCGAAGGGTAACGATATATTTTTGCTCTCGCGAGCGATTCGCAGTTCTCCCGACGTTTTGGTGTGCCGACTCGTAGATGGAAAAATTACCTACGTTCATCGGCGTCTGTGGCCCGCCCTCGTCAGGTTGGCTGGCCGGTTTTCCAAGCACAGGCTTGCGGCTGTTTAAGAAGCGCACACTCATGCGGGCAAGCACAAACTGCTGGAGACCCCATTTCCCGAGTGGGTGCTGCAGGAGATTATGGGAGTCGCGCAGAAGCTGACCGAGAAAGAGGCCGCTTCACAATTGGCGTTCCTTCTATAATTATCATTTTGTCATGCGAGGTCTGATCATGCCGGCATCCACTCGTGTTCGCCTACTTCGAGGGAGTGGTGTGCTGCTCATTCTACTCGGGATCGTGCATCTAGTGGCAACGCCCCACATTGCTACGCTTATTCAACATTCTGCCTCTAGGGCCGCGGCCGACCGGCTCGCCCCTCCCATGCTCCTGAATCATGTCTTGGTCGGACTGTTGCTGTTTCCTCTGGGATATCTGACGGTTTATGCGGCGCCATATTCGGCGGTTGGCCTCGCGTGGGCGCAGGTGGTCGTGCGGACGACTGCTCTCACAGTCGCGACATTACCCGTGACGCTGCTTGCGCTTATGGGCGTACGCTACTTCGACGCGCCGCTTTTCGTGCTCGGTGCCGCTGTGGTCGTTGCCGCGGCTGCGACGTTGCTCGTGGCCGCTTTTAGCAAATCACGCGGCGAATTCAGCGCGACCACTCGGGACGAGACAACCGCCTAATTGTAAGACTCAACGCTTCAACTTTCGCTTCTGCTCGATCTTGTAAGAGAACCCTGGTGGGAATAAGGTAATCGGTGCAAAGCCGATGGATCATTGCGCCGCCTGAAGAGCTGAATGGCGCCCCGATTTCGTGGAGCGAAATCTGCAAGTCAGCGTGCATTGCGCGCTTGCTGATGCGCAAAGGTTTTGCAAGTGCCGAGGATGTTGAGGATTTTCTGCGGCCGCGTCTGAAATCGTTGAGTGATCCGTTCATGCTTCCGAACATGGAAAAGGCGGTCGCGCGAATTCTCGCTGCGGTGGATCTACATGAACGAATCGTGCTTTTTGGCGATTACGATGTCGATGGCGTAACTTCGCTCGCGCTCTTGTCGGAAATGCTGCGCGCCTACGGCGGGGAGTCGGAATTATTTCTGCCGTTGCGGATGGAGGAGGGTTACGGCTTGAGTTGCGAAGGCGTGGAGCGTTGCTTGGAGCAACATCGTCCGCAACTTTTGGTCGCGATCGATTGCGGTACATCCTCCGTGGAAGAGATTGCTAATCTTGGTCGGCGTAGTGTCGATGTGATTGTGCTGGATCATCATGAACCAAAGTCGGCGTTGCCGGAATGTGTCGCGATCGTTAATCCAAAAACCGATCCCAATTCGCCGTTTCATTATTTGTGCAGCGTGGGAATCGTCTTCAAACTTTGCCATGCGCTATTGAAAACCCGACCACTCGCGGATTTTGATCTCAAGCCAAAACTCGATCTTGTTGCGCTCGGGACAGTAGCCGACATCGTCCCACTGGTAGGGGAAAATAGAACTTTCGCTCAGCGCGGCGCCATTGAGATCGCCCGTTCGCAGCGGCCCGGCCTCAAGAAATTGATGGAGATCGCAGCAGTACGACCTCCAATTTTGACGGAAGACATTGGTTTTCGCCTTGGTCCGCGATTGAACGCAGCGGGACGGCTGAGCACGGCAGAAAAATCGCTTCAACTTCTCCTCACGAAAGATTCAGATGAAGCCGCTGTTCTGGCGGACTTACTCGACAAACAAAACCGGGAACGAC
>Ga0207130_1147_pt1 | contig 20643 bp, 33 predicted proteins | sample Alteio_BWMinHeat_16_FD_153545 | JGI IMG/M metagenome (GOLD analysis project Ga0207130, IMG submission 153545) | Enriched cells from forest soil in Barre Woods Harvard Forest LTER site, Petersham, Massachusetts, United States -... | ecosystem: Environmental > Terrestrial > Soil > Temperate forest >... | reverse complement strand
GTGGCGATGAATCCTGTTGATCATCCGGATGGCGGCGGTGAAGGCCGCACCTCGGGCGGTCGTCATCCGGTGACGCCGTGGGGCAAGGGTACCAAGGGTAATAAGACCCGCAAAAACAAGCGTACGAGCAGACTGATTGTCCGTTCGCGCCGCAAAGCAAAGAAAGCGTAAGGAGTAGTATATGACGCGTTCAGTTTGGAAAGGCCCGTTCGTGGATGGATATCTGCTTGCCAAGGCCGACAAGGCAAGGTCGAGCTCGCGTAATCAGATCGTCCAGATCTGGTCGCGTCGTTCCACCATCCTGCCGCAGTTCGTGGGCATCACGTTCGGTGTCTATAACGGCAAGAAATTCATCCCGGTGCTGGTGACGGAAGACATGATCGGCCACAAGTTCGGCGAATTCGCCCCGACCCGTCTCTTCACGGCTCACGGCGGTGGCGATAAAAAAGCTGCTGCAGCATAAGGAAGCATGAGTATGGCACAGGCAAAAAAGAAAAGTCAGGACGAAGCCAAGGCGAAGCCCGTGGTAAAGACCAAGGTCAAGGCCGCCAAAGCTGAACCCAAGGCCGAAGCGAGGGCGATCGTCAACCGCCTGCGCATCAGCCCCATCAAGCTCGGTTACGTCGCGGGCCTTATCCGCGGCATGAAGGTGGAGCAGGCGCTCACCCAGCTGGCATTTTCCAACAAGCGTATCGCTCGCGATGTCCGCAAGGCCGTGCAGTCGGCGGTCGCGAATGCCGAAAACAATTTCAACATGAACGTCGACGATCTCATCGTCGCCGAGGCATGGGTCGGAAAAGGTATCGTGATGAAACGCATGCACACGCGCGCTCGTGGCCGCGGCGCACGTATTCTGAAGCCGTTTTCCAACATCACGATCATCCTGCGCGAAAAAGGAGAATAAGGCATGGGTCAAAAGATTAATCCGATCGGTCTTCGCTTGGGGATCAACAAGACGTGGGATTCGCGCTGGTTTGCAACCGGTGAGAATTTTGCCGACAAGCTGCATGAAGACATCAACATCCGTAAATACCTGAAGAAGAACCTTGGCTCTGCCGGTATCAGCCGCATCGTGATTGAACGCCCGACGAAGAAGGCGCGCATCACCATCCATACCGCGCGCCCCGGCGTCGTCATCGGCAAAAAGGGTGCGGACATCGAGAAGATCAAGAAGGACCTGGGCAAGTTCACCAAAGACGAGGTGCATTTGAACATCGTCGAAATCCGCAAGCCCGAGATCGACGCAGTGCTCATTGCCGAAAGCATCACGCAGCAGCTCGAACGCCGCATCGCCTTCCGCCGCGCCATGAAACGCGCCGTGCAGTCGGCCCTGCGTCTGGGTGCGCTCGGTATCCGAATCAACTGCTCCGGCCGTCTGGGTGGTAACGAAATCGCCCGTATGGAATGGTATCGCGAAGGTCGCGTGCCCCTTCATACCTTGCGCGCCGATGTAGATTATGGTACAGCCGAGGCCCTCACGACCTACGGGATTATCGGTGTGAAAGTATGGGTTTTCAAGGGCGAGATAATGGCCCACGATCCTATGGCGCAAGACAAGAAAGACGTCGAGCGCACCACCGGCAACGAATTGATATAAGAAGATACGCTTATGATGAGTCCAAAAAAGACCAAATTCCGTAAGGCCCACAAAGGCCGCATCCATGGCAACGCCAAAGGGGGATTCACCCTCAATTTCGGCGAATATGGCTTAAAGGCCCTTGAACCTGAGCGCGTCACCGCGCGTCAGATCGAGGCTGCCCGCCGCGCCATCTCCCGCCATGTAAAGCGCGTGGGACGCCTCTGGATTCGCATCTTCCCGGATGTGCCCGTGACCCGCAAGCCCGCCGAAGTGCGCATGGGTTCGGGTAAGGGATCCGTGGAATTCTGGGTAGCGCGCGTGCATCCCGGCCGTATCCTGTTTGAGATCGACGGCGTGCCGGAAGCCATTGCCCGCGAAGCCCTGACACTTGCAGCAGCGAAGCTGCCGATTAAGACGAAGTTTATCGCCCGCCTCGGGGAGGGGCATTGATTATGACGAACATCTCGGAATTTCGCGGTAAGACCCGCGACGAACTGAAAGACAAGGCGCTGGAGCTCAAGAAGGAGCTGTTTAACCTGCGTTTTCAGGTGGCAACCGGCGAGCTTACCAATACCAGTCGCTTCAGCACCGTGCGCCGCGACATCGCACGCGTCAAGACGGCGATGAACGAGCCCGAGGGCATGGTCATCAAGGCGAAGAAGGACAAGACGGCAGCCAAGCCCGTCAAGGTCAAGGCCGCAAAGCCTGCTAAAGAAGCGAAAGAACCCAAGGCAAAGAAAGCCGCAACGAAGAAGAAAGCGTCAGGAGAATAAACGATGCCGAAACGGATATTACAAGGCGTAGTCGTGAGCGACAAAGCGGACAAGACCGTGACCGTCCGCGTAGAGCGCCGCTACACCCACCCGATCTACAAAAAGACCGTGCGCAGCTCGAAGAAATACGCAGCACACGACGAGCAGAACAAGTTCAAAGTCGGCGATGTGGTGAAGATCGTGGAATCCCGCCCCATCTCCAAATCCAAGAAATGGGCTGTGGTTTACGAATAAGATAACGAGTTTTGACACGCGGGACGATTCGCGTGAACGCTGATGGGGACTCGGTCCCCGGACATTGAAGGACAGAGACTATGATACAAATGCAATCCAATCTTGATGTAGCCGATAATTCCGGCGCAAAGCGCGTCGAGTGCATCAAGGTGCTCGGCGGTTCCAAGCGCAAGACCGCTTCGGTGGGCGACGTCATCGTCGTTTCCATTAAAGACGCCATTCCCCGCGGCAAGGTCAAAAAAGGCCAGGTACACCGCGCCGTGATCGTGCGCACCGCGTTTGCCGTGCGCCGTCCCGATGGCAGCGCCATCCGCTTCGACCGTAACGCGGCGGTGCTGGTGACCAAGGATAATGAGCCTATCGGTACCCGTATCTTCGGCCCGGTCGTGCGCGAGCTGCGCTCCAAGCGCTTCATGAAGATCGTCTCGCTCGCTCCGGAAGTGTTGTAGTTTATAATTAGGACGCGATTTTTCAGCCACCCCACCAACCCTGAAAAATCGCTAAGGAAGAATATAAGGATAGTGTTATGACGCAGAAAAAACTGAAAATCAAAAAAGGCGACGAAGTGATCGTCATTGCCGGCAAGGACAAAGGCAAAAAAGGCGCCATTCTTTCGGTCATCCGCGATACGGATCGCGTTGTCGTCTCCGGTGTGAATCTCATCAAGCGCCATACGAAACCGGGCCGCGATAGCGCCGGTGGTATCATCAGCAAGGAAGCGACGATCCACATCTCGAACGTCGCTCTCGTTGACCCGAAAGAAGGCAAGGCCACCCGCGTGGGTTATAAAGAGCTCGCAGACGGCAAAAAAGTCCGTGTTGCACGCCGCTCCGGTGAGACCATCGCTTAAACGCAAGGAATGCCGACGCGCATATGCCGGCGTATTCCTTTATTGAGCAAAAAGATGAAGGCAGTCATTTGCGGTTGCTGTTTTATCCTCTTGGCGGCTTCATACCCGTTTCAGTCGAATGCACAGAAAATAAGCACACCCTTCACCGCTACCACGACGTCAGGTGCGAGTAATATAACGCCTGTCGCAGTGGACCCTTCCATTTCCGTACAGGAGATGGCGGTGGAATGTGCCCTGGCTCAGGCGGCGGAGACCGCCGGAGAGCATCGTAGGCCGCTCTCTAATCCGCTGGGTACGGCTTTCAAGGCAGGCTTATGCACGGGGAAGGTGCAGACCTATATGCTTACGGCTCAATCCGATAACCCTTCCTGCTTCCCGAAAATCAGCATGGAAGAGGGGATTGCCATCTTTGTGAAATGGGCGGCCGCAAATCCTAACCGTGCTTCCGACGGCTATATCGAGGGATTAAAAGCGGCCTTTGACGATGCCGTGCCCTGCCTGAGAAAATAAGGGGTGGGCTTAAATAGAAGGCCTTCATAATGCACTCATCTTACGGGCTTTATTGCGGCGGTTTTTAATTTTTATCCTTTTGCCCACTTTTCATTTGCAATCCCTCTGGTTTTAAGTATAAATCCCGTCCTCTTCAGATTTCTGCCCGGCATAATCCGGCACTTTACAGAGAGAATGAAATGACAAAAACGGCTAAAAAATCAGAGGCTTCCGAGCCTCGTCTCCAGGCGCTTTACGTGACCTCCATTCGTGCGGAATTGCAAAAGCAGTTCGGCTACAAGAATACGATGGAAGTCCCGAAGCTCGAAAAAATAGTTATTAACATGGGCTTAGGCGAAGCCGTCGATGACGGCAAGGTCATTGATGCCGCGACCCAGGAGCTTGCGCTCATTTCCGGCCAGAAACCGGTCGTGACAAAGTCGCGCAAGTCCATCGCAGGCTTCAAGCTGCGCGAAAATCTGCCCATCGGTGCGAAAGTGACGCTGCGCAAACAGCGCATGTATGAATTCCTCGACCGTCTCATCACGGTAGCGATGCCGCGTATCCGTGATTTTCGCGGTGTGCCTCCTAAAAGTTTCGATGGTCGCGGCAACTATACGCTGGGCTTGAAAGAGCAGATCATCTTCCCGGAAATCAATTACGACAAGGTGGATAAGATCCGCGGTATGGACATTTCGTTCATCACCACTGCTAAAACCGATGCTGAAGCGCGTGCACTGCTCGCCGGCTTCCAGTTTCCCTTCATTAAATAGAGGACAATCCGATGGCAAAACTGAGCTCCATTGAAAAGAACAACCGCCGCGCACGTATGGCGAAGCAGCAGTCCAAAAAACGTGCTGCGCTTAAGGCTATCGTGATGGATAAGAACGTGACGATGGAAGAGCGCTTTGCTGCACAGATTAAACTCTCGGCCATGCCCCGCAACGGTGCCAAGAACCGTGTGCGCAACCGCTGCGCAATCACCGGCCGCCCGCGCGGAAACTACCGCAAATTCAAACTCTGCCGTATCAAACTGCGCGAGCTGGGCTCGTTCGGCCAGATTCCCGGTCTCGTCAAATCCAGCTGGTAAGGAATTTTCTCATGGCGATGAACGACCTCCTCTCTGACATGATTGCCCGCATCAAGAACGGCCAGAAAGCCCGCCTTGCGCAGGTGAAATGCCGCCCGTCGAAGCTTTGCAGCAATGTGCTCGAAGTGCTCAAGAACGAAGGGTATATCCGCGACTGGCGCGTGCTTGAAGAGGGCAACAAGAAAGATATCGAGATCGATCTCAAGTATCACGAGGGCGATCCGGTCATCAAGGAAATCAAGCGCAAATCGAAGCCGGGACGCCGCAGCTATGGCTCTATCAAGAAGCTGCCGAAATTCTTCAACGGCCTCGGCATCGCGATTCTTTCTACGTCCAAGGGTGTGATGTCTGATTTTGATGCACGCCACGCCAATGTCGGCGGCGAAGTGCTGTGCAGCGTATTCTAGGAGAGCATGTATGTCACGCATAGGTAAATTAGCGATAGCGGTACCCGACAAGGTGAAGGTCGATATCAAAGGCCAGGAAGTCATCGTAAAGGGTGCCAAGGGCGAACTGAAACTCGTTGTAAGCAGTGATGCGAAGGTTTCATTCACCGACGGCAAGGTCCACGTGGAACCTGCCAACGACACGAAGAAGGCACTGGCCATGTGGGGCACGGCGCGCGCCATCATCAATAATATGGTGAAGGGCGTTTCCGAAGGATTCAGCATCCGCATCGAAATCGTGGGCGTGGGTTTCCGCGCTGCGGTGGACAAGGGCATGCTTACCCTGTCGCTGGGCTTCAGCCATGAAATCAAGTACGTGATTCCTCACGGCATAGAAATCAAGGCGGAGAAACCGACCCTCATCGTCATCTCCGGCGCTGACAAGCAGTTGGTGGGCCAGGTGGCGGCCGAGCTGCATCGCCTGCGCCGTGTTGACCCCTACAAGGGCAAGGGCGTGCTCTATGAAGGCAAGAAGATTCGCCGCAAAGAAGGCAAGAAGAAATAAGGATAGAATTTTATGGCAAAACAACCTCATCTATTACAACGCCGCAAGCAACGCGTGCGTACTGCAATCCGCAAGAAAGCGGTTGGTCGTGTACGTCTTTCCATATTCCGCTCGGGCAAGCATATCTATGCCCAGCTTATCGATGACAGCAAGGGCGTTACCCTTGCACATGCGTCGACCGTGGAGAAGGATTTGAAAGTAAAGTCCGGCTCGACCGCCGACGCTGCAAAGCAGGTGGGCGTTCTCATTGCCGAGCGTGCGAAAAAAGCACAGGTGAAGGAGGTCGTCTTTGATCGCGGCGGGTACCTCTATCACGGCCGCGTGAAGGCGTTGGCGGATGGCGCCCGTGAAGGTGGCCTGTCATTCTAATAATGAACAAAGAACAGATTTTAAAAAGGAATTAAGATGGCACGCGAACATAAAGCGCCGGGAAAAGAAGAAAACGATGGCATCATTGACAAGCTCGTCTCTGTCAATCGCGTCGCGAAGGTGGTCAAGGGCGGTAAGCGCTTTGGCTTTGCAGCGCTCGTTGTCGTAGGTGATCAGAAGGGTCGCGTTGGTTACGGTAGCGGCAAGTCGAAGGAAGTCAGCGATGCCGTCAAGAAGGCGACGGAAGATGCCAAGAAGCACATGATCCGCATCGCGTTGCGCGAAGGCCGCACGCTGCATCATGACTGCTCGGGACGTTTCGGTGCGGGCAAGGTGCATCTGCGCACGGCTTCGCCCGGTACCGGTATCATCGCCGGCGGTCCGATGCGCGCTGTATTCGAAGCCCTGGGCGTGGCCGACGTGGTGGCCAAATCCATCGGCACCTCCAATCCGCACAACATGGTGAAAGCCACGTTTGACGCGCTTGTAAATATGAAGAGCCCGCGCGCCATCGCTGCAAAGCGCGGCAAAAAAGTAGGCGAGATCATCGGCCGCCGCGAGGTGGGTGCTGACTCCAAAGAAAAAGCAGAAGAACACAAAGAATAACCTGAGGTGTGACCATGGTCGAAAAGAAAACAAAGACAGAAGCGGCTGACACTGCTGCCAAGGCTCCTAAAAAGGCGTCCGCGGCAAAGGCTCAGGCCCCGAAGCAGGCAGCGCCTGCGAAAGAAAAGAAGGTTGCCAAGTCCGGCGGCGCGACCGTTACGGTTGTGCAGGTGGGAAGCCCTATCGGCCGCCAGGGATATCAGCGCGCGACACTTATCGGGCTGGGCCTGAACAAGCTGCAGCGCACCCGTACACTTGAGGACACGCCCTCGGTACGCGGCATGATCGAGAAAGTAAAACATCTGGTGAAAGTGGTTGAATAATATGCTCAACGAAATCAAAGATAACCAAGGCGCACATAAGCGCCGCATGCGCGTCGGTCGCGGTATCGGCAGCGGCAAAGGCAAAACCTGCGGTCGCGGCGGTAAAGGCCAGACGGCCCGTACCGGCGTACGCATCAAGGGATTCGAAGGCGGTCAGATGCCCATCCATCGCCGTCTGCCCAAGCGCGGCTTTAACCAGCATAAGCGTATTGAGTTGGCGGTCGTCAATATCGGCGATCTCCAGAGAGCGGTTGATGCGGGCACTCTGGATGCGGCAAAGCCCGTCACCATTGAAACGCTCGTCGAAGCGGGTATCGCACGCTCGAACCCCAACGGCGTGAAGCTGCTCTCCAAGGGCACCCTCAAGGCGAAGCTCACGATCAATGTGACCCGCGCTTCCAAGACTGCCACCGAGGCAGTGGAGAAGGCCGGCGGCAAAGTGACGGTGGCTGCGTAAGAATAGTCCCTTAAGTCATTCGTCTTCGGACTGGGTTTCGATAACGAGTGACTCATAACGCATAACGAATGACGAGTTACGATCCATGGTCTCTGCCGCAGAACGACTTGCAAGTAATTTCGATTTCAGCGTCATTGGCAAGGCAACCGAATTAAAATCACGCTTGTGGTTCGTCATGGTTGCCCTGATCGTGGCGCGGGTCGGCGCCTATATTCCCATTCCCGGTATCAACCTCCAGATCATAGCCGATAACTTCAAGTCGCATGCCGGCGGCGTATTCGGCGTGTTCAATATGTTCTCAGGCGGCTCGCTTTTCCGCATGTCCATTTTCGCGCTTGCGATCATGCCCTACATTTCCGCCTCCATTATTATCCAGTTGATGACGATCGCTTCGCCGCATCTCGCCGCGCTTAAAAAAGAAGGCGAGTCGGGCAGGCGCAAGATAAACCAGTACACCCGCTACGGCACCGTGTTTCTGGCGTTCATTCAGGGCTACGGCATTTCGAACTGGCTGGAAAGCATGCATGCGGCAAACGGCATGTCCGCCGCGCTCGATCCGGGTCTGTTCTTCCGTCTCACCACGGCGATGACGCTGGTCGGCGGCACCATGTTTCTCATGTGGCTGGGCGAGCAGATCACCGCGCGCGGCATTGGCAACGGCACTTCGCTCATCATTTTCTCAGGCATTGTCGCGGGCTTCCCCGGTGCCATTGCCAAGACGCTGGATCTGGGGCGCACCGGCGCGCTGCCGACGCAGGTTATCGTCTGCATCGTGCTAGGCGCGCTTATCATGGTTGCTTTCATCGTATTCATGGAACGTGCGCAACGGCGCATCATCGTCCAGTATCCCAAGCGTCAGGTAGGGCTTAAGATTATGGGCGGCGAGAGCTCGCATCTGCCGCTTAAGCTCAATATGTCCGGCGTCATTCCGCCGATCTTCGCCAGCTCAATCCTGCTGTTTCCGCTGACGCTTGCCGGATTTACCCAAGGCAAAGGCCCCTCGTGGATAACCACGCTTACGGCCTATCTGGGACATGGCCAGCCGCTCTATATCGTGCTGTATATGGCGATCATCATTTTCTTCTCTTTCTTCTATACCTCGGTCGTTTTCAATACCAATGAGACGGCAGACAATCTCAAAAAATACGGCGGTTTTATTGCGGGCATCCGTCCAGGCAAGAACACGGCAGACTATCTTGACTATGTGCTGACGCGACTCACGACGCTTGGTGCGATTTACCTTGCTGTCGTCTGCGCCCTGCCGGAAGTGCTTATCGCCAATTACAACATTCCTTTCTACTTAGGCGGTACGAGCATCCTGATTTCCATCAACGTGCTGATGGATTTCGTAGCGCAGGTGCAATCCCATCTTTTTGCGCATCAGTACGAAGGGCTCATCAAGAAAGCGAAGCTGAAGGGCAAGGGCCGGTAACGGGATAATTCGAGCCATCGAATCATCGGGGAGACTATGCAACTTATTCTACTAGGTCCCCCGGGAGCGGGGAAGGGAACACAGGCGGAACTTCTGGAAAAGAAGCTTAAGTGCCCCAAGCTCTCCACCGGAGACATGCTGCGCGCCGCCGTGAAGGCGGGCACCGACATCGGGAAGCAGGCCGACGCGGTCATGAAGGCAGGCCAGCTCGTTTCCGACGACATTATGGTGAATCTCATCCGCGAACGTATCAGCGCTACTGATTGCGCCAACGGATTCATCCTTGATGGGTTTCCGCGCACCATCGCTCAGGCCGAGGCGCTGGACAAGACGCTTGCCGCCATCGGTAAGCCTCTTAACCTTGTCATCGAGCTTACGGTTAACGACTCCATCCTGGTGGAGCGCATTGCCGGGCGCTTTTCCTGCGCCAAATGCGGTGCGGGCTATCACGACAGCTTCAAACCCACCAAAGTGGAAGGTGTCTGCGATGTCTGCGGTTCCAGAGAGTTTACCCGCCGCAAAGACGACAACCGCGAGACGGTTAAATCGCGCCTGGAGGCCTATCATGCGCAAACCGCTCCCTTGCTGCCTTATTACGAGGGCAGGGGCATCTTAAAAAGCGTGGATGGCATGGCGGATATCCACGCGGTTACGCAGGCGATTAACAAAGTGCTGGAAAGCGCTTCAAAGTGATTGACAGGGGCGAAAATATTCCTATTATTCGCGCTCCTGCGGCAGAACTATTCTGCGCAACGAAACAGATAAGCAATTGAATTAAGGAGATTTTGTGGCTCGTATTGCTGGTGTAAACATTCCCACCGCCAAGCGCCTGGTCATTGCGCTGCAGTATATTCACGGTATTGGCGAGAAAAATGCCGCGGATATCTGCCATAAAACCGGTATCAGCGAGAGCAAACGCGTGCATCAGCTGACGGAAACCGAAGTCAGCAAAATCCGTGAAACGATTGACCGCGATTATTCAGTGGAAGGCGACCTTCGTCGTGAAGTTTCCATGAATATCAAGCGCTTGGTTGATCTCGGCTGCTATCGCGGCCTGCGTCACCGCAAGCGTCTGCCCGTACGTGGCCAACGCACCCACACCAACGCCCGCACCCGCAAGGGCAAGGCAAAGCCGATTGCCGGCAAGAAAATCGCCACCAAGAAATAATATACAGAAATAAACAAAGGACCTGACCGTTATGGCCCAAGCACAAGCAGCAGCAACGACCGACAAAAAAGAAGAAGGTGGCCGCATCAAGAAACGCGAGCGCAAGAATATCAGCGCTGGCGTAGTGCATGTGAACGCATCGTTCAACAACACGATCGTGACCATCACCGACATGCAGGGCAACACGATTTCCTGGTCGTCCGCCGGTGCGCACGGTTTCAAGGGTTCGCGTAAATCCACTCCGTACGCCGCACAGGTGACTGCCGATGCCGCCGCACGCAAGGCGCAGGAGCATGGGCTCAAGACGGTGCTTGTGGAAGTGAAAGGCCCCGGTACGGGTCGTGAATCCGCGCTGCGCGCATTGCAGGCTGCAGGGCTTGTCGTCACCTCGATTAAGGACGTGACGCCCGTTCCGCACAACGGTTGCCGCCCGCCCAAACGCCGCAGGGTCTAAGGCATAGAAGAATTCGAACCGATTGAAACGCTAACGAAACGAGGACGATTGTGATAAGCAAAAACTGGCAGGATCTGATTAAACCGGGCAAGCTCGAAATCGACACCGCGAAGAACAACCCGAACATTGCGACCATTGTGGCCGAACCGCTTGAGCGCGGCTTTGGGCATACGCTGGGTGTCGCATTGCGCCGCGTGCTGCTCTCGAGCTTACAGGGTGCCGCAGTGACCTCGATCAAGATCGAAGGCGTGCTGCATGAGTTCTCCGCCGTTCCGGGCGTACGTGAAGACGTAACCAACATCGTGCTCAACATCAAGGAGCTGCGCATCAAGGTGCATAGCGCCGAGAAGAAGCGCCTCACGCTGCAGGCGACCGGCCCGTGCGAAGTCACCGCCGCCATGATCGAAGCCACGCATGACGTCGAGATCATCAACAAGGATCACGTCATCTGCACGCTGGACAAGGGTTCCAAGCTGCACATGGAGTTCATCGTCGAGACCGGCAAGGGCTATGTCCGCGCTTCGCAGAACCGTCCCGCAGACGCGCCCATCGGCCTCATCCCGGTCGATGCGCTGTTCTCCCCCGTGCGCAAGGTCAGCTACAAGGTCGACCACAGCCGCGTGGGTCAGGTCACCGACTACGACAAACTCGCCCTCTCGGTCGAAACCGATGGCACGATCTCGCCGGAAGATGCAGTGGCGTTTGCCGCCCGCATCCTGCAGGATCAGCTGCGCCACTTCGTAAACTTCGAAGAGCAGGTGATTGAGGAGAAGAAGGAAGACAAGTCGGAACTCAAGTTCAGCCCATACCTGCTCAAGAAGGTCGACGAGCTCGAGCTTTCCGTACGCTCGGCCAACTGCCTCAAGAACGACAACATCGTTTACATTGGCGACCTCGTGCAGAAGACCGAGAGCGAAATGCTCAAGACCCCGAACTTCGGCCGCAAGTCGCTTAACGAAATCAAGGAAGTGCTCACGGGCATGGGCCTCAAGTTCGGCATGGAAGTGACGGACTGGCCGCCGGAAAACATCGAGGACCTCGCACGTAAATTCGAGGATCCCTACTAGGAGATTGGACTATGCGTCATAACATCAGCGGCCGTAAACTCGGCGTCACCAGCGCCCATCGTAAAGCGATGTTCCACAACCTCTGCCATGCCCTCATAAAGCATGAACAGATCCTCACGACCTTGCCCAAGGCGAAGGATCTGCGTCCGGTTGTCGAGCGTCTCATCACGCTTGGAAAGCGTGGCGGCCTGCATGCGCGTCGTCAGGCCATTGCGGAAATCAAAGATCTGGCCATGGTAGAGAAGCTGTTCTCCGTCATTGCCGAACGCTACAAGGCCCGCAAGGGTGGTTATACCCGCGTACTCAAGGCCGGCTTCCGCGTTGGCGACAATGCTCCGCTCGCCATCATCGAGCTCGTCGATCGCGATGAATCTGCCAAGGGCAAGGATTCAGGCCCCGTGGAAATGCGCGAGACGGAAGAGCCCCAGGCGGCGTAACGTCAGGGCGTGCATAAATGCTAAAAGGGCGGCTTAGGCCGCCCTTTTATTTTGTGCGTATCGGCACTATATTTCCTGCAGAAGGAGGGCGTATGGCTCGCATTTTCGTTCTGGTAATCGTATTATTTTCCGCACTTTCAGGTGCAGCCTTGGCGGCTGACCAAGTCCCCGTTTCACGCGATCAGGTAACGCTGTCCTTTGCGCCTATCGTCAAACGCGTCGTGCCTGCCGTGGTCAATATCTACATCCGTCATGTGGAAAAAGCGCAGCCGTCGCCGTTCATGAACGATCCGTTTTTCAGCCAGTTCTTCGGCGGTGACTTTGGCGGATTGTCTAAAGACCGCGTGGTGCAGTCGCTGGGCTCCGGCGTCATTGTGGGTAGCGACGGTACCATCGTCACCAGCTATCATGTGGTCAAGGGCAGCGACAAAATCACCGTGGTACTTTCCGACCGGCGTGAATTCGAGGGGCATGTGGAGAAGAGCGACGAGCATTTCGATCTGGCGGTCCTCAAGGTGGATACGAAAGGCGCGAAGCTGCCCACGCTTGATTTGCGCGATTCTGACACGCTGGAGGTGGGCGATCTGGTGCTGGCCATCGGCAATCCGTTTGGCGTGGGCCAGACGGTCACCAGCGGCATTATCTCGGCGCTTGCCCGTTCCGCCTCCGACATATCGGACTATCAGTTCTTCATCCAGACGGACGCCGCCATCAACCCCGGCAATTCCGGCGGCGCGCTTGTCGACATGCAGGGCAGGCTGATTGGCATCAACACGGCTATTTATTCGCGCAGTGGCGGCTATCAGGGTATCGGCTTCGCCATTCCGGCCAATATGGTGAACACCATGCTCAAGGGCCAGGTGAACAAGTCCGGTGGCCTCATTCAGCCGTATTTCGGTGTCAGCGTCCAGTCCGTCACGCAGGAGATCGCGGATGCGCAAGGGCTGCCGTTTCCGCGCGGCATACTGGTGCAGGCAGTGGCGTCTGACAGTCCTGCCGAGAAAGCAGGTATCAAGCCAGGTGACATCATTACTGCCATCGGCACGGGAGAAATTGATAATTCCCAGGGCCTCAACGTCCGCCTGGCGACCACAGGCATCGGCGTGTCGGTCAATGTGAAGCTCTGGCGCGCTGGCGGGGAAGTGGTGGTGCCCGTCACCTTTACGCAGCCTCCCGCGGAGAAGGAAATCAAGAAAGTGACGCTTAAGGGCAATCATCCCTTAGACGGCACCACCGTTGCCATACTGACGCCTGAAATGGCAGGGAAGCTGCATGTGAAATTGGATGAATCGCGAGTGGTGGTAATAAGCGCGCCGGAAGGCACGGGGCTGGGCCTCAGCATTGAACCGGGCGATATTATCGTGGAAGTAAACAGTAAGCAGGTTCATTCCGTCGCGGACCTTGAACAGGCTCTCTTGGGGCATCCGCACGGCATGCAGATAGTGCTGGTGCGCGGCGGCATGGTGCTCACCATGACGGTGCGGCGATGAGCAACTTATTCGCACAACAGGCGGCCAATGCCGCACCTCTTGCCGACCGGCTTCGGCCCAGGTCGTTTGCCGACGTGGTGGGGCAGGAGCATCTAACGGGCGAGGAGGGGCCGCTCGGGCGGATGGTGAAATCGCGCCAGTTTGCCTCCGTAATCCTCTGGGGACCGCCGGGCTGTGGCAAGACCACGATTGCGCGATTGCTCTCCAGCGAGAGCGGTTACGAAATGGAGGCTGTCTCCGCCGTCACAACCGGCGTGGTTGAGCTCAAAAAGCTGTTTGAAAAAGCGGCGGCACGGCTGCAGGACGGCGTGCGGACATTGCTGTTTGTCGATGAAATCCATCGCTTCAATCGCGCGCAGCAGGATGTGTTCCTGCCCTATGTCGAGAACGGCACGGTGCTGCTGGTGGGCGCTACGACGGAGAATCCGTCATTCGAGCTCAATTCCGCGCTTCTTTCACGATGCCGTGTGCTGGTGCTGCGCCGGTTAGATGATGCCGCGTGCAAGCGCCTGCTGGAGCGTGCCGAGCAGCAGACCAAACGCAAGCTGCCGCTGGAAGAGGATGCCTTTGCAACCTTATGCGCCATGGCGGATGGTGACGGGCGGTATTTCCTCAATCTCGTGGAGGAGATTTATAACGCGGCTCCCCAAAAGCCTTTAACGCCGGAAGCGCTGACCCAGCTTCTGCAGCAGCGCGCCCCGGTCTATGACAAGGCCCAGGAGAGCCATTATAATCTTATCAGCGCCCTGCATAAGTCGTTGCGCGGCTCCGACGTCAATGCGGCGCTCTACTGGGTGCACCGGATGCTCGATGGCGGGGAAGCGCCGCTGTATATCGTGCGTCGGCTGGTGCGGTTTGCGGTCGAAGACATTGGCCTTGCCGATCCAGAGGCGGTGCACCAGGCGCTGGCCGCCAAGGACGTCTATGATTTCCTGGGCTCGCCGGAAGGAGAACTGGCCATTGCCCAGGCGGTGATTTATCTGGCGACCGCACCCAAATCCAATGCCGCGTATATTGCGCATAATACGGCGTTTCGCGATGCCAGGAAACTGGGCTCACTCATGCCGCCTATGCATATCTTGAACGCACCCACCAAGCTCATGAAAGAGCTTGGCTATAGCAAGGGCTACGAGTATGACCATAACGCGCAAGACGCCTTCTCGGGGCAGAATTACTTTCCCGATGGCATGGAGCGCCGCAATTACTATGAGCCGGTGGAGCGCGGCTTCGAGCGCGAGCTTAAAAAGCGGCTGGATTACTGGCAGAAACTGAGAGAGAAGAAATCATGATGACATGGGCTTATGTAGCTCTGGGCGGCGCGATAGGATCGGTCTTCCGGTATCTCATGCAGACCCTGATAGGGCAGTATGCGGGCGTTGACTTTCCCTACGGCACGCTCATCGTGAATATCACAGGATCGGTGCTGATGGGGATATTCATTGGCTCCATGGCGCGCATGCTGCCGCAACATGCACAGGAACTTCGGCTACTTATTGCGGTGGGTATACTAGGCGGCTACACCACGTTCTCAAGTTTTTCGCTCGATGCCATAACCCTTCTTGAAGAAGGCAAGTTCATGGCGATGAGCGTGTACGTTGTTTCTTCCGTTGTTCTTTCACTTGCCGGTCTGTACGCGGGCTTGCGCCTTATGAGGATGTTTGCATGACCGACCATATCGTTAAAGCTGAAGACAACGACATCCGCCTTGACCGCTGGTTCAAGCGTCATCTGCCGCATGTTTCCCATGGGCTGCTGGAGAAGTCGCTGCGCAAGGGCGACGTGCGCGTAAACGGTAAAAAGGCAAAAGCGGCAGATCGGGTGATCACGGGCCAGACCATAAAAGTATGGGAGCAGGGGCTTGGCGTGCGTGCGGGCATCGACGATGTGAAGCGTGTGTCAAAACCAACGGCAAGCGCTCCATTGTCCCCGGAGGATACCATCCTCATCCAGCAGGCGGTGCTGTTTAAGAACAAGGATGTGATCGTCATCAACAAGCCTGCGGGACTTGCGGTGCAGGGCGGCACCGGCATCAGCCGCAGCGTGGACAGCATGCTCGGCGCGTTGCGATTCGATTCCAATGAACGGCCCAAGCTCGTGCATCGCCTGGACAAGGACACCAGCGGCGTGCTGGTGCTGGCGCGCTCAGCCGCGGCCGCGGCAAAGCTCATGAAGACATTCGCCGGGAAGACGGCGGAGAAGACCTACTGGGCGCTGGTTAAAGGCGCGCCGGAAATCGCGCAGGGTAAAATCGACCTGCCGCTGGCGAAGCAGGAAGAGGGCGATCACGAGAAGGTCGCCATCGATGAAGAGGACGGCAAGAACGCCGTGACGTTGTATACGGTGCTGGAACGTCTGAGCAAAACGCTGGCATGGGTCGAGCTTATGCCCATCACGGGCCGCACACATCAGTTGCGCGTGCATATGGCGGCGATTGGCCACCCTATCATCGGCGACGGAAAGTACGGTGGCCGGGCGGCTTTTGTGGAGGGTATGGATTTCGCCCACAAACTGCACCTGCATGCGCGCCGTATCGTGATTCCGGGTATGCTCGATGTGACAGCGCCGTTACCTAAGCATATGCAGGAAAGCTGGAAGACGTTGGGGCTTGAGGAATAGCCGCCTAGGCTAGCTTCTGCCCGGCAGGTTGATTCGCAGTCCTTTGCTGTTCGCGCAGGGCAAATGATTCGGGCTGCGATTTCTTTTTATGAGCGGTACGAAAACTATTATAGGCGATGCTGCCCAATAGTACGGCCGTGGCCGCGATCGCTATACGTCCGCCATGTTTTGCAAGATCGAATGATTCTTTAAGCTCATTCATCTCGCCCCGCGCTAGCGTCTCTTCCTGCGCCACGAACGGTTGCGTGATCGTTTTTTCAAAAACGCCTTTTTCCTTGAGCAGCGGCTCAACTACGGCGGGCCGGACTTTCTCAAGTTCCGCGGCTGCTGCGTTTAACGCATCGCTTTCCTTTGTAATGAGGGGGATAATTTTCTCTTCTATTTTCGGAACCGCCTTGCCCATGGCTTCGAGCGATGCGCTCATCCTGTTTGCCGCGTGCTTCTGCTCGAATGCAGCCAGGCCGGGTGGCAAATGGTTATGCTCTTTGATATACGCGTTTTTAAAACTCTCTTGGGCCTCTTCCTGAGCTATATGAATCGCTTCATCCGCCTTTTCACGCCAGAGCGCGGAGTATGTAGGTTCTCTAACGACGTTTCTTGTGGCGTCGCGCTGTACTTGCGCATACTCAATGCACCATTGCCCCACTTCGCTTGGCGGATGTTCAATGCCCTTCAAATAAGCAATATCACCATTGACCATGGCCAGATGCGCCTTGGCGATTTGATCGGCGGTCATCTGGCTGGCAAACGCATTATCCCAGTGCTCGATGAGTGCATTGGAATGCGCTTCACGAGCCTTCAGGTAAGTCTCTTCTATGCTGGCTGGCGCGATTTTAACGGAAGCGTTAGCCATAACACCCTAACTGTAAAGGCGTGCAGGAATTACCCTACGCCATGCTTTGGCCGGTAGACTGGGTCTGCTCTGTCCTTTGCTGCTCCACGCGATCCGCATGGGATCCGGAGTTGCGGGCCTTCTTGATCAAGCCACCCGCAATAAACATCGCTGCAAGCGCCGCTGCCACTACAGCCATTCTAACTTTCGCACCGCCTTTGAAGGCTACTTTAGTGCCTTTTTTAAGGAAATTGGATTTCTCTACATCTGCGAGCGCTTCCCTGGCTTTATTCAGCTTGTCTAATTTAGCAGTCTGCTTGGTAATGTCTGCCGCGACTTGAGGGGTCCGGTTTTTTAACTGGGCAAGAAGATCCCCGGTTTCTAACCGGGTAAGAACATTCTCGGCTTTATCTATGGCCGCCTCTTTGCCTGCTACTGCGGTTTTATATAAAGCGGTTCCCGTGCCTGTGCCCACTAAAACACCGGAAGCAAGTGCTGCCGTGCCACCGAGTACACCGACGCCTTTTTTCTTCACTTCTTCATCAGTGGTGATGTTGCTTGCATCGGTCTCGGCCATAAAAACTCCTTCAAGTGGTATGTTTCGAGGTTATTATAGCTAAATTTGCACAGAAGAATTATGACAGTTCTGTGAAGTTTCTGCTTAGTTATTATCAAGGTTATGAGAAAACCGTATAAAATAGCCCATTATGAGTCGTTGCCGACCGGTTTCAGAGTGCTTCTGGACGGCAAGCCGGCGAACACCCCTATGGGAAAGCCTTTATTGCTGCAAAGTGAAGCGCTTGCAAAGGCGGTGGCGCAAGAATGGCAATCACAGGGTGAAACCATCCGCAAAGAGACTATGCCGCTTACGCAGGCGGTCTGTGTGGCTATCGACTTTGCTTTCGAGCGTCGCGAAGCATTAATAGCCGACATTATACCTTATGCCGATACGGATCTCGTCTGTTACCGGGCGGGCCATATCCCTGAGCTAGGGCTTTGGCAGGCGGAGCAGCTGGACCCCATACTTGCATGGGTGAAGGAACGGTTCGGCGTCACGCTGCATGTAACGGAGGATGTCATGCCCGTGAAGCAGCCGGCGGCAAACGGGGCGAGCCTTGCGGCGGTACTTTCGGGGTATGATGACTGGAGGCTGGCTGTGTTTGCCGGCGCCGTGAAATCATTGGGGTCGTTTATGCTCGCGCTCGCACTCGTGGAAGGCCGGATCGATGCAGGCACCACTTTTACGCTCTCTCATATGGAAGAGATATATGAAACGCAGAAATGGGGCAGGGACGAAGAAAAAGAAATAAAGATGGCGAGCGCAAAAGAGGAAATTGCCGCAGTGGAAAAATTCTTGAATTTGCTGTGATTTTTTACGACAACTATTCATAATAATTGCAGGTATGGTTAATACATGCTGTCAAGCGCAAACTGACATTAATTGACCTTCTTTAATTTCCTGCTTGGTTGGTCCGGCATTCTTTGATAGACAGTGCGAACTTTCCAGTTAACAACGCCAGTGACTTGAAGACATGCAGACGGATAATGTCATTACGGAGCTTGAGCAGAAACGTGATCGCGCACGCCAGGGCGGTGGGCAGAAACGCATCGACGGACAGCACGATAAAGGCAAGCTGACGGCACGCGAGCGCATTGAAGTATTGCTCGATCCGGATTCCTTCGAGGAATACGACATGTTCGTCGAGCATCGCTGCACCTCTTTCGGCATGGAAGAGAATAAAATCCCGGGCGACGGCGTCGTGACCGGCCACGGTACCATCAACGGCCGCCTGGTATTCATATACAGTCAGGACTTCACCGTGCTCGGCGGTTCGCTTTCCGAGACCAACGCCATCAAGATCTGCAAGATCATGGATATGGCGATGAAGGTCGGAGCCCCCGTTATCGGCATCAATGATTCCGGCGGCGCGCGCATTCAGGAAGGCGTCGACTCGCTCGGCGGATTCGCCGAGATTTTCCAGCGCAACGTACTGGCAAGCGGCGTCATACCGCAGATTTCACTTATCATGGGCCCATGCGCGGGCGGTGCGGTTTATTCCCCAGCGCTCACCGATTTCATCATGATGGTGCGCGGTTCCTCTTACATGTTCGTCACCGGCCCGGACGTGGTCAAGACCGTGACGCACGAGGTCGTGACGCAGGAGGCGCTCGGCGGTGCCGACACACACACCCACAAGACCGGTGTGGCGGACCTCGCATACAACAACGATATCGAGGTGCTGCTGCAGACACGGCGCCTGTATAATTTCCTGCCGCTTTCCAACAAGGCAGGCGTGCCCTGGCGGCCCACGAATGATCCGGCGGACCGGGTCGAGATGTCGCTCAATACGCTGGTGCCGGACAATGCCAATCGCCCTTACAACATGAAGGAGCTTTTGGAGCGTGTCGTCGATGAAGGCGACTTTTTCGAAATTCAGCCCGACTATGCCAAAAACATCATCGTCGGATTTGCGCGCATGGAAGGCCATACCGTGGGCTTCGTCGCCAACCAGCCGATGTTCCTTGCCGGGTGCCTCGACATCGATGCCTCACGCAAGGCCGCGCGTTTTGTACGCTTTTGCGATGCGTTCAGCATTCCGCTTGTAACCTTCGTCGATGTGCCGGGATTCCTGCCGGGCACGGCACAGGAACATAACGGCGTCATCAAGCATGGCGCGAAGCTGTTGTTCGCCTATGCCGAAGCGACCGTTCCCAAAATAACCGTCATTACCCGCAAAGCCTACGGCGGTGCATACGACGTGATGAGCTCCAAGCATCTGCGCGGCGATGTCAACTATGCCTGGCCCACGGCGGAAATCGCCGTGATGGGTCCCAAGGGCGCGGTGGAAATCATCTTCCGGGGGAGCCTCAAGAGCCAGGAGGAAGTGGATACGAAGGTAAAGGAATACAAGGAGAAATTTGCCTCGCCTTTCGTGGCTGCCTCGCGCGGCTATATAGATGATGTCATCCGTCCGCAGAACACACGCTGGCGCATCTGCCGTTCCCTTTCGGTTCTGCGCAATAAAAACCTCCAGAATCCCTGGAAGAAGCACGACAACATGCCTTTATAATTATGTTCGATAAAATTCTTATAGCCAATCGTGGCGAGATCGCCGTCCGGATTATGGCCACCGCCAAGCGGCTGGGCATAAAAACGGTTGCCGTCTATTCCGAAGCCGATACCAGCGCCCTGCATGTGAAACAGGCGGACGAGGCGGTGTATATCGGACCATCGCCCTCCGCCAGGATCTGAATCTCGATATGGCGGGGATTCTCGAAGAATTTTTCGATGAAGACGCGGCTGTCGGAGAAACTGGATTCCGCTTCGGAGGCTGCGTATTTGAGGCCGTCGAGCAGTTCTTTCTCATTGCGCGCCACGCGCATGCCTTTGCCGCCGCCGCCCGCCGCCGCCTTGATCATGACGGG
>Ga0207130_1158_pt1 | contig 20718 bp, 11 predicted proteins | sample Alteio_BWMinHeat_16_FD_153545 | JGI IMG/M metagenome (GOLD analysis project Ga0207130, IMG submission 153545) | Enriched cells from forest soil in Barre Woods Harvard Forest LTER site, Petersham, Massachusetts, United States -... | ecosystem: Environmental > Terrestrial > Soil > Temperate forest >... | reverse complement strand
TCCATGAGGTACTAGAGAGAGCCGTTGGGCACAGTTTGGGCACAGTCGCAGCGCTTAGTGCGAACTGCAAGTCCATAATCAAAAGCCGACACATTTGAATCACCGCGTTTGGGTTATGAGTTCGAAAGGGAACTCTTCTCATCGCGTCGGCATATTTTGCACAGACATGATGACAATTCTAAGCCAAAGCGAACAGGAGCAAAAAAGTGTTTACTTTCAGGATCACTTGGCGAGAATCTCTTCTTTGGTAAGATTATCCGCTTGAAAGCAGAGGACTGTACGGCTGGCTCAGGGTTTTCTTAAGCATGCTGTAAGGAAAGGCCTATTTGGGCACCACGGGTAGCGCACCTCACAAGAAACAAGAGGGTCTGACGACCGAGTCCTTCGCCCGGTTATTGGAATGGCTCGATCGTGATCGGGAACGGGCAGGCCAAAAATATGAATTGATCCGCCTGCGTCTCATCAAGATCTTCGTGTGCCGCGGCTGCTCCTCGGCTGAGGAGCTGGCCGATGAAACTCTTGATCGCGTGGCGAGAAAAGTAGAGGAGATTGCTGAAGGCTATCTTGGCGATCCGGCGCTGTATTTTTATGGGGTGGCTGAGAAGATTTATCTTGAGTATGGGAAGAGGTCACGGCTGTCTGTTCCATTGTTGGGTGATGTCGCGGAGAGAAATCAGCCGGCCGAGACAGAAGACACGAGGTATGCTTGTCTCGATCAATGCATCAAAAACCTTTCACAACCAAACCGCGAACTGATCCTTTTGTACTACGGACACAACCACGGGAAGGACAAGATTGATAAGAGAAAAGAGCTTGCGGAAAAATGGGGGATTCGGGCAAACGCGCTTCGGATTCGAGCGCATCGGATCAGAGAGAGCCTCAAGAAATGTGTCAGTGACTGCCTGCAGCGCCCCTATTCCAAAAGGAGTGAATGACGGAAACTTCAAGCCATAACGACGAGATGCTTCTTCGCCGCTATTTGCTGGGCGAGGTATCGGAGGAAGAGCAGCGCGCGATTGAGCAACGCTTGCTGACAGATCAAGACTACTTCGACTGCCTGCTTCGGGCGGAAGAAGGCCTGATTGACGAGCATGTGCAGGGAAGGATCCGCGGACGCGAGGCGCAAGAATTCGAGAGCCGGTTTCTCCGCAATCCCGCGAGGTGTGACCAAGTTGAATTTGCTAAGACATTCCATCGCTATCTGGCGAACCAATTGAGTCAAAGAGAAGCTCCCGTTTCTCAAGCGATTGTCTTACCGCGCTGGCGTCTCGCGTTGGAAATCGGTCTGGCATGTGCACTCATTGCGCTGGGAGTGTTCTCTTTATCGCTCTTTCGTAAAGTAACTGGTCTGCGAGAACAGGTGAGGGAAGCGCAAAGTTTAGCAGAGCACCATGCCGGCGAACTAGCTCTGCAGGTCAAGCGCGAACAGGAGCAAGTGGAGGATTTGCGCCAGGAAGTGGCTAGGCTGGAATCCGCCAGCTCTGGCGCTGCCACTGTTGCGTCACTGGTTCTTGTGCCTGGTGTGGCCCGGAACGCCGATTGGGCTGCGACGGTGAACCTCTCATCCCAAACAAAAAAGCTAAAGCTGGTGCTCCAGTTTGACGAGGGAAACTACCGTGCCTACCGCGCCGAGTTGCAAACAGTTGAGGGTACTGTTGTCTGGACAGGGGACGGCTTAATACCGCGCAAAGGCCGTGACATGAGCAGTGTTGATCTTACCTTGCCCGCAGAGTTGTTCACGCGAAGTGACTATCTCATCATGCTTAGCGGCGTCAACGCCAACGGAAATGTCGACAAAGTAGCCACCTACTATCTTAATATCGTAAGAAAAATTCCTGTCCGCCGTCCTTAACCGAAGGGCATGAAACCATTCCTCGAGGCTGGTGCAATGGAGGCTTCATTTCACAGGAGCAGCGAGCCATGCCCGCGGGTCGATTTCGATTCGTAGCCAATGAACGGCATGAGGTGTCTCCAACGACTTACCCCAGAGTTGACTAGACAAACATCTCTCGAGATCACCCGTGCCGTGTTTTCCCGTGTTGATTGAACCATCATTATTAATATGGATCAGCACCTCTATGGGGTGCAACTCGGTGGGTTCTCTCTGCGCCTCGACGCATTCACGAATGAGAGGAGCGAATTTCTGCTGGAAGTCTTTTGCGAGCCGGCGTCCCTCGTCGGTTTGCATGTCGGCGTTCGCGGCGTCGCGGGTTGAGTGTTCCTCGAGCGTGTCGGGGCCGAAATTTGAGGCCCAAGTCCTGTAGGAGTCGAAGCAGGACTTGCACTCCCAGACATCCTCTTCCCAGTGGTCGCTAATGCGCTGGAACAACACGCTGGCTACGGCAGAGTCTTTTTCTTTTGTAGCGATATATGCCAGCCGATTCATCGCGTCGAGAGAGACACCATACTGCTTTTCCAGTTCGGCATAACCCTTCTGGACCCGCGGCCAGAAGAATCGCATCGAGCCGACACCGCGATTACGGATGATCGTATAGGCAGCAATGTGGAAATAGAGGATGTCGCCCGCACTGCCGCCGCGGTCGGCTATCTCGGCGGCAAAGTTTTCAGAGTCGCCTTCTTCCCCATACCATTTTGGGCTGAGAAAATCTGCATATTGGCAGTCGTAATAGTAATAATCAGGTTCGAAAGCGATCGCCTGATTCAAGAGTTCGGCGGCCTTTTCCCGTTTCCATCCCTGGTCTAGAGCTAGTGCCAGCATGGTGAGATACCACTCCGGACACTTCTTGCGGAGCTTCGAGGCTTGCTCCAGGATTTGCATGGCCTTGTCGGTGCGCTGCCCAAAGAGTCGCCATCCGCTTTCCGAGACAGTGTCGGAAGCCCCCTGACCTCGTGCATCCCAGGCGTAAGCTTCGTAGGCGGAGGCGAGCGCGACGCGGGCGGTAATGGATTGGGGCTTTAAAGCCACCCAGTGGTCCAGTTTTTGCAGGTGGACCTTCCAATCCTCCTCGGTGGTATGCCCCAGCGGCGCCCGAAGACCTTCATAAAGAATATGCAGCTTCCACGCGCCGCTCGCGAATTTGACCTTGCTGGAACGAAGGGCTTCTGCAAGGCAATCGAGCTGGTTAAATTGCTCTTGCACCAGTATTTCGTTAACGGTCGCTTTGTACTTTGCGAGAGCGTCGGCGTCGGTTTTGTCGTCGAAATCCAAGCCGGGTGCTGTACACGCTGTAGAGGAGGGTTTGGGATGGTCAACACCGCTCGCCGCCAACAGCCTACCGTGGCTGACAACCAGAAGAAAGAGAACACATGCCAGCAACCCACAATCGGACGAGACGCGGCAGCGAACAAACCGGGACTGAGTCCAGTGAGTATTGTCTCTTTCCACCATTCTATTTTCCAGGCCGCATGGTTTGATTGATCACGGTTAAAGTGCCATCATGGGCGTTAGCCACGTAGACCTTCCCGCTGACCGAGCTAACAGAAATAGCAACGGGATCAGTTCCCACAGCAATCGTGCTGGTAGCGTTCGTTGCCCCATTGATCACGGTTGCGTTGTTACTGAGGTTGTTGGCGACATAAATATTATTGCTGGCACTGTTGACCGCTATAGCCATGGGACCCGAGCCGGCGTCCACTGTGGCAGTGTGGTTGCTGGCGCCATCAATCACAGTTACATTGTTGCTGTTGTAATTCACCACATAAATTTTGTTCGTGGGTTCATTGACGGCAACAGCAAGCGGATAACCTCCGGTTGCCACGGTGCTGGTGGTATTGTCGGTGCCATTGATTACAGTCACGCTGCCGTCGAGCGAATTGCACACGTAAATCTTGTTGGTCACAGAATTGACCGCCAAAGCTCTCGGCGTCTTCCCGGCAGCCACGGTGCTGGTGGCATTCGTGGCACCGTCGATTACGGTCACGTTGTTGCTGGCCGTATTGGTGACATAGATCTTGTTGGTGACGGTATTTACGGATACGGCATTCGGCATGCGTCCGGCACCAAGCGTGGTGACGGCATTGGTTGCGCCGTCAATCACGCTGACGCTGTTGCCGCTCACGTTTGTGACATAAATCTTGTTGGTCTTGCTATTGACCGCTACACCGTAAGGCTTGCCTTCACTCTTGATGAGGGTAGCCTGGTTCGTGCCGCCATCTACGACCATGACATTGTCGGAGCCGCCGTTGGTCACATAGATCTTGTTGGTTGCCGGATTGAGGGCCGCTTTGAGATTAAAATCAGTCCACTTGGCTTTGACGGTTACTGGAATCGAGGCATTGGTAGCTCCATCGACTACGTCCACGTTTTGATAGCCAATCGCATAGACCTTGTTGATGACCGCATTGAGAGCCACGTCAGCGAGCGGCATTTTGAGATTAATAGTTCCAACGGCGACGCTGGGTGCAGTATCGCTCTTCGCCAAATTCACGCCTGCAGATGTTGTTTGCGCGCTTGCTGGCAGCGCCCCCAGACGAGTCCAGGTGATGGCGCACAGTAAAGCGAAGAGGAAGACAAGCGTGCGTGAACCAGCTTGTATCTGACAGTGACGCACCGGAGAAGATTCACAGCTCGAATGGCTGCTCTTCGACAGGTGCGAATCATGTGAGCACAGTTTCATAGTTGTAACTTACCTCGCAGGGACTGCAGCGGTTGCCATCGGCTTGCTCTCGACCGTTATCCAATAAGGAAAGTAGGGAGGCGGGGCAACGGGATGACCGTGGACCTTATTGATCAGACAGGAGATCCAGTCCTGGTCAGGTTTTGAATCGTCATGGATCCAGGAAAAGTTGCCGTCTTGTAAGACACACACCTTCAGATCAAATGTCGCAGGCTTACTTGCGCTGGAATGGGTGCACTCCTGGATAGCGTCGGCATACTTGACCTGGAATTGTTTCGCCAGGTAGCGACCTTCCTCTGTCTGCATATTTGCTTCCGCGGCATCTTCGGCTTGTTTTTGCCATAGCACCATCGGCCCCAAGTTAGCTGCGGTAGCCTTGGAAGAATCAAAATTATCTCTTGTGCCCCAGACTTCCTCCCTCCAACGATCACCAATACGGGTAAAAGTATCGTCTGCTATCACGGGATCGTGCGCGTGTTCAGCGAGGTATGCAAACCAATTCAGGTTCGTCAGTGATACGCCGTCCTGTTTTTCCAATTCGGCAAAGCCCTTTTGGATACGGGGCCACGACAGTCGCTCTACATTGATTCCTGGAACATATCGAACCATGAAGGCGGCAACCCGGAAATAGAGAATGTCACCTTTGATGCCGCCCATGCGGTCGGACGCCTGCTGGATGAATTTTTCAGGATCACCATCTTCCCCATACCAACTGGGGCTAAGGAAGTTGGCGTAAAGGCGGTAGTAATAGTAGTAATCGGGTTCAAAGGCGATGGCCTGGTTCAGCAGCGACTCTGCCTTGGCTTTCTCCCATCCCTGGTCCTGCGCTACAGACTGCATGGTCAAGTACCATTCCGGGCATTTCGCCTGCAGGGAAGAAGCCTGTTCCAATACTTGTCGAGCCTTCGCTGTGCGCTGATCGAACAACCGCGCCCCGCTTGCTGTCACTTTGTTGGCAAAGTCGTCGCCTCGGGCGGCCCACGCGTATTGGATATACGCGGTTGCCAGTGCTACCCGCGCGGTGATGGAAGCCGGTTTGGCAGCGACCCACCGGTTTAATCTCGCGAGGTGGGTACTCCAGTCTTCTTCCGTAGCGTGTCCGCGCGGCTCTTGAATACCGCCATAGAAGTTGTGCAGCTTCCACATTCCGCCCGAGAACTTTGCCTTCGTAGAACGGTCGGAATCTGCAATGCACTCGAGTTCATCGAATTTCTCCTGCGCCAGCAGCTTCTGCAGCGCCGCTTCATACTTCTCAATAGCATGAACATCGTCTTTATCGTCGAAGCTGAGATCAATAGTGCTGCAGGCTGAAGAATCGGCCTTCTGGGGAGTGGGGTCGCCAAGGGCCCAGAGGCTCCGCGTCGTTCCGGCAATCATCAGAAGCATGCAGAGGGTGGAAGCAGCAAAATGCAGCCAATGACTCAGAGGTCTGGTTGGCAGGTGTTTTCCTATTTCGGGAATCATCTCATGCTCCTGAGGAATTTTCTTGTCATGATGTTCTGAAATGGTTCCATCGTAGTCAGCCATGAAAGGGCTGTTAATCGGACAAATGATCTTGCGGCTCATTTCCATTCTCCTTGAAGCTCGAAGGCCGCCCAGAAATATGGATGGCTCCAGGGCTTCTGCTTCCACATTTCAATCTGCGCTTTCTGTAAAGCGGCGGCGGGCCGCATGCCTTCCTGTTCGATGGCCCGGTAGAAGCGCTGCATCAATTCGGCGGTGGCCTCATCGTTCACCTTCCACAGGCTGGAGACCACCCGGCTCGCCCCGGCGTACATGAATCCTCGCGTCAGCCCAATCAGGCCCTCTCCTTTGATTTCTTTTCCCAATCCGGTCTCACAGGCGCTCAAGACCACCATGTCTGCCGGCAGATTCAAATTGTAAATATCCTGCAGATTCAGAAATCCGTTTTGTTGATTTCCGTGCTCATCCACCAGCGAAAGCACCAAGCCAGAGAGCTCGGGGCGTTCGCTGTCGAGCATGCCGTGGGTGGCAAAGTGCACGAAGCGGAATTGCGCGAGGCGAGGACCAAGAGCAGTGGTGCGGCTGGCATCGAAATCGAGGGCCGCTGTTCCCTCTCCCGCGGGAGTAACCGACAGGATAGCCATCGCCTCTCGTCGCGTATAGACCACTCGCGAGAAATGCAATTCGCGATCGGTTTTTGACTCTGCATTCTGGGATTCTACGTCCTGTTGGGAGCGGGCAAGCTGCAAGCGCCAAGCAGGGCCGCTGACACCAGAGACGATCTGCGAGCCATCGCCACCACTGGGTTGCATCACTGACAAAGATGCGTCGCGGCTGGGTTGTGACGAGCGTCGCGCATTCATTTTTGCTCTGACACGATCGTCGTTTTTATCAAATACCGGATCGGCCAAAATAGCCACGGTCTTGGCCGCGAGCGTACGCGCAGCTTGCTCTTGCCGAAGAACAGCCAGCACGGAAGCTGAAGGCAATTTGACCATCTCGTGTTCTACGATCAAGGGGAGGGACGTTGGATTCCCCGAACCCTCCGACAATGACGGAGGCGCCGGCAACGCAGCAAACGGGATATATTGCAACGCGCCATCGCTCACAATGAGCAGGCGTTTCCCCGGAAGCTCGACGGCTACTGGCCCCAGAACGATCTGGCTGAACGCTGCCGCCTCCTTCCAGACGTCACGATTCCGTGGCTCAATGGACGAATTGTCTGCGCTTTTAATTCGGGGCTCTCCTTTTGAGGTCCGCAGCAATTCGTAAAGCTGCCGGCAGGAGTTTTCGATCTGGGCGCGAGGTGGGAGCTGATAGACATGGAGAGACTCCGGGGTCATGGCGAAAACAAAGCTGTGTTCCTTGCCCAGGAAGTACTCCAGCAACAAGGTGTCAGAATCCAGCAGCTCCTGTTGCACCTGCCTGGCTGTGAGCGGCCGCGGCTCCGTTAACGCCGCATAGCTGGGACTGCTTTCGTGAATCTGTTTTTCGACGTCACGCGATTGTGCTAGCAGTTGATCAATCTGCCGGTTGAGTGCTGCCAACAGGTCTTTTTTCTTGGCGTTGCCCAGCAGATGAAGGCGGCGATTGGCTTTGACGCTCAGTGATTTTTGCAAAGCGTGCTTTCGGCTGATCAATTCGGGATCGACGCCCCGGGAAATATCCACACCCGCGGCAGCGAGGGTCTCAAGCAGAGTGCGCGCGCGCAACCGTTCCAGCGCCTGGAAGGCATGCTCGGCATCGCCGTGACTGACAAACAAGTCAATGTAATCCTGATAATAAGCTGCATATTTATCACGGATGTCAGAGCGAAATTCTTCCGAGCGGGCCATGCGCGGCGGTTGTGCCTCAAAGGCGTTCAAAGCTTTCTGATAAAGTTCAGCGGCACTGTCTTGTGCGTGTTCGGGAACGGCAGAGGAAGCCATATTCTGCCGCGCCTGAATACCACTCCCATACTCGGTGGGATCCAGCACCCAGGTGCGACTTTCCTGGCCACGCAAACCAATAAGCCTTACCGGTTCGCGCGGCAGGTATTCGCTTTCCACGCGCGAGAGATCGAAGGTGGTTACAAACTCACCTTGGGTGTCTTGACAGCTCCAGCTCAGCAGAACGTCTCCGGGCTTAAGCCCTGCGTTCTCGGCGTTCGAGTATTTTTCGACACTTATGATGACGACACCCGGCCTAAGCTGCGCCTTGGCCGCTTGACCGGCGAGAGCGAAAAAGACGATCAAAAGGAAAAAGCCCGCGCAACTTTTTACCTGACGCCGATTTCTGCCGGCAGCGGTTCGAATTGCAGCGGCGGCTGATGATAGAACGGCTGCAGTACCGATGCCACGAGCGTGGATCATGCAAAATTTCCTCGCACACTTTGAGATCGAAAAGGGGCAGCCAATTCTATAGCAAAACGAATTCCCAATTACGATAACACTCCGCAAAAATTTGCGGATGACCAATACCATATCCGTTCTAAAAATATTTTCTTCCTGTATGAAAGGTTTTTGGCGTTTTTGCCATACCTATTGAAACAATTTACGGAACTCACCCGGCATCTGCAACCGAAAGTGCGCGCAGATACTTGCGACGACTGATCGCAAGAAAGACCCAGGTGCGTTCCAGACTGTGTTCTGGCAATTCTGTGCAGGGAGTGCTGTAAGAAAAGGAGAACTACACCCATGTTTGCGTCCACGCGACTTAACTTTGTCTCATTGTTGCTTTGCATTTTAACCTTCATACCATCGGCATTTGCCCAAGGCATCTTCAGACAGGCTGTCAATTATGCAGATCCGCTCGGGCCACATGCGGTCGCGGTGGGTGATTTCAATGGTGACGGCGTTCCCGACCTGGCGGTAGCAGATTTTGATAGCAGTAGTGTGAGCATTTTCCTGGGCAGGGCAGATGGAACCTTCCAATCCCCGATCAATTACCCTACAGGGTTTCAACCTGTTGCAATTGCTGTTGGTGATTTCAACGGCGACGGCAAACTGGACCTGATAACGGCAAATTCCAGTAACAGCATCAGTGTGCTTCTGGGCAATGGCGATGGCAGCTTTCATCCCGCCGTCAACCGCTCTATTGGTTTCAATCCGGCTTTTGTGGCTGTCGCTGACCTGAATGGAGACGGCAGACTCGATCTTGTCACAAATTCAGGTGACCAACTCGTCGTGGTGTTGGGCACTCCAGATGGGACCTTCTCGGGAAGCCCACTGTTCTATAGTGTGCCTCCGTCTCCATCTTCTGTCGCAATCGGTGACCTGAATGGTGACGGTAGACCTGATGTGGTTGTGACCAGCCGGGCTTTCGGTTCAGTGGCGATCCTGCTGAACATGGGAAACGGAAATTTGATGGGTGTTAGCAACTACCCCGTCGGCTCGCAACCGCAATCGGTGGCCATCGGAGACTTCAACGGGGACGGAAAACCCGATCTGGCAGTCGCCAATCAGGGCAGCAACAATGTGAGTGTGCTTCTGGGCAATGGAGGTGGTTCCTTCCAGCCGCCCGTCAACTACAACGTTGGCTCCCTTCCACAGTCGGTTGCCGTCGCAGATTTCAATCGTGATGGCAAGCCGGACCTGGTTGTCGCCAACCAAGGTGATGGTACGGTTGGCCTGCTCTTGGGGAACGGAGCCGGTTCTTTCCAACTCTTCCAGCCCGCGGGGACCTATAGCACGGGCTCCTCCCCGCAAGCGATCGCCATTGCCGACTTCAATGGCGATGGCAGACCCGATATCGTAACCGCGAACTACCACGCCACTGGAGGCAACGATGTCTCAGTCCTGCTGAATAACGTACTTCCCACGACACCGGCGAGCAACGGGTTCAGCTTTCTCGCGCCAAGGGTGTATAGCAATCAATTGTCGGGGCACTCTGTTGCCATCGGGGACATCAACGGCGACGGCAGACCCGATTTAGCCATTGCGAACTACGTAACCAATGACGTTACTGTTCTACTGAATACCGCAACGATCTCTCAGCCATTGACCTTTACGGTTGGTGCGGGCCCGAACGCTGTCGCAATGGGCGACTTCAATGGCGACGGCAAGCTGGATCTGGCCACAGCCAATTTCAAAGACAACAATGTCAGCGTGCTTTTACAGGGGACAAATGGGTCCTTTCAACCGGCGGTGAATTATGGTGCCGGCCTTGGCCCAATCTCGATTGCTGTCGGCGATTTCAATGGCGACGGCAAGCTCGATCTCGCGGTGGTCAACAGCTCAGGCAACAGCGTGAGCGTGCTGCTGGGCAATGGTAATGGCACCTTTCAACCAGCGGTGAACTACAACGTTGGCAATCGTCCATACTTTGTGGCCATCGGCGACGTTAACGGTGACGGCAAACTGGATCTGGCTGTGGTCAACGCGCTCGACAATAACGTGAGCGTATTGCTGGGTAATGGCGACGGAACTTTCCAACCGGCGGTGAACTATACCGCCGGGTCGGCTCCGCTGGCGGTTGCCATCGCCGATTTGAATCGTGACGGTAAAGCAGACCTGCTTGTGGCTGACTATTCCACTGGCACTGTCAGTGTGCTGATCGGTAAAGGCGACGGCACTTTCCAGCCGGCTGCCAGTTACGTTGCCGGTCCTTTTCCACAGTCCATTGCAGTGGGTGACTTCAATGGCGACGGCAAGCTCGATTTGGTTGTGGCGAATAACAACAGCGGTTCGGCAAACAGCATCGTCAGCATTCTTCCGGGCAATGGAGATGGCAGTCTCCGTCAGCCATTCAGTGTGAACGTTGGATCGAATGTTGGCGCATTGATGGCGGCAGTAGGTGACTTCAACGGCGATGGCAAGCCTGATCTCATCGTAGGTACACTTTCCGGAGCCAGCATCGTGCTGAACACTGGCGGTACCACGGTCGCACCCCCGGCTCCCATTCCTCCGGTGGTCTTCGGACAAAGCATCACTGTTCCGGTTGCCGTTGCCAACACCTTGGGGGCAAACACCCCCTTAGGCAGCGTGCAATTTCAGGATGGAACTACCAACCTCGGCGGGCCAGTACCCTTAAACGGCTTTGGGGGAAGCGCTACGGCTGCTCTCTTTTTCAACACCGGACTTCCCGTGGGAACGCACACCATTACAGCTCTCTACTCTGGAGACGCAAATTTCTGGACCAACACTGGAGCTCCCTTTACTCTGACTGTCCATCCGGCAAGCACAAGTTTGCAGGTCTTTACATTAAATAACCCTGCTACCTATGGAAGTCCGATCACTCTGAATGCGAGCATAACTGCGGTGGCGCCCGGCATGGGCACGCCCGATGGCACGGTGCAATTTCTGGATAACGGCGTTAACTTAGGTCCGGCGATTGCATTTTCCAACGGATTCGCTCACCTGACCATCGATGGCATTTCTGTTCCTTTTCTCAGCGCAGGAACCCACAGTATCAGCGCCATTTATTCCGGCAGCACCAACTATGCCGGCAGCATATCCGCTACTTTTTCTGAGACGGTGAATCCTGCGGTCACGGCTGCCTCGGTTGCTCCGCTGAACAATCCTGTTGTCTTCGGAAGTCCCGTGACTCTCAAAGCGAGCGTGCAGGCCATCGCGCCAGGCGGCGGCACGCCCAATGGCACGGTTCAGTACTTGGATAATAATGGCAACGGCACCCATGCGATAGGCCCGCCGGTTGCGCTGTCTGGCGGCCTCGCCCAACTCGCTATTGATGGTACGGCGGTCCCATTTTTATCGGCTGGAACCCATAACATCAGCGCCATATATCTAGGCACCGTCAATTATGTCAGCACCACTTCCAATATTGTTACTCAGACAGTGAACCCGGCGACGCCGCTCATTACCTGGAATACTCCCGCCGTCATTACCTACGGCACGGCCCTGAGCGCAACCCAGTTGAATGCCACCGCCAATGTTCCTGGATCATTTGCTTATACACCGCCGTCAGGAACGGTTCTGCCTGCGGGAAACCAGACGCTCTCCGTCACGTTTACACCCACCGATACCATCGACTACACAACTGCAACAGCTATTGTTCCCCTGATTGTTATCCGGGCGCCACTAACAATCACGGCTGCCGACGCTGCACGCGTGTATGGAGCGGCGAATCCTACATTCACCGGAACTGTAGTTGCGACGCAGAATGGCGATGTCATTACAGCAACTTACTCCACAACCGCAACGCCAGGTAGTCCAGTGGGAACGTATGCCATTGTGCCAACACCGGCAGGGCCAGCGTTGTCGAACTACAGCGTTGCTTTGGTAAACGGAACACTGACTGTTACCCAGGCTCCACTGACAATCACGGCAGCCGATGCTGCACGCGTGTATGGTGCAGCGAATCCTACTTTCACGGGGACCGTAGGTGCGACACAGAATGGCGACGTCATTACAGCAACCTACGCGACTGAGGCAACGCCATCCAGTCCGGTAGGCAGCTATGCCATTGTGCCCAAACCGGCAGGCACAGCGTTGTCGAACTACAGCCATAGTTTTGGTGAACGGGACGCTGACTGTAACCCAGGCGCCGCTAACAATCACGGCTGCGGATGCTGCACGCGCGTATGGAGCGGCGAATCCTGCTTTCACCGGAACTGTAGGTGCGACGCAGAATGGCGATGTCATCACGGCAACTTACTCCACAACCGCAACACCAGGCAGTCCAGTGGGAACCTATGCTATCGTGCCTATGCTGGCCGGTACTGCGTTATCCAATTACAGTATTGTCTTGGTCAACGGGACATTGACTGTAACTCAACTTCCACTGACCGTAACGGCGAACAATACCTCGCGCTTATATGGATCAGCCAATCCTTTGCTTACCGGAAGCATTTCCGGTTTGGTCAACGGCGACGATATTACGGTCACATTTAACTCACCGGCGCTGCCGGCAGGTGCGGTGGGGACTTACCCCATCGTTCCGGTGTTCAGCGACCCGAATAGTCGTCTGGGAGATTACACAGTCAGCAGTACCAATGCTGTGCTTACAGTTACTCCCGCGCCGCTCGCGGTGGTAGCCAACAACGCTGTGCGTCCCTTCGGTGCTTCTAATCCGGCATTCACGGGTTCGCTTGTGGGGGTCGTCAATAACGACAACATCGCCGCAGTTTTTTCGTCTCCTGCAACGTCGACCAGCCCGCCAGGAACCTATCCCATCGTGCCCGCATTGCTGGATCCCAATAGCCTGTTGGGCAACTACAGCGTCAGCGTTACCAATGGTGTCCTTACAGTGACTCAAGCAGTCACAACGTTGAATCTCATCTCATCCCACAATCCGGCCGAGGACGATAGAAGAGTCAGATTCACCGCGACCGTGACCTCTTCTGGCGGCATTCCCACGGGGAACGTTTCGTTCTTCGATGGCAACAAGCTATTGGATATAGAACCATTGGATGCAGCTGGCGTAGCTACCTTCAGTACCAGGCGGCTTTCGGTGGGCACTCACGTGATCCAAGCGACATATAGTGGGAATGCAGATCTCCAAGCCAGCTCTGCGATGCTTTCTCAAGTCATACGGCGTTAAACAGGCACCAACCCCGGCTGGCACGCAATCCAAATAGGAATGTAGTAAACATGCAGTTCTGTACACCTGAGGCAGTTTGGATCGACACACATCGCGGACGATTAAGTCCAATCATTCTTGATAAAATTGGCTATTCCTAAGCTTGCCTAGGTTGAAGGAGCTCACCTGAAAATGGGGTATCGTCAAAAAATCCGCTTTGCTTTGTTGCTCACGATTTATCTGATTCTGACTGAATGCGCCTGGGGGCAGCTTAAGCCTGGAATCGTAATCGAAAGCACCGCAAAATACTCTGAAGGAGAAAAGGCGGGGCTGCTGGAAGGGGATCTCCTCCTGAATTGGAGCCGCGGTGATGCCAAAGGTGAGATTACATCGCCATTTGATTTGTCTTTAATAGAGATCGAACAAGCGCCACGGGGAAACGTTACTCTGGAAGGCGTTAGGGGAACGGAAAAGCGGTCATGGGTGATAGGGCCTGACGACTGGGGCATTAAAACACGGCCAAACCTTCCACAGAACCTTCTTTCTATCTATCTGGAAGGTCAAGAGCTGGCTAAGGCCGGCAAACTGGCCCAGGCCGCAGACCGCTGGCGGATAATTGCGGACAAGGGACAGAAGGGCGAATCTTCGTGGCTGAGAATCTGGCTGCTGTTTCATATCGGTGATTCATATGCTCGAGTTCGCCAATGGGAGCTTACCGACACAGCTTATCAAGAAGCACTTCAACAGCAGGATGCCCCTGTCGGAGTTCTTACCCAGTTGCTGCGAAGTTGGGCAGACAGCTTTCACGAACGTGGTGACCTGAACAATGCAGAGAAACACTATCGTGAGGCATTCGACCAAGATGAAAAAATGACGGACGACAATCTTGTAGGTCAAAGAGCTCCTTACGATAGCGATAAGCTCGCGTGCGATGGTTGTAATTTGACCCTTCAAGAATGTGCGGCTGAAGTCGCGCTGCCGGGCAACGGTTCCAAGCCAACGAGTCTCAACGCTGCCGTCACGATCAACGACCTTGGCCTCATAGCGAGAGAACGAACTGATCTACTCAAAGCAAAGGGATACTACTGCCGCGCCTTGTTGACGCGAGCGAAACTGGCGCCAGGTAGCTTGGCCGTTGTCCAAAGTCTTATCAGCCTGGGGGTGATACTTTTCGAACTTGGCGACCTGACCAGGGCCGAGGCCTACGAAGTTCGAGCTCTGGATATCGCAAACAAATTGGCGCCTGAAGGTCTTGAAGTTGCAAAGGGCCTTAACGCTCTGGGTCTTGTGGCTTGGCAACGTGGTGATCTGACCCGGGCTGAGGAATACTGCCGCCAAAGCTTGGTCATCATGAAGAAACTGGTGCCCGGCAGTCTGCAAGTTGCGAAGGTTCTTATCACCCTCGGCGGTGTGGCCGAAACGCAGGCTGATTTTGCCAAGGCCGAAGAATATTTTCACCAAGTGTTGCTCATCAAAGAGAAGCTGAGTCCGGGTAGTCCCAATAATGTGTTTGCATTTCTTAATTTGGGTAGGGTCATTCAGACACAGGGCGACCTAAAGAGGGCTGAAGGCTATGACCTGCGGGCGTTGGCACGTGCGAAACGAAGCGCTCCCGGCAGCTTGTACGTTGCAGCCAGTCTTACCCAAGTTGGTTCGCTTGCTGCTGAACGGGGTGAGTATGCAAAAGCTGAAGAGTATTATCGTGAAGCCCTGGAAATCGAAGATAAAGTCTTTCCTGACAGCCTCTATGTTGCCGAGCTTTACTCTAAACTAGGCGATGCAATTGGCGGTCGCGGCGATTTGGCCACAGCCGAGGAATACTACCGCAAAGCGTTGGCGATACGAGAAAAATTAATACCGGGCCGGGGTATGCACGCGGACTCTTTGGCCGCTCTGGCCGGGATTCTGCGCCGCAAGCAACAACTAAAAGAAGCTGCACCCCTTTATGAGCAGGCTCTGAATGCCTTGGAGAATCAAATCGCCGTCTTGGGCGGGACGGAAGAAGTTCACGCCAGCTTTCGAGCAGGATATGTCAGCTACTACAAGGAATACATTGATTTGCTTCTCACCGAGAAGCGGCCCGAGGTTGCCTTTCAAGTTCTGGAGCGGCTGCGGGCCCGTTCCTTGCTCGAGACCCTGGCGCTGGCGCATCTTGATATTCGCGCCGGCGTGGATCCTGCGTTGATTGAGAAAGAGCATGAGCTGCAACGGTCGTTCAGCACAAAATCAAACGACCGCATACAACTGTTGAACCGCAATCACACACCCGAACAACTAACGGCTCTCGACAAGGAAATCAAAGATATCCTCGAGCAGGGTCAGGATTTGAAAGAACAGATTCGGGCGAGCAGTCCTGCCTATGCCGCCCTCACCCAGCCACCAGCGTTAACGGCCAGGCAAGTTCAGCAGGAATTGCTCGATGACAACACCATCTTATTGGAATACGTTCTCGGTGAAGACCGCAGCTACGTTTTCGTGGTGACCCCATCCTCGCTCGCCACTTATGAACTCCCAAAACGGAAAGAGATCGAGCGCTCGGCCCGGCACTTGTATCAACTCTTGCGCACTTGGCAAGCTGTCGGCGCTGGAAAGAAATCGGCGCAGTCGACGCGGCTGAGAGAGACGCAGGTGAGGACAGCGTCTGCTGCCTTGAGCCGGATCGTCCTTGCGCCGGTTGCCGGCCAACTCCAGGGAAAGCGCCTGTTGATCGTGAGTGACGGCGCTCTGCAATACACTCCCTTTGCGGCGCTGCCCGAGCCTGAGTTGGCGCCTGCCGGAGACGCGCACCGCCAGCGCTTGCCGCTCCCGCTGATTGCGGAACACGAAGTTATCAAGCTGCCCTCGGCATCGGTGCTGGGGGCTTTGCGGCAGCAGATGGCGGCGCGCACGGTGCCAACCAAAACGGTGGCTGTGCTGGCCGATCCGGTTTTTGACAAGGATGACGAGCGCGTCGAAACAAGCGCTCGCGCCCGGAAACCTACGCCGTCTGCCCGATCTGTGGCGCAGAGTTCTGGCGCTGATCCCACCTCGGATCAGCAATCGCCGGCGCAACACCAGGAAGACGATCAGGAGATGAATGAGCACTTGACCCGCTCTCTGGCCGATATCCATGGGCAAACAAAGAGGGGAGTTTACCTGACACGGCTGCCATATACACGGCGAGAGGCGAAGGCGATCCTGGCCGTAGTGCCTGCGGGCGAGGGAATGCAAGCCCTGGATTTTGATGCCAATCGCGCGACCGCCACCGATCCCCAGTTGGGACAATATCGCATCGTGCATTTCGCTACGCACGGATTGGTAGATAGCGAGCACCCTGAGCTTTCGGGCCTGGTGCTCTCTCTGGTGAACAAACAAGGAAATGCACAAAATGGATTTTTAGGGCTTGAGGATATTTACAACCTGAATTTGCCTGCGGATTTAGTCGTCTTGAGCGCGTGCGAGACGGGTTTGGGAAAAGAGATCAACGGCGAAGGGCTGATCGGCCTGACTCGCGGATTCATGTACGCTGGGGCCAGCCGGGTGATGGCCAGCCTGTGGAAGGTGGATGATGTGGCCACCGCCGAACTGATGCGGCGTTTTTATCAGGGAGTTGAGCAGCAGGGAATGAGGCCGGCGGCGGCTTTGCAGAAGGCCCAGGTTGAAATGTGGAAACAACAGCGTTGGCGGGACCCATATTATTGGGCGGCATTCGAGCTGCAGGGAGAATGGAAATAGCGCTTCAATGCAATTTGATTTTCGGCCGATCTCGCACATGGATAACCTGAACATTTCGATTGGAGAGCGCGATCTGAAATCCGCCGACTTCGATGGGCTGCTCCAGCGGCTTCACCCTGACAGGAATTCTGCCGCCGAACGATATGAGGATCTTCGGCGAAAGCTGATGCGCTTTTTTCGCTGGAACGATTGCTTTCCCGGGGAAGAACTTGCCGACCAGGCTTTTGACCGGGTCGCCCGGAAACTTGGCAGCGAGCAGATTCATGATGTCCCGGCATTTTTGTGGGGGGTGGCGAGAAATATTGTGCGCGAATTCCGCAAAAGGCCGCCCACCGTTAATTTCGAAGAATTGCCGCCGCTCCGCCAGCCACACACGAGCCACGCCGAGTTGTCGCTGATCGAGCAAAAAGTGCGAGAACGGCGGCTGCAATGCTTGCGAAAATGCCTGGAGCAGTTGACCGCTTCCGATCGCGAATTGTTCCTGGCGTACGAGTATTTTGCGGGGAAGGCGCGCAGCACGCGGCAGCTTGCGGAGCGTTTCGGCATCAGCGTGGGCGCTTTGCAGACCAGGGCGCATCGTGTGAAACACCGCGTGGAAAAATGCGCCCTGAAGCGCTTCCTCTCTGCCGGGAAATCCTTTGAGGAGGATAAGGAATCTTAGGTGCGGCTATGAGCAACGAGCGTGAGCAAAAGCAGTTGATGACGCGCTATCTTCTGGGAGAACTGTCGCCCGAGGAGCACGCCCGCTTCGAAGACTGCTATCTTGCCAACCCTGATTTGTTCGAGCAACTGGCCGCGGCTGAAGACCAGATGATTCGCTCCTATCTGCACGGAGATTGCTCTGCCACAGAAAAGGCGGTGATGGAAAGGCGCATTGCAGCTTCCCCTGACTGGCGGCAAAAGGTCGAGTTTGAAAGGGCTTTAACGGAGCACGTTTCTTCCATGCCGGCTCCCGGCGTGGTCGGGGCATTTTCAAACGCCAGAGCAGCGGGTGAAATCCCACGCGCAAAGCGATCTCTCGTGCCTGCATTGCGCCTGGCCGCTGTGGCAATATGGCTGGTGCTCGTCGTTCTCGGCGGCGCGTGGTTGATAACTACGAATCTTCACTTGCGGCAGGAGCTGGCTGAACTCCAGGCAGAAAAAGCCGATCTTGAGCGCCGGCAAAATGAATTGCAACAGCAATTGGCGAGTCTGAGCGTTAAATCTTCGCTTACCATGACGCCATTCCTCCTGACCCCTCACTTAGTCCGTGATACCAACCAGCAAAAACCGCTGGTCATTCCGCCGGATGTCGCTTCCATTCCGCTGCTGCTCTCGCTCGACCAGGGTCAGGACCGCTTTGCCGGCTAAGCCGCCGCTCTCGAAACTGTCGACGGCACACGCCTGTGGCGGCAAAGTAACCTCAAAAGCCAGCCCGCCGCAAACCATCAACCTATGATTACCATCGAGCTGCCGGCCCGCGTCTTGAAGCGCGGCTCTTATGTCCTGAAGCTCAACGGAATATCTCCCAACCGCAAGCCCGAAGAAGTGGCTGTTTACATCTTTCGCGTTGCAAACGACTGATTCTCACCGGAGCCTGCTGTAGTGCTTGGCAGGGAACAGTCGCTTGCCTCTTGTCATGCTGAGTCGCGCAGCGGCGAAGCATCTTGCGTTTTCTGTCGGTTATCGTGCACCAGCGAGTCAAGCAATCCGCCTGGAAGGATAGCCGCAAAAAATTCTTCAAAAAACCTGTAAAACCTCCTCCTTTCATGCCACTTGGAAATGAGAGCTGAATACTCGGCTTTGCCGGCAGGGAATTCCCCCGGATAAGCCCAGCTAAAAGGGTCGCTGGCGCTTTCACCGGGGGCTTTTCCAGTCGTGTGTCTGGTCCTAAGGAATCAAGGCAGTTAAACCCGTGTCTCAAGAAAGTTTTCAGGCAGCCCAAAGTTGAATCCCGGCGGTGCCGATCAAAAGTGGAGGCTTTACATATGAAGCAGGTTCGTCGTTCCCTGATGGTGTTGGTGGCGGTGGTTGGATTACTTCCGAAGGTAGCATTCTCACAGGTGGCCACGGGCACTCCGCCCTTTGGCAGCTTTGCCGATGGGCCGGATGTGATCAACCTCGCCAATCTGAATGCCCATTGGAGCTTTCCCATCATTGCCAAGGCAGGCCGGGGAATTCCGTTCAACTACTCCATTTCGTTTGATAATTCGGTGTGGAAGGTGGTCAATCATACCTGGCAGCCGGTCGACGCCAATACCATGGGATGGATACGGCAGACCGATGCACTGACCGGTTACATCACGTTCTACGCGTTTCTGATTACGGGATGTGGCTGGATTGACGATAGCTTTGTCTATCACGACCCGTCAGGAACGGCGCACGGTTTTTCGGCGGTAAATGTATCAACCGGCGGCTGCGGTGGTTTTCCCTTGGCCGCCAACAATGTGCCTGCTGACGACGGCTCTGGTTACAGAATAACGGTGGGTGCCGTCGGTCCCACGGCCACCATCTATCCGCCCGGCGGCGGCGTGCTCACGCCTCCGCTGCAAAATCCGACTGGGCCGGCTCAGATCACCGATACCAACGGTAATTTCATCAGCACCGGCGACGGTGTTACTTTTACCGATACTCTGGGCACGAACGTATTGAATATCACCAACTCGGGTGGCGGAACCGCCTTTCCAACGGGCTATCACTATCATGGGCCTAATGGCGACACGCAGGTATGGCTTAGCTATACGCCCTACAACGTTCAGACGAACTTCGGAATTGCTGGCATCGCCGAATATGGACCCGCGCAAATTTGGCTGATTACAGCCATCCACTATCCCGATGGCTCATCCTACAACCTGGAGTACGAAGATACCCCGGGATTCCCAGGCAACAAGACAGGACGACTGGCCAGCGTGACCTTGCCTACGGGTGGCAAGATTTCATACCGTTATTACGATCCCAGCGGGGCAGGCAGCTCGAACGGTATTTTCAACGATGGTGTTACATCGGGCTTCTATCGCGACGTTTATGATGGCACCAATACCTTCAGCTCACTCTTTTACATGCCCGCTCGCGGGACCAGCGAGATTCTTGATCCGCAGAACGATGCCACGGTGATCACTTTCTCCAGCGGTTTCGAGGTCCAGCGTCAGATCTATCAATACCCAAATGACAGCGCTCACCTTCTCGAAACCATCCTCACCTGCTGGAACGGCGTCAGCTCAGGGACGTGCGGGCCGGGGGCGACTGTTACGCCGCCCATCCAGAACGAAGTCAGATATACGGAGCTACCAGGTACCGCCTCGCGGCATGATGACTATTTCGACGGAAACGGCAATCTGACAGAGACCGACGATTACGATTGGGGCTATACATACCTGGGTAAAAAGCAAATTGCCTACGCCGGCTTGGGCAACATCGTGGGTCGGCCTGCCAGCGTTACCAGTTATGATGCTGCAGGAACCACGGTCGCGCAGACCAACTATGCTTACGACGAAACCGGCCTGGGATCGCTTGCGGGTACGCCGCA